>ENA-OQMZ01000654-OQMZ01000654.1-human-gut-metagenome-genome-assembly--contig:-NODE-654-length-14304-cov-1.525076_pt1 | contig 14304 bp, 17 predicted proteins | sample MGYA00242621_ERZ504862 | MGnify/ENA primary metagenome ERZ504862 (study PRJEB26092, sample SAMD00036393) | human gut metagenome | host: Homo sapiens | study: EMG produced TPA metagenomics assembly of... | reverse complement strand
ATGAAAAACAAAAGATAAATACAGGGTCTAAAACAATATTGCAGACAGCACCGATCAGGACGGAAACCATGGAAAATGTGGTAAATCCCTGTGCAGTAATGAATGCATTCATACCAAGGGTTAACTGTACGAACAAGGTACCGAAAGCGTAAATATGCATATAATCTGTTGCATAACTGATGGTGTTTTCACTGGCGCCAAAAGCCAGTAATAAATCTCTGCCCCAGATCAGTAAAATGGCAGTGAGGATAACAGAGATAATAATCTGAAGAATAAAACAGTTGCCTAATATATTCTCAGCAGATTTATTATCCTGTTTTCCCATGTAAATAGAAGCCTTGGTGCGCCGCCGGAACTGACCAGTGCTGCAAATGCGGAGACGATCATGATGATGGGCATACAGACTCCCACACCGGTAAGTGCCAGGCTGCCTTCCCCCGGGATGTGGCCGATGTAAATACGGTCTACAATGTTATAAAGCATGTTGATGAGCTGGGCGATCACTGTTGGAATGGATAGCTTTAAAAGAAGCTTTCCAACAGGTTCTGTGCCCAGAAAATTTTTGTTATCCTGCATGGATGATAACCTCTTTCTTAAAAATATTTTTGAATGAATAATATTTAATGATACGATATAAAGAAAGGAAAGTCAACTCAGGATAGAGAATTTTGGCAACATTACTGAGAACGGAGTGAACAGTAACGAACGGAGTGAACAGTAACAGTTCCGGGACATCTGGCAGATACAGATACCCGGAACTTTTTTGGATTAAGATGCGTTATTTTAGAGGATTACTATAAATCAGGTAGCGAAGCGTATAGTTTTATCTGCCTGATATGTCAGAAAATGTCCGGATGAGATCAGATTGTAATTACATACGCCCTGTTTCCTCTATAATAGGGACGTCCGTCTACACCGCTGAGGTCATAACTCATACGGTAATATCTTTCGATATGTCCTGTGCCTTTTGCCCAGTTCGGATCGCAGACTTCTCCTTTGATCTCAGCCCATCCATGACCGCCTGATGAGATAACCTTGGCTTCAAATCCGACTGCGTTAGCCAGGTAAGCAAATGCAGATGCAAAAGCGAAACAGTCGCCATGCCCCCGGTAGAACATATCCTCCGCATAGCTGACATCCCAGTTTGAGTAATAGTAACGGAAATCGTAGTCATTGCCGGTGCCACCGTATCCGTAGCTGACTGCCTTCAGATAACATCTCCATAATTTCTCTGGTTTGGACATATTTCTTTTGGTCACACGCCGCATGACCTGGTTAGCTGTGACCATAAGGTTCAGTTTTCTTTTTTCTTCACTGTTATAGCGTGCTTCTCCACTTTTGGTAAGATAAATACCATTTACACGCCGGGAAGTTACCATGGAGGCATAACAGCCGTTGCGGATTTGGAAGAAATAATAATCTCCCTTGATCTTCTGCCAGCCGTTTTGCTGGATTCCCTTTTCATTAAAATAATATTTCTTTCCGCGGATTGTGACAAGTCCCTTTACAGTATGTCCGTTTTCATCATAGTAATAAATGTTTCCGCTGGGTTTGTGGTCAAATTTGTTACGTTTTTTTGATGCTGCGGATACTGAAGCTGAAAATAAAAAAGAGCAACAGATAGCAATAAGAATTGCTGAGATAGAAAATACTTTTAATTTTTTCATAGAGCACCTCCGTTCTTTATGAGCAGATACTTATTTCTGATAAATAATGTACAATGAAGAAATTATCTACTTCTAATCATAAGATATATTTTATTATATAAGACAATTTAACTGTGCGCAATATTAAATTAAGGAGAAAAAGCGTTACTGTTCACACACCACTATCCCGCGAGGTGTTTTGGCATAAATATGCCAAAATCCCGAGACATACAAGCCAAAATTCCATTGCCGCAGGCAATTTGGAATGAATTTTGGCTACGTTACTGTGAACGGAGTAAACAGTAACGAAAAAGCTGAAGAGCGGATTGTTGCGCGGATGTGTTTTGTGGTGTATAATTAAATGCAATAGGCTTGTGAACAGTAGCTCTGTAATTTAAGCAAGGATATAAGGTGAACAATTTTGAAAAAGACGATAGAAGAACTATTAAGTGGAAATTTCAGACATGAACATCCGCAGCTCCTTTTTTCGCAGGACAAAATAGAAGTGACTCTGAAAGCAGGTGATGTGTACAAAGGGGAACTGTATTTCGGAACAGAGGATAACCAGAAATACGTGGATATATTACATCTTCCAACAGGCGCGTGGTACCGGGAACCGAGAAATTTTCGGGAACTACGGTGAGACTGCAGTATGGAATTGACGGTGCGGGGATGCACCCGGGTGAGAGACATGAGGGATGGCTTTGTTTTACCACAGACATTGGAGAATATAAGCTGCCATTTCTTATTCAGACAGAGAAAGCAGAACTGAAAAGTGCAGCCGGAGATGTGCCGGATATGGATACCTTTGTGAATATTGCAAAGGACGATTTTAAAGAAGCATATCGTGTTTTTACAGACCGCAGATTTGAACTTCTGTTAAGAAATGCCGGACAGAAAGAGAAAGCTCTTTATAAGGGACTCTCAAAACAGCCTGTGACATTTCAGCATGTAGAAGAGTTTCTGATCGGAACGGGAAAAAAGGATCCTGTAAAAATTGAACTGAAGGCAGATCAGAATAGCTTTTATGATATCAGTGAATCTGTCCGCGAAACTTTTGCAGTCCAGAGGAGCGGATGGGGACATCTCAGGCTGGAGGTAGAGGCGAAAGGCGATTTTCTGGAAGTTTCCAGGCATGTGGTCACAGATGAGGATTTTATAGGAAGCTATTATCAGGTGGAATATGTAATCCGTAAAGAAAAGCTGAAAAAAGGACGTCAGTTTGGTGAGATCACTGTGAAGAGTCCTTATCAGCAGCTGACTTATCAGATCACTGCATCCATGGAATCGAAAGTGCAGCTCAAAACAGAGATTCATGTGAAACGGCATAAGCTGGAACTGTTACGTGACCTTGCAGAATACTCCTGCAAAAGAATGGACAGTAAGACATGGATCGGCAGCAGCAGATTTGTCCTTAATCAATTAAGGGAAGAAGGCTGTGATTATCCGGAATATCAGATGTATGAAGCATACATTCTTCATATGGAAGAAAAGGATGAGCAGGCAAGAGAAATCCTGAAGAAATTTAAACATCAGAACTTTGTCAGAGAGAATCTGGAACTGGCAGGTGCTTACCTTTATCTCTGCGTTCTTACAGGATTGCACAAAGACAGAGAACAGGCGATAAGACGTCTGTACAATTTCTTTCTGCAGAAGGAAGACAGTTTCCTGTTGTTCAAACTCTGGCTGGAGATGAATCCGGAGGATAAGGGTTCCCCTTCAAGGCTGGTATTTATGATGGAGGAACTTTTTTGAGAAAGGCTGCAGGAGTCCGTTTCTGTATCTGGAAGCATGGAATTATATCAGCAGTGATACAACACTTCTTCACAGAATGAGCAGTTTCTGGACACAGGTATTTTTATTTGCGGGAGAGAAAGGTCTTCTGACAGAAGAGCTGGTGATGAGATTTGCCTATCTTACAGGGTATGAGAGAGAATTTTGTGCCAGTATGTACAGAGCACTGGCAATGGGATACGATGCTTTTGAATCCGATGATACGCTGGAAGCAATCTGCAGATATATCATGCTTGGAAATCCGAGAAAACCGGAATATTTCAGATGGTTTTCCCTGGCAGTGGAGAAAGGGATCCGTCTGACAAGGATATATGAATATTATGTGGAAACAATGGATACATCTTATCAGAGAGAACTTCCAAAGCCCCTTCTGATGTATTTTACCTATAATAATACTTCTCTTGCAGATGATAAAAAGGCATTTATTTATGCAAGTATTGTGGGAAACAGAGGCCGTCAGCCACAGACATATGCGGATACAGGATCATATGAAGATTTTGCTATGCGCAAGCGAAAGAAGACGGATGAATGAGAATTATAGCGGTCCTTTATCAGGAATTTTTAAGCAATCCCAAAACAGAAGGACAGGCAAAACTGCTCGCACAGAAGCTGTTTACACACAGACTGTACTGTGATGATAAGAAGATACGCTATGTGATCGTGCGCCATGAACAGCTCAGGGAAGAAGAAATTTACCCATGTATCCAGGGCGTAGCTTATCCAAGAATTTATACAGATGATGCGGTGATCCTGTTTCAGGATGGGAAGCAGAGAAGATATGTATCAACAGTAGATTATAATATCAAGAAATTATTCGATGAGCGTGAACTGACAGATAAGGTTCTTGGTTTTCATATTGAAGAGCCGGGACTGGTACTTCACTGCAGTGAGCATACAGAACTGAAACCGGAGAATCTTGAGGCATTCCAGAGGATCCCGGAGTCAGAGGAATTTTCAGATGAATATCAGAAATGTATCAGAGAGAAGCTGCTTTCTTATTATTCCGAACACACCAGAGCAGAAGAAGCAGATAATTATCTGAGACAGATGGATTATAAGAAATATGCGGCTGTAGACAGAACAGCTCTTCTGGAAGTACTGATCTCCAGAGGAATGTATCAGCAGGCAATGTCCATTGTTTCCCAATTCGGATATGAAGGAATCCGCATAGAGAGCCAGCTGAAGCTGACCAGCAGAATGCTGACAAGATGTGAGATGGAGGAGGATGACGAATTGCTTGCCCTTGCATCGGATGTATACAGACGCGGAAAATATGATGAAGTGATCCTGAAGTATCTTATGGAATACAGATTTGGTCCTGTAGATGAACTGATATCTGTATGGAAAAGTGCGCAGGGCTTTGAGATGGATACTTATGAACTGGAAGAGAAGCTTCTTGGCCTTCTGATGTTTACTTCTGATTACAGGAAAGAGGGAGAGAAGATCCTGGAGGATTATGTTCATCACAGCGGAAAGGAACGTATTACAGGAGCATATCTTACGCAGACTGCATATGGTGCATTTGTAAAAGAATATCCGATGAGTGTTTTTGTAAGAAGTCTGCTGGAGCGGGCTTATGATGAGAAATGGCCGGTTGATTTTGTATGCAGTCTTGCTCTTCTGGAAGCGTATTCCAAAGAAAAAAAACTGGAGAAAAAACAGCTTTGCAATGCAGAGGAGATTCTTCAGAAATGTGTGAAACAGGGAATGTACTTTGCGTTCTTCGGGAAACTTCCGGTATCTGTCTTAAGTCCTTATCAGTTGGATGATAAAACCTTTGTGGAATACCATGCAGATCCGTCTGCAAAGGTGACACTCTATTATGCACTGGATGCAGGCCTCGGAAATCAGGTGAAATATCAGACAGAGCCTCTGCGTGATTTATATGAAGGTATTTTTGCAAAATCATTTACATTGTTCTACGGGGAGACATTGCGGTATTATTTTGAATCAGTAACAGGAGAGCGGGTAAATCGGACACAGGAGAGGGTACTTACAATGAATAAGATTGAGGGTACACCTGTAAGCAAATATCATATGATCAATCAGATGCTCTCTGCACGCAGACTGGATAAAAAGAAAGAAGTGTTTTCACAGGTGAAGAAGTATCTTCGCCAGGAACAGTATGTGAAGAAGATGTTTGTGATCGAGAAAGAAGAGCAGGAACAGATTGTCCTGAAACCGGGAGGAACAAATGAACGAAATTCGTGATTTGATCGTGGGAATTGATTTTGGCAAAGAGTATTCTCAGATATGTTATTATGACAGAAAAGGAGACGAGGCACGTTCTCTTTCTATGAAAGCGGGTGGAAATCAGTATGAGGCTCCCTGTATTCTGTGCTGGAGACCGGAGCAGAAAGACTATTGCGTAGGACTGGAAGCAGATTACTTTGTCCGGGAAAAGGGCGGAGTCATGATCGATGATGTCTATGGAATCTGTGAAAAAAAGTGATTCTGTGCTGGTGGAAGGACAGGAACTTGCACCATGGGAGATCCTGGCTCAGTTTCTGCAGGGAATGCTTAAATTTCTGGGAGTGGCAGAACTGGTCAAAAATACTAAATGTGTGGCGGTGACACTGCCCGGGCTGACGGAAATTCAGGTTGAGAATTTCCAGAAAGCATTTGAGATAATTGGATTTCCACATGAGAAATATATGCTGCTGGATTATGGGGAAAGCTTCTATTATTATGTGCTCTCACAGAAAAGAGGAAACCTGGAACCGCAGTGTAGGATGGTATGCCTTTACACCGGAGAACGTGTCTTTTCGCAAGATGACAATGAACGGTGCAACAAAGCCTGTCACTGTAAAACTGGAAGAAGCTGTGGAGACAGAACTTCCTGCTGAGGGACAGGAGAGAGATTCGGAATTCAGTAAGTTTGTCCAGAAAACACTTGGCAGAGATCTGTTTTCCAGCATTCAGATCACAGGAGATGGATTTTCACAGGACTGGCAGAGCAGTCTGTAAGGTTACTCTGTTATCAGAAAAGAAAGGTTTTCTATGGAAATAATCTTTTTGCAAAGGGTGCCTGCGCTGCAGGAAAAGAGAAAACAGAGAACAAGGCATTAAAGGGATATCGCTTTTTAAGCGATTCTCTGGTTATGGCTGATGTGGGGATGGAAATGAGAGTGATGGGTTCTCCTACCTATTATCCGCTGATCGAGGCAGGAAATAACTGGTATGACAGTAAGGCATCCTGTGAATTTATTCTTGATGATACAGAGGAGCTTGTGTTTATTGTAAGCACGTACCACAGACCGGAGAAAAGAAGGGTAGGAATGATGCTGCCCGGTATTCCGTTGCGTCCGGACAAGACTACCAGATTACGGCTGGAATTACAGTATGTCTCATCTGCAGAATGTAAAGTGACGGTTACAGATCTGGGATTCGGAGAAATGTTCCCTTCCAGTGGGAAAACCTGGACAGAGACAGTAGAATGGTAAAGGAGATGGAGCAATGAGCGGATATATTTTATGTCAGACAAAAAAGCACAGCGTCCTTATTTTATAGAGAATATCAGTATGAATATTTATTCTATAGAAGAACTCTGTTATTATCTGTACCACAATCTTTACCTTGCTGATCATACTGTTTTTAATGAAGAATTATGCAACTGGCTCAGAGATGAGCTTGAACTTGTGCATCTGGCTGCAAAGCTGAAACAGAATCTGGAGAGAAATGTAAGTGTGGAAGAGATGATCTATCCTGTTTTCAAGGAGATCAATTACCTTACCTATGAGGAGATGAAAGGCTTTAACAGCAGGATTGTGACTTATGGAAAAGAAAAAGCGGCAGTCCGTCAGAAGAGAAAGGGAGATGCACTGACAGAAAACGGAATGTATGTGAACGCCATCCGGGTATACCAGAAACTCCTGGAAAGAGAGGATCTGTCTGAGCAGAGAAAAGGATTCGCAGCTTCAGTGCGCTATAATCTTGGCTGTGCATACAGTTATCTTTTTCAGATGGAAAAAGCACAGGAATGTTTTCTGGAAGCATACAGAGAAGCACATTCAAAAGATGCCTTAAAAGCTTATATCATAGCATACAGCAGTGTTCATGATAAGACAGATTATGATAAGGTTATGGAAGAACTTGAAGTAGATGAAGAACTGAAGAAAGATATAAAAGAAGAAATCAGGCAGTCTCTGAAAGCTTTCGAGTCTGTACCGGAAGAGAAAACAGATGAAAAAAATCTGGATGCCCTTCTGGAGAGACTTATGAAAGATTATCACAGAAGTACAGGTTCATAACTTACTCTTGACAGAGGCGGAGGTGTGTGATAGGATTAACACATACTTTCACATGGTAGAGTGGCTGTGTGATAAATAACAAAACAGATAAAGAGGAGATATTTATCATGAAAAAGAGATCTTTAGCAGTACTCATGGCAGGAGTTATGGCAGCTTCTATGATGACGGGTGTTGTTTCTGTATATGCAGATGCTGACAGTAAGACATTAACTGTAGGATTTGATGCACAGTATCCTCCTTTCGGATATAAAGACGATAAGTGGAGAGTATGTTGGTTTTGACCTTGACCTTGCACAGGAAGTATGCGACAATCTCGGATGGGAGCTTGTGAAGAAACCGATCAACTGGGATTCCAAGGATATGGAACTGAATTCCGGTTCTATCGACTGTATCTGGAACGGATTTACCATTAACGGACGTGAGGATGACTATACATGGTCAGATCCATATCTGAACAATGAGCAGGTGATGGTTGTTGCAGCCGATTCAGGGATTGAGAAGTTGGATGACCTGGCAGGCAAGAATGTAGTAGTTCAGGCCGCTTCCGCAGCACTGGATGCATTAAACAGCGATGATAATAAGGATCTTACAGCAAGCTTTGCATCACTGACAGAGAATCCTGATTACAATACAGCATTCATGAATCTGGATTCCGGCGCTGCAGATGCCATCGCAGTAGATATCGGTGTTGCTAAATATCAGCTTTCCCAGAGAGAAGAAGGCAAATATGTGATCCTTGACGAGCCAATCCAGAGCGAAGAGTATGGAATCGGCTTTAAGAAGGGTAACGATGAGCTGAAAGATACTGTATGGAAGAAGTCTGAAACTTTATGATGCAGGTGAAGTTGATAAACTTGCTGAGAAGTATGAAGTAGCAGATATGCTCTGCATTGGAGATGATGAGAAATCTGATGATAAAAAAGATGATGCAGCAGAGGATGATGCTTCCGATGCAGACACAGCAAAAGAAGATACAGCTGATACAGCGAAAGATGCTGAATAGTCAGCCGGAACAAAAACAGTTATGATACAAGAGGACAGATCTGTGCAGGCTGTCCGCATTATAAAGGAATGGAGGGTACATTTTGTGCACCCTCTTTTCTTACTGTACAGGAGAAATTTTTCAGGAGGAAAGCTTATGTCTTTAAGTGTAATGCTGCAGCAGCTTGCCAGTGGTATGGTAGTTTCTGTAGAGATTTTGTAGTGACATTACTTTTTTCACTTCCGCTGGGACTTCTGATTTGCTTTGGCAGAATGTCCAAGAATCCGGCGATACGTGGAATTGTGTCTGCCTACATATCAGTTATGCGTGGAACCCCGTTAATGCTGCAATTGATGGTTGTGTATTTCGGACCATACTTTATTTTTGGAATCCGTATTTCCATGGGATACAGCCTGATCGCTGTGTTTATTGCATTCAGTATTAACTATGCTGCATATTTTGCGGAGATTTACAGAGGAGGAATCGAATCTATTTCAGCGGGACAGTATGAGGCTGCAAAGATCCTGGGATACAGCAAAGCCCAGACATTTTTCAGGATCATCCTGCCGCAGGTGATCAAGAGAATCCTTCCATCTGTGACAAATGAGGTTATCACACTGGTAAAGGATACGTCACTGGCATTTGTTGTTGCTGTTTCGGAGATGTTTACAATTGCAAAACAGATTGCAAGTGCACAGACGACTATGATGCCTTTTGTGATCGCTGCTGTTTTCTTATTTTGTTGTTCAATCTTCTTGTTGCGATTGTAATGGATAGATTGAGAAAAAACTGAATTATTATCGCTGACAGGCGGCTGGGGTTATAAAATAATTTTTTGACTCTGACATCATTTAATTTAAGAGGAATATTTGCTATGGTATTATTTGAAATGAAAACATAAAGAAGAGCTTCGGCAGCCTTGAAGTATTAAAAGACATTTCACTTCAGGTAGAGGAGGGTGAGGTTCTTAGTATTATCGGACCTTCCGGTTCCGGTAAATCCACACTTCTCCGCTGTGCCACCGGTCTTGAGACACCGGACAGCGGTGAGATCATCAAGCAGGGGGATGTGGGACTGGTATTTCAGAACTTTAATCTTTTCCCCCATTTTTCCGTACTGAAAATATCACAGATGCTCCGATCAGAGTGCAGAAGAGAAAGAAAGAAGAGGTTTATGCACAGGCAAGAACTCTGTTAAAGCAGATGGGACTTGCAGACAGAGAAAATGCATATCCGTTTCAGCTTTCCGGCGGCCAGCAGCAGCGTGTCTCTATTGCCAGGGCATTATGTATGAATCCGAAGATCCTGTTTTTTGATGAGCCTACTTCTGCCTTGATCCGGAGCTTACGAGTGAAATTCTTAAGGTAATCAAAGATCTGGCAGCAGAGCACATCACTATGGTGATCGTCACTCATGAGATGACATTTGCAAGAGATATCTCTGATCATATTATTTTTATGGATAAGGGACTGATCGCAGTTGAGGGGAGTCCAAAAGAGGTATTTGAATCAGAACATGCGAGAATGAAAGAATTTCTTGGTAAATTCCATCAGGGATAAGGTTTTTGTGGTTGCTTTTAGAGGAATGATGTTATATAATTTCAACGTACGTGGTTGAGAAAAACGTACGTACAGAAGTGAAATAAAAGGATTAAAAATAATATCCTATAAAAACAGGAGAGTGAAGATGAGTACAGACAGATATGTAAGTCCTTTATCAGAACGTTATGCCAGCAAAGAAATGCAGTATATTTTTTCCCCGGATATGAAATTCCGCACATGGAGAAGACTCTGGATCGCACTTGCTGAGACAGAGAAAGAGCTTGGCCTTAACATTACACAGGAGCAGATTGATGAACTGAAGGCACATGCAGAGGATATCAATTATGACGTTGCAAAGGAACGTGAACGTCAGGTGCGTCATGATGTTATGTCTCACGTATATGCGTATGGCGTACAGTGCCCGAAAGCAAAAGGAATCATCCATCTGGGAGCAACCTCCTGTTATGTAGGTGATAATACAGACATTATTGTAATGACAGAAGCATTAAAGCTTGTGAAGAAGAAACTGGTCAATGTTATTGCCGAGCTTTCTGCTTTCGCTGATAAATATAAAGATCAGCCTACTCTGGCATTTACACATTTTCAGCCTGCACAGCCTACTACAGTAGGTAAGCGTGCAACACTCTGGACACAGGAATTCCTGCTTGATCTGGAGGATCTGGAGTATGTTCTGGGAACAATGAAGCTTCTGGGATCCAAAGGTACAACCGGAACACAGGCAAGCTTTCTGGAACTGTTTGACGGAGATCAGGAGACTATCGACAAGATTGATCCGATGATCGCAGAGAAGATGGGATTTAAGGAATGCTATCCGGTATCCGGACAGACCTATTCCCGTAAGGTAGATACACGTGTTGCCAATATTCTTGCAGGAATTGCAGCAAGTGCACACAAGATGTCCAATGATATCCGCCTTCTTCAGCATCTGAAGGAAGTAGAAGAACCATTTGAGAAATCTCAGATCGGCTCATCCGCAATGGCGTATAAGAGAAATCCTATGAGAAGTGAGCGTATTGCTTCCCTTTCCAGATATGTAATGGTAGATGCCTTAACCCGGCGATCACATCTGCAACTCAGTGGTTTGAGAGAACTCTGGATGACTCTGCAAATAAGCGTCTGAGTATTCCGGAAGGTTTCCTTGCTATTGACGGAATCCTTGACCTCTGTCTTAATGTTGTAGATGGATTGGTTGTTTATCCGAAGGTTATCGAGAAACATATGATGGCAGAGCTTCCGTTCATGGCTACAGAGAATATCATGATGGATGCTGTAAAAGCAGGCGGTGACCGTCAGGAACTTCATGAGCGTATCCGTGAGCTTTCCATGGAAGCCGGAAAGACTGTCAAGGTAGAAGGCAAAGATAATAATCTGCTGGAACTGATCGCAGCAGATCCTGCATTCAACCTTTCTCTGGAAGATTTGCAGAGATCCATGGATCCGAAGAAATATATCGGACGTGCCAAAGAGCAGACAGAGAGATTTGTAAATACAGTAGTTCAGCCGATCCTCGATTCCCATAAGGAACTTCTGGGAGTGAAAGCTGAGATTAATGTCTGATCAGTAAATACTTAACATAACGGTTTGGAATATTACAGAATCTGATATAAAGATAATAAGCGTTGCTGTTTCCTGATGATATCCGGCAGGTCATTCTGCAAGGTCGGGTAAACAGTAATCGGTAAATACAGGAGGAATTATATAATGGTAAAAGCAGTTGTTGGTGCTAACTGGGGAGATGAAGGTAAAGGTAAGATTACCGATATGCTCGCTGAGAAGGCTGATATTATCGTAAGATTTCAGGGTGGTGCAAATGCAGGTCATACAATCGTAAATAACTATGGTAAATTTGCTCTTCATACTCTGCCGTCAGGTGTGTTTTATGATCATACTACAAGTGTGATCGGCAACGGTGTTGCACTGAATATCCCGGTATTTTTCAAAGAGTACAATGAAGTGGTAAGCAGAGGTGTTCCGGCTCCGAAGATCCTTATCTCCGAGAGAGCACAGATGGTTATGCCATACCATATTCTTTTTGACCAGTATGAGGAAGAACGTCTGGGCGGCAAATCTTTCGGATCTACCAAGTCAGGTATTGCTCCGTTCTACTCAGACAAATATGCAAAGATTGGTTTCCAGGTAAGTGAACTTTTTGATGAAGAACATCTGAAAGAAAAAACTTGCAAGTGTATGTGCGACAAAGAATGTTCTTCTTGAACATTTATATCACAAACCGCTTCTTAATGTGGATGAATTATTTGCTGAACTTATGGAATATAAGAAAATGGTTGAACCATATGTATGTGACGTATCCCTGTATCTGTGGAACGCATTAAAAGAAGGTAAAGAAGTTCTTCTTGAGGGACAGCTTGGTTCTCTGAAAGACCCGGATCATGGAATTTATCCGATGGTTACATCTTCTTCCACCCTTGCAGCTTATGGTGCTATTGGTGCTGGTGTACCGCCATATGAAATCAAAAAAGTCATTACTGTATGCAAAGCTTACTCCAGCGCAGTAGGTGCAGGTGCTTTTGTTTCCGAGATCTTCGGAGAAGAAGCAGATGAACTTAGAAGAAGAGGTGGAGACGGTGGAGAGTATGGTGCAACAACTGGCCGCCCGAGACGTATGGGATGGTTTGACTGTGTTGCTTCCAAATATGGATGCCGTATGCAGGAACTACAGATGTTGCATTTACAGTGCTTGATGTACTTGGCTATCTGGATGAGATTCCGGTATGTACAGGTTATGAAATCGACGGCAAAGTTACAACAGAATTCCCTACAACAGGACTTCTTGAAAAAGCAAAACCGGTTCTTGAAGTACTTCCGGGATGGAAAACAGATATCCGTGGAATCAAGAAATATGAAGATCTTCCGGAGAACTGCCGCAAATATATAGAATTCGTAGAAAAACAGATCGGCTTCCCGATCACAATGATCTCCAATGGACCAGGAAGAAATGATATCATTTACAGAAATAAATAATTTCATAAAAATTAGTTGACATGATGACGCGCCGGAGTTCGCTCCGGCGCATTTCTTAACATTAGTGACAAAGAGGTTTGTAATGAAAAACTGGAAAAAATATGCTGCGATCATTGGCGTGCTCGCACTACTGATGATCTTTTGTCTTCCAATGTATTTTGCACTGAAGGGCGATTTTTCACAGAAACAATTTATGGCATCACTTTTTACGGTACTGTTTGTGGCAGTGATGTGCTATGTACTCCTTATGTTGTTCAAATATTTGAATAAGAAAAAAGAGGAACAGCAGGTGGCTGGCGAGATAAAGAATGTGATCTTTGATGTGGGAAAAGTTCTGGTAGATTATGACTGGGAGTCTTATCTGGACAGTTTTGGATTTGCTCCTGAAAAAAGAGAACGAATTGCGAATGCGACTTTTTTGAGTTCGGTATGGGAGGAACGGGATCGTGGACTGTATGAGGAAGAAGTTTATCTGAAACAGTTTCAGGAACTGGATCCACAGGATGCAGAGGATATCGAAAAAAGTCATCAAAGGCAGCGGACAGACTATTCGAAAGAGACCATATGCGGATAACTTGGGTAAATATCTGAAAAGTAAGGGATATCATGTATATATCCTGTCTAATTACAGCAGTTATATGCTGGATCACACGAAAAGGACTGACATTCCGCAGAGAAATGGATGGAGAGGTTTTTCCTGTTATGCTAACCAGCTGAAACCAGATGCGGAAATTTATCAGACAATCTGAATAAATACCAGTTGAAACCGGAGGATGTGTGTTCATCGATGATCGTCCGGAAAACTGCAGGGGAGCACAGGAACAGGGAATTCATACCATTTGTTTTAAAGATTTTAAACAGGTAACAGCAGATCTTGAAAAACTTGGTGTGAAATAAAACGAGAAAAGTCCCAGAACCGCGTATCTGTGTCAGCCCTGAGACCTTTTAAGGGGAGGATATAAGTTTTTCCTGAAATTATCTTTTGCAGTATGTTTCCTGAAGAATCCTTCAGGGAACATTTACAGTATAACCGGTTTATTTTTTATATAATACACATTTTTTCGACAAAAATTATAAGAATTAGGATTT
>ENA-OQMZ01000653-OQMZ01000653.1-human-gut-metagenome-genome-assembly--contig:-NODE-653-length-14345-cov-2.597904_pt1 | contig 14345 bp, 22 predicted proteins | sample MGYA00242621_ERZ504862 | MGnify/ENA primary metagenome ERZ504862 (study PRJEB26092, sample SAMD00036393) | human gut metagenome | host: Homo sapiens | study: EMG produced TPA metagenomics assembly of... | reverse complement strand
CTCAAGCGCACCCCCGTCCAGCTTCCTGGGCAGCTGCCGCTATAAGCTGCCCGATTGGCACGATGACGAGACCGTTTACAAGAAGCTGTTCGCCATCCTGGAAAAGCTGAACATTGGCTACTTCTTCTACATTGGCGGCAACGACTCCATGGATACCATCGGCAAGCTGGCTGAATACGGCAACCGCATCCAGAGCGACATCCGCTTCATGGGCGTTCCCAAGACCATCGATAACGACCTGATGGTGACCGACCACACCCCCGGCTACGGCTCTGCGGCAAAGTACATCGGTGTGGTGATGAAGGAGATCATCCGCGATGCCACCGTTTACGGCACCAATTATGTCACCGTGGTCGAGATCATGGGCCGCAACGCCGGCTGGCTGACCGCTGCCGCCGCTCTGGCCAAGAGCGATGACTGCGAGGCGTGGATATGATCTGCCTGCCCGAAGTTCCCTTTAACGTGGAACACTTCATTGAAAAGGTCCGCACCATGCAGGAGAAGAAGCCCAGTATCGTGATCGCTGTCTCCGAGGGTGTCAAGCTCGAGGACGGCCGCTACGTCTGTGAGCTGGCCGACGATGTGCACGCAGTGGACGCTTTCGGTCACAAGGCACTGACCGGTACCGCCCGCTATCTGGCAAATGTGATTGCCCGCAATCTGGACACCAAGACCCGCTGCATTGAGCTGTCTACCCTGCAGCGCTGCGCTGGTCACCTGACCAGCCGCACCGATATCACCGAGGCTTACCAGGTGGGCGGCGCTGCTGCCAAGGCTGCCTTTGAGGGTGTCACCGGTCAGATGGTCGCCCTGAAGCGCATCTCCAACAGCCCCCTATCAGTACATCACCGAGCTGCACCCCATCAGTGAAGTTGCAAACCTCGAGAAGAAGGTTCCCCTGAGCTGGATGAACGAGAATCACACCCAGATGACCGAGGAATTCCTCGAGTATGCCCGCCCGCTGATCCAGGCTGAGCTGACTCCGCTGTACATTGCAGGTCTGCCCCACCACATCTACATGAAAAAGTAATTTCTCCTTTGAATCCTTCTAAGGCATAGCAAAACTCCCGCCCGGAGCCGGGCGGGAGTTTTGTTGCTGTATGGCTTATGAATTACTGTTTGCCCAGCTGCCAGAACGCCACGGCGCTGGCGGCGGCAACGTTCAGGGAATCGACCCGTGGGACATGGGGATCTTGACTGTGTAATCGCAGGATGCGATGGTGGTATGGGAAAGGCCGTCGCCCTCCGTGCCCACACAATGGCAAGCTTCGGCTCCCGGGCAAGGGCTTCGTCATCAATGCTGACCGAACGGTCACTCAAGGCCATGGCAGCCGTCTTGAAGCCCAGGGCATTCAGCTGAGCAAGCCCCTTTTCGGGCCAATCAGCAGGCGTTTCACCGATCTGCGCCCAGGGCACCTGAAATACCGTACCCATACTCACGCGCACGGCCCGGCGGCAGAGCGGGTCACAGCAGGAGGGGTTGATAAGAACAGCGTCCATATTCAGCGCTGCCGCGCTGCGGAAGATGGCACCCACGTTGGTGGAATCCACAATGCCCTCCAGCACGGCCACCCGCCGGGCGTTCCGGCAAAGCTCCTCCACGGTGCGGGGCTTCGGACGTTGAAAGGCGCAGAGCACACCCCGGGTCAGCTCGTAGCCTGTCAGTGCAGCCAGCAGCTCCCGGTCAGCAGTATAAATGGGTGCATCCCCGCAGCGGGTCAGGATCTCCGCCGCTGGGCCGGTGATCTGCCTGCGCTCCATCAGCAGGGAGACCGGCACAAAGCCTGCATCCAGTGCCCGGGAGATCACCTTTGGGCTCTCGGCAATGAAGATGCCTTTTTCGGGTTCCAGCCGACTGCGCAGCTGGTTCTGCGTCAGGCGGGCGTAGGGGTCCAGCTCCGGCGCGTGAAAATCCGTGATCTCGATGATATTGGGCATGGGGAGATTCTCCTTTTTCTGTATGAATGGTCTTATTGTAGCACAACCCGGATGCAATTGCAAAATACATGGCAGGCATATTCGTTTTACATAGTCAAAACCGCCAAAAAGTGCCTTTGCTTTTTGACAAATCCGTCAACCCGCGTTATAGTATAGGGGTAAAAAAACAGAGGGGGAATTTGCATGAATTCCAAGAAAAAAGCGCCGCGGCCAGATGTCGGAAGCCTTCTGCACGGCAATGTTCCTTTCACTGTCCGGCGGCCTGCAGGACGTATACACCTATCTGTTCCGGGGCAAGGTGTTTGCCAACGCCCAGACCGGCAACATCGTGCTGATGGCTGTCCATGCCTTTGCCGGGGAGTGGGGGCGTGTGCTGCATTATCTTGTGCCCCTGTGCTTCTTTGCGCTGGGCGTGTTCGCGGCAGAGCTGATGCACCAGAAGCTGCAGAATCTGCAGCGGCTCCACTGGCGGCAGCTGGTGGTGCTGTGTGAGATCGTGATGCTGTTCGTGGTGGGCTTTTTCCCGCAGGAGTGGAATCTTATGGCCAATGCGCTGGTCTCGTTTGCCTGTGCGATGCAGGTGCAGACCTTCCGCAAGGTGAACGGTTATGCCTTTGCCAGCACCATGTGCATCGGCAACATGCGCAGCGGCATGGACTCCCTCTGCAGCTGGGTGCTCAACCGCAATCCTGCCGCCCTGAAAAAATCCCTTTATTACTGGGGCATCATCTCCTGTTTGCGCTGGGCGCGGGCCTGGGCACCTGACGCTGGACCTCTGCGGCGCAAAGGCCATCTGGCTCTCCTGCCTGCTGCTGGCCGTCAGCTTCTGCCTGATGTTCCTGAAAGAAGATGTGGAAGAGATCAAAGAAGATCTTGAAGCACTGGAAGCAAAACATTAAATAAAACATTAAATCAAGGAGTTTCCCTCAGTTTCACGCTGTTTACCGCCATGCCAAAGGCTCCCCTGGTAGGAGAGCTGGCGAGCGCCAGCGAGACTGAGGGTTTATTTTTCTCCGGATCTATCCAACACTTCCCCGGTCTCCTTCGTCTTACAGGCAGAACGACGCAATGAAAGGAGGAAGCCCCATGTGGGAGCTGCTGTACGAGACCTTCTGGGACAGGCTGGAGCATTTCTGTTTCAATCTCTGCCGGGACGAAGCCCGGGCGGAGGATCTGACCCAGGAAGTCTTTCTGCGGGCACTGCAGAACCGGACCCTTATCAACAGCTTTACGGAACGGCAGTGCAAGGCCTGGCTGTTTACCACTGCGCGGAATCTCTACTGCGACCAGCTCCGCCGGACGGCAAAGGAGGAGCAGCTGCTCAGCACCTTTTTCCCGGAAGAGGACAGTGCCGAACCGGATTCCGCACTGGACACAGTGGAAGCCGCCAGTCTGCTGGCTCTGCTCACCCCGGAAGAGCGGCGGCTGTTCACCCTGCGCTATACAGCGGGCTACAATGCCAGCGAGATCGGTCAGCTGCTCAGTCTCCCGCCCGGCACGGTCCGCAGCCGCCTTGCCAGATACGCCATCGCCTCAAAACTGAACTTACGGAGGATTAAATGATGAAAAAGAACCTGAATGTGGACGCTATGATCCTGGACCTGCGCAATGTGCAGGAGGATTTTCTTGACCGCTATGAGCAGATCAAGCTGGACTGCATGATCGCGCTGACCTCGCCCCGGGTGCAGACGCTCCTGAGCCAGCACAACATTTCTCTGGATTCGAGCTCTGCAAAAATATCCCGGAGGAGGTCTCGGTGGGTGTGGTCAATGGCAAGTTCACGCTGAGCTCTGCCAGCCAGACCGCCGCCGGGCAGGTACTGGTGGTCAACGGCAAGCTGATGATCACACCGGATGCTGCGGAGGTTTTACAGAAATACGCCTGCATTCTGGTCAATGGTATGATCTACTGCCCGCAGTGCCTCTCGGCAGTGGTATCCGCCCGCTGCATCCTGAACGGAAAGCTGGCGGTCTACCCCGATGATGCAGTGCTCCTGCCGGGAAGCTCCATCAAGCTAGACAACACCTTCCTGCTGCGGGCACAAAGCCGCCTGTACTGGAATGAACATCGCTTCCTGGCGGTTGACCCCAGGCTCGACACTGCCGCACTGGCCGCCAAGGGCTGCAGCTTTTCCGCTCCAAAGGCCATCCTGTGCGCAAGCCTTGCGCCCGTTCTGGCCCCGCTCTTCCCGGATTCCACCGAGCTGATCATCGTGCCGGACGGCACCGCCGTGGTGGAGGACGACCTAGAGCTGACTGCCTCTTCCCTGCGCCGGTATGGCACCCGTCTCTATGTGCTGGGTGATGCTGTCATCCCCGCAGAGAGCGCAGACCTGCTGGCTCAGATCGAATTCCTGCATGTTACCGGTGAAGTAGAGCTGCCTGATGCTCTGGAAGCAGCCTTCTTTGCCATCCCTGAGCTGGAATGCGGCAAAGTAGTCCACGAGGACGCTCTGCCCAAGCAGACCCGCGCCAAAGCAAAGGATGAAGAGCCCGATCCGGATACCGTGACCCTCAGCGGCATCCAGCTGACCCTGTAATCCGCACTGTTCCTCCCTGCCCCGCTCTTTCCGGCAAAAGCTTTCTGCTGGAAGGAGCGGGACTTTTGTTGATTTTTTATTGCACCCGCTCCTCTGATATGATATACTGTTTTTGTATTGTGTAATTCCCCGGGCACACTTCCGCTGTGGAACCCGCTGCCCGGGCAGGATATGGGAACCGAAATCAGGAAGAGGAGCAACGAATGAAAAAAGGATTTGACAACGACAAATACCTGCAGATGCAGTCGGAGCACATCCGGGAGCGGATCGCGCAGTTCGACAACAAGCTGTATCTGGAATTCGGCGGCAAGCTGTTCGATGACTACCACGCCTCCCGCGTGCTGCCCGGCTTCCAGCCCGATTCCAAGCTGCAGATGCTGCTGCAGCTGAAGGATCAGCCGAGGTCGTTATCGTCATCAACGCTGAGACATCGTCAGCAGCAAGATGCGCGGTGACTATGGCATCACTTATGATCTGGACGTTCTGCGTCTCATCGACGCATTCCAGGAGCGCGGCCTGTTTGTGGGCAGCGTATGCGTGACCATGTACACCGCCGCCCCCGAGGTGGAAGCCTTTGAGAAGCGTCTGAACAGCTGGGCATCCGCACCTTCCGGCACTATAAGATCCCCGGCTACCCCAACGACGTTGCCCGCATCGTGAGCGACGAGGGCTATGGCCGCAACGAGTACATTGAGACCGAGCGCCCGCTGGTGGTCATCACGGCCCCCGGCCCCGGCAGCGGCAAGATGGCCACCTGCCTGTCCCAGCTGTACCACGAATACAAGCGGGGCGTGAAGGCCGGTTATGCCAAGTTTGAGACCTTCCCCATCTGGAACATCCCCCTGAAGCACCCGGTCAACCTGGCTTACGAGGCTGCCACCGCCGACCTGAACGATGTGAACATGATCGACCCGTTCCATCTGGAGGCCTATGGCAAGACCGCGGTCAACTACAACCGCGACATTGAGATCTTCCCCGTGGTCAACGCCATGTTTGAGCTGATCGCAGGCAAGAGCCCCTACCACTCCCCCACCGACATGGGCGTGAATATGGCCGGCAACTGCATCGTGGATGACGCGGCCTGCTGCGAAGCTTCCCGCAACGAGATCGTCCGCCGCTACTTCAAGGCCCTGTGCGACCTCAAGAACGGCGCACAGATCCAGAGCGAGGTCTACAAGCTGGAGCTGCTGATGAATCAGGCCGGACTGACCCAGGGCAGCCGCCCGGTGGAGCAGGCCGCCCATGCAGTCTCTGAAAAGACCGGCGGTGCCCCCGCTGCCGCCATTGAGCTGCCGGACGGTACCGTTGTCACCGGCAAGACCGGCCCCCTGCTGGGTGCCGCTTCCTCCGCTCTGCTCAACGCGCTGAAAAAGCTGGCCGGCATCGACCAGGAGCTCGACCTCGTTTCTGCCGCCGCCATCGAGCCCATCCAGACCCTCAAGACCAACTATCTGGGCAGCAAGAACCCCCGCCTGCACACCGACGAGATCCTGATTGCCCTGTCCAGCTCGGCCGCGCAGAATCCCACTGCTGCTGCAGCCCTCAAGCAGCTCTCCCACCTGAAGGGCTGCGATATGCACTCCACTGTCATCCTGTCCAGCGTGGATATGGATACCGTGAAGAAGCTGGGCATGTATCTAACCTGCGAACCCACCTATGAGGAAGCAGACCGGATGTACCACAAGAAGTAAAAAATAATGACCCTCTCTGTCATTGCTTTGCACTGCCGTCTTTCCCCCAAAGGCTAGGCGGCCGCATCTGCGCGACGGAGAGGGTCATTTTATTTCCGGGTCTGTTCCCAGTAGGCTCCCATGCTCTGGCCGGGCTGGTCGGTGACATCATCGTTCAGATAGTCTGCAAGACCAAAGGCTTCCGGCTTCCAGCTGCGGGCAGCATCCACGGTGGGGTATTCCACCTCAGCGTACCAGAACGCAGTGGGCTGGCCTCATCCACATGGTTCACCTCCAGCACAAGGCCATCAGGCAGGGCGTAGCTTCTGCGGATCTTCCCGATCAGGGGCTTACCGATGATCTTTGTTTCCAGTTCATCAAACAATTTCTTGTCGATGGGGCGCTCGATCTCCTCCCGTGCAAGCCCGCTTCCGGACTTGAAGCAGAGGATATAGCCGTCTTGCCGCCCTTGAGCGCCTCCTCCCGGATGCGCACGGTGGGCCGCACGCTGATATATCCCTGCCGCATGGCAAACTCTTCCTTGAGCGGCAGAGCCGGGAAGTTTTCACCCTCCGGCCAGCCGTTCACCATCCATTTGCGTTCGATCTCCATGACGTTTTCCTCGTTTCTGTGTTTATGTATTTATTCTAGCACGTTTTTATGTTAGAATAAATATCAGTATGAAATTTTAGCATCCTCACCCTCTCAGTCAATGCCTGACGGCATTGCCAGCTCCCCCAAAGGGGGAGCCAAGAGCCGCTCTGTATTCAAGCTTGATGAGACTAAATCGAAAATCGCCAAAGGCTCTCCCTTTGGGAGAGCTGGCGAGCGTAGCGAGACTGAGAGGGCGAGCCAGTTATAACAGGAGCAACTATGAAATCTTCTCGCAATTACCCCGTTTACACCGTCAACAAACACGCCGAGGGCCTGCTGGTGGGCGGCCACCCCTGGGTGTACGAAAACGACATCCTAAGTTCCCCGGAAGCAGAGCCTGAAAACGGCACGCTGGTCGATGTGGTCAGCACAAAGGGTGCCTATCTTGGCACCGGTTTTCTCTCGCTGAAAAGCAAGATCCGGGTGCGGCTCATCTCCCGCAACGCCAACGACACCTTTGATGCCGCTTTCTGGAAGCGCCGTGTCGAATACGCCTGGGCCTACCGCAAGACCGTGCTGGAGCCCGCCGACCTGACCGCCTGCCGTGTCATCTTTGGCGAGGCTGACCAGTTCCCGGGCCTGACTGTGGACCGGTTCAACAATATCCTTGTCACCCAGACCCTGAGCGTGGGCATGGAAAAGCTCAAGCCCATCCTATTCCCCCTGCTGGTGCAAGTCCTGCGCGCTGACGGCCAGACCATTGAGGCATCTACGAGCGCAACGACGAGGCTCTGCGGGCCAAGGAGGGCCTGGCACAGAACAAGCTGGTTTGACCTGCCCGGCGAGACGCACCCCGACAGCACCCAGACTGAGATCTGCGAGAACGGCGTGTTCTACCACGTCGATTTTGAGAACGGCCAGAAAACCGGCTTTTTCCTCGACCAGAAATACAACCGCCGGGCTGTGGCCCGCATTGCTGCCGGTCACACTGTGCTGGACTGCTTTACCCACACCGGCAGCTTTGCGCTGAACGCCGCCAAGGGTGGGGCTGCCCGGGTCACCGCCGCTGACATCAGCGCCGAGGCCATTGCCATGGCCCAGCGGAACGCCCAGCGCAACAACCTGACCAACATGGATTTCCTCTGCGAGGACACCTTTACCCTGCTGCCCCGGCTGGAAAAGGAGGGCCACCCCTACGACTTTATCATCCTTGACCCGCCGGCCTTTACCAAGGCCCGCCGCACGGTGGAGAACGCCATGCGCGGCTATAAGGAGATCAACTACCGCGCCATGAAACTGCTGCCCCGGGGCGGCTATCTGGCCACGGCCAGCTGCTCTCACTTTGCCACCGAGGAGCTGTTCATCAGGATGCTGCACGCCGCCGCAAAGGATGCCCACCGGCAGCTGCGGCAGATCGAGGTGAAGCAGCAGGCCCCGGATCACCCCATCCTGTGGGGCGTGCCCGAGACCAATTACCTGAAGTTCTTCCTGTTCCAGGTGATCTAAAAGTAATACCAAATACGATATCTCCCAAAAAAACGAGAACGTGTTTGTGCAGAATCGTTAGTTTTGTCAATTGCCTTTTGAGCCGTGCCGGGATATAATCAAACCATAGACAGCAACGGCGCTGTGGGTCACCTCCTGACTCGCAGCGCCATTTTTGTTAAAAAGCTTTTCGCTGTTTCCGGGCCGCAGTTCGGCGGCGGGAGACAGTTTCGGAAGGGACAGACATAAGATCAAGTAAGGAGTAGGATTTATGGCAGCAAATGTTATGGAAATCTACGGCAGCAAGGTCTTTAACGAGCATGTAATGAAGGAGCGCCTGCCGAGCGCTACTTACAAGAGCCTGGAGCGCACCCTGCACAAGGGCGCACCCCTGGATATCGAGGTGGCAAACGTTGTGGCCAGCGTGATGAAGCGCTGGGCCATGGAGCTGGGTGCCACCCACTACACCCACTGGTTCCAGCCGTTGACCGGCATCACCAGTGAGAAGCATGACGGCTTTGTGAGCCCCGTGGGCAGAGTCGACCGCCATCATGGAGTTCTCCGGCAAGGAGCTGGTGCGCGGCGAGCCCGATGCTTCCTCCTTCCCCTCCGGCGGCTGCGTGCACCTGCGAGGCCCGCGGCTACACTGCATGGGACCCCACCAGCTACGCTTTCGTGAAGGATGACGTACTGTGCATCCCCACCGCATTCGTCAGCTACACCGGCGAGGCACTGGACAAAAAGACCCCCCTGCTGCGCTCCATGAACGCACTGTCCGGTCAGGCCATCCGCATCCTGAAGCTGTTCGGCAAGGATGTTGATTACGTCTCCACCACCGTCGGCCCCGAGCAGGAGTACTTCCTTGTCAAGAAGGAGGACTACGAGGCACGTCAGGATCTGATCCTCACCGGCCGCACCCTGTTCGGCGCTCCCTCTGCCAAGGGTCAGGAGCTGGAGGAGCATTACTTCGGTGTCATCCGTCCCGAGGTCTCCGAATTTATGAAGGAGCTGGACGAGGAGCTGTGGAAGCTGGGCGTTCCTGCCAAGACCAAGCACAACGAAGTGGCTCCCTGCCAGCATGAGCTGGCCCCCATCTTCGACACCACCAATGTTGCCATTGACCACAACCTGCTGACCATGGAGATGATGAAGAAGATCGCGCCCAAGTACGGTCTGGTCTGCCTGCAGCACGAGAAGCCCTTTGAGGGGGTCAACGGCAGCGGCAAGCACAACAACTGGTCGCTGTCCACCACCGAGGAGAACCTGCTGGATCCCGGTGACACCCCCATGGAGAACCTGCAGTTCCTGGTGTTCCTTGCCGCCGTCATCAAGGCTGTGGACGAGTACGCTGATCTGCTGCGCACCTCCGTTGCCACCCCGGGCAACGATCACCGTCTGGGTGCCAACGAGGCTCCCCCGGCCATCATCTCGATCTTTGTGGGCGAGGAGCTGGAGGCTGTCATCGATGCCATTGCATCCGATTCTCCTTATGCCGGCCCTGTGAAGATGAAGATGGATCTGGGCGTGGACGTGCTGCCCAAGTTCAGCAAGGACACCACCGACCGCAACCGCACCTCTCCCTTTGCCTTTACCGGCAACAAGTTCGAGTTCCGTATGCCCGGCTCTTCTCAGAACCTGAGCGACTGCGACACCATCCTGAACACCGCTGTTGCCAAGGAGCTGAAGGCTACGCCGACGAGCTGGAGGGCGCTGAGGACTTTACCAGCGCTGCCATTGCTCTGATCAAGCGCACCATCCGTGACCACCGCCGTGTCATCTTCAACGGCAACGGCTACACCGCCGAGTGGGAAGAGGAAGCAGCACGCCGCGGCCTGCCCAACAAGAAGAACACGCCCGCTGCTCTGCCCGCACTGATCGACCCGAAGAACATCCAGCTGATGGAGGATTTCGGTGTTCTGACCAAGGTAGAGATGCACAGCCGTTACGAGGTCGAGATGGAGCACTACTCCAAGATCATCAACATCGAGGCCCTGACCATGCTGGAGATGGCCCGCAAGCAGCTGCTGCCTGCCATCAACGCCTACATGAGCGAGGTTGCCAACACCGCTGCATCCAAGCTGGCCGTCAGCGATGCCATCAGCGTGCGCAGCGAGACCAAGACCCTCACCCGCCTGTCCACCGATGCCGATGCCATGAGCGATGCCATCGATGCCCTGCAGGCTGCCGTGGATACCGCTGAAGCCATGACCGATGAGAGCGCCAAGGCTGTCTCCTTCCACGATGACGTTCTGCCCAAGATGGATGCTCTGCGCGCCGCTGCTGACGATGCCGAGACCATCTGCGGTGAGGACTACTGGCCTCTGCCCAGCTACAGCAAGATGCTCTACTACGTCTGATCTTTCTGACATAGCTTGATAAGCATCGCTGGGTTGTTGGATTTTTAAGCCATTCCCCTTTTCCTATTTCTTACACCAGCCTAAAGACCTGCTTTGCGCATACGAAGCAGGCCTTTAGGCGTTTTTTTAAGAACACAAGCCGATTTTTCCAGTTTTGCACTGTTGTGCCATTTGCCGCGCCCTGCGGCTCGGAGGGAACCACTATGAGCTATAATACCCAACAGGACATCCTTGATTTTGTGGAGGACAACAACGTCAAATTCGTCCGCTTTGCCTTCTGCGATATCTTTGGCACCCAGAAAAACATCGCCGTGCTTGCCAGCGACCTGCCCAAGGCCATGGAGGATGGTGTCTGCTTTGACGGCAGCTCCATTGCCGGTTTTATGAAGGTGGAGGAGAGCGATCTTGTGCTCCGGCCCGATCTTTCCACCGTGACCATCCTGCCCTGGCGGCCCACCGAGGGCCGGGTGATGCAGTTCTTCTGTGACGTGGAAAAGCCGGACGGCGCTGCCTTTGGCGGCAACTGCCGCGGCTTCCTGCGCCAGATGAGCCGCAGCTTCCGCAAACTGGGGCTGACCTGCAACGTGGGGGCAGAGTGCGAGTTCTACCTGTTTGAGAATGACGACCGGGGCCGCCCCACCCGCATCCCCATCGACTTTGGCGGCTACTTTGATGTAGCCCCGCTGGATGCAGGTGAGAACCTGCGCCGGGACATCTGCCTGACCATGGAACAGATGGGCATGAGCCCCCAGCACAGCCACCACGAGAGCGGCCACGGCCAGAACGAGATCGACTGCCACTACGCCGGCCCCCTGAAAACAGCCGACCATGTGATGATGTTCAAGCAGATCGTGCGGGCTGTTGCCATGCGCAACGGCATCCACGCCAGCTTCCTGCCCAAGCCCCTGCCGGATCAGGCAGGCAGCGGCCTGCACATCAACCTTTCGCTCTGCATGGACGGCCGCAATCTGTTTGAGGGCGACATTGCCCCGGACAGCATTGCTGGCAGCTTTATGGCGGGTGTTCTGGCCCACAGCCGGGAGCTGACCGTGTTCACCAATCCCCCTGCCCAACAGCTACCAGCGCTTTGGCTGTGACGAGGCCCCCCGCTATGTAAGCTGGAGCCGCCAGAACCGCAGCCAGCTGGTGCGCATCCCGCAGGTCAAGGGCAACAACTGCCGCATGGAACTGCGCAGCCCTGACCCTGCCTGCAACCCCTATCTGGCCGTGGGTCTGGTGCTGGCCGCCGGTCTGGACGGCATCGAGCACCGGATGGTGCTGCAGGCCCCCATCAACAAGAACCTGTTCGATCCCACCGAGCCGCAGGTCTTGGGCTGGAAAGACTGCCTTCCACGCTGGAGGAGGCCGTGCAGGCCCGCGCAGGAGAGCGAATTTCTGCACCGCGTGCTGCCGGAAGAGCTTTCGCATCGGTACTATGAGGAAGAACTGAAGCGCTGTGCCGCCCTGAAAGCTGCCGCCGACCCGGCAGAGTACGAGCGGGTGCACTACTTCAACGCCATCTGAACCGCTTTTGAGGGAAAGTACGAAGGGGCAATGATTCGGCCCCTTGCCTGGATGTAAGAGAAAGGAGCGATTCAAATGGGACGTGCTCTGATCGTGAGCGCCGGAGCAAGCTCCAACGAGTACATCTCCGCGCGGTTGGCAGAGCTGGGATACACCCGGCCTACGATCATCCCAGTGGTGCCGAGGCCCGGCGCAGGATGCTGGAATCTGATTTGAGCTGATCGTGGTCAACGCGCCTTTGCCGGACGAGTTCGGCCACGAGCTGTGTTCCTCTGCCGTAGAAAAAACAGACGCAGGCGTGGTGCTGCTGGCCAAGGCAGCCGCCGCCGAGCAGCTGCTGGCCCCCATGAGTGAGCAGGGGGTGCTGCTGCTGAGCAAGCCGTTCTCCAATACGCTGTTCCTGCAGGCCATCCATCTGGCCGCGGCCAGCAACCACCGCCTGCAGCTGCTCCGGCAGGAAAATGCCCGGATGCAGGAAAAGATCGCACAGGTACGGCTGGTCAGTCACGCAAAATGCTGTCTGGTGGAGCGGGAGCAGATGAGCGAGGATGCCGCCCACCGCTACATTGAAAAGCGCGCCATGGACACCCGGCGCAGCCGTGCAGAAATTGCACAGGAAATCCTTGATTCTTACGAGGATTAGGATTATAATTTGGTGTTGTATGTTTTGTTCCGGATGCGGTCGCATCCGTACTGGGAAAGAATGATCTCTGAAAGATAAATTAGAGGAGGACTGAACAAATGGCAAAATTCATCTTTGTGACCGGCGGCGTTGTCTCCGGTCTGGGCAAGGGCATCACGGCGGCTTCTCTGGGCCGCCTGCTCAAGTGCCGCGGACTGAAGGTCGCCAGCCAGAAGCTGGACCCCTATGTGAACGTGGACCCGGGTACCATGAGCCCCCTGCAGCACGGTGAGGTGTTCGTGACCGATGACGGCACTGAGACCGACCTTGATCTGGGCCACTACGAGCGCTTCATCGACGAAAATCTGAACAAGTATTCCAACCTGACCACCGGCAAGGTGTACTGGAACGTGCTGAACAAGGAGCGCCAGGGCGCTTATCTGGTCAGACCGTCCAGATCATCCCCCACATCACCAACGAGATCAAGAATTACATCTACAACATGGCATCCTCTACCGATGCCGATGTGGTCATTACCGAGATTGGCGGCACCACCGGCGATATTGAGAGCCAGCCTTTCCTGGAGGCCATCCGTCAGGTGGGCCTGGAGCAGGGCCGCGACAACTGCTGCTACATCCATGTTGTGCTGGTGCCCTATATCTCCGGCTCCGACGAGTACAAGTCCAAGCCGGCCCAGCACTCCGTCAAGGAGCTGCAGGGCATGGGCGTGAACCCCGATATCATCATCCTGCGTGCTGATGGCAGCGTGGGCGGCGATATCCGCCGCAAGATCAGCACCTTCTGCAATGTCAAGCCTGAGTGTGTCATTGAGAACCTGACCATGCCCAGCCTGTACCACGTGCCCGCTGATGCTCCACACCAACGGTCTGGATGATGTGGTGGTGGAAAAACTCAAACTGGACGTGCCCCCCGCCGACCTGACCGAGTGGAAGGGTGTGGTCTCCCGCATTGCCACCCGCAGCAAGACCTGCACCATTGCGCTGGTGGGCAAGTACGTCAAGCTGCACGACGCTTATCTTTCCGTGATGGAGAGCCTGTACCACGCCGGTTTTGAGAACGACAGTCAGGTAGACATCAAGTGGGTGGAGAGCGAGGATCTGATCGATCAGGATGCCTGCAAAGAAGTGTTTGCTGACGTGGACGGCATCATTGTGCCCGGCGGCTTGGTGACCGCGGCATCGAGGGCATGATCCAGGCCGCACAGTATGCCCGTGAGAACCAGATTCCCTACTTTGGCATCTGCCTGGGAATGCAGATCATGGTGATGGAGTTCGCACGCGGCGTGCTGGGCTATGCCGATGCCAATTCCAGCGAGTTCACCCCCGATGGTGCCCACAATGTCATTGCCCTGATGGCCGACCAGCAGGGCAACATCCCCAAGGGCGGCACCATGCGTCTGGGCAAGTACCCCTGCACTGTCAAGCCCGGCACCAAGATGGCCGAGTGCTACGGCGAGGCTGAGATCTGGGAGCGTCACCGCCACCGCTACGAGTTCAACAACGAGTTCCGTCAGGAGATGGAGGATGCAGGACTGGTCATTTCCGGCACCAGCCCTGACGGCCGTCTGGTGGAGACCGTGGAGCTGCCCGGCCGTG
>ENA-OQMZ01000652-OQMZ01000652.1-human-gut-metagenome-genome-assembly--contig:-NODE-652-length-14349-cov-1.204402_pt1 | contig 14349 bp, 22 predicted proteins | sample MGYA00242621_ERZ504862 | MGnify/ENA primary metagenome ERZ504862 (study PRJEB26092, sample SAMD00036393) | human gut metagenome | host: Homo sapiens | study: EMG produced TPA metagenomics assembly of... | reverse complement strand
CAAGAAGCATGTCTTGGTTAGAAATTTCAAATGAGTATTTTGAGTGTTCAAATTCTGGTTGAAGGAAGATTTCACCATATTTAACACCTGGAGCCCATTCGATATCATAAACTGAATCTACTTCTTGGATATATGATGCCAAACGTTCAAGACCATAAGTAACTTCTGAAGTTACAGGACCAGTTTGCAAACCACCAACTTGTTGGAAGTAAGTAAATTGAGTGATTTCCATACCGTCAAGCCAAACTTCCCATCCAAGACCAGCTGAACCAGTTGATGGATTTTCCCAGTTATCTTCAACGAAACGGATGTCGTGTTCCAAAGTGTTGATTCCCAAACGTTCCAATGATTCAAGGTAAAGTTCTTGAATGTTAGATGGAGATGGTTTCATAACAACTTGGAATTGGTGGTGTTGATAAAGACGGTTAGGGTTTTCACCGTAACGACCATCTGCAGGACGACGTGATGGTTCTACATAAGCTGCATTCCATGGTTCTGGACCGATGGCACGAAGGAATGTGTAAGGCTCATTGTACCAGCACCTTTTTCATTATCGTAAGCTTGCATTAACATACAACCTTGGTCGTTCCAAAATTGTTGCAAAGTCAAAATAATTTCTTGAAAAGTCAATTTTTTAGACATACATCTACTCCTTATTTTGTTAACTTAGTTTTTGCGAAGTATCTAAGGAAATCAGCTTTTTTACAATATAAAAAACCGCCAACACACCTATATGATACCTCATAAGGGGCGTTAAAACGCGGTTCCACCCTATTTTATTACTTCATTTATTTGATTTTAACTTAGCCTAGCTAAGTGAAAGCGCCAGCAACTCATTTCAGTTTCATCCGACTTCCACCACCTCGGACTCGCTAAGAAACACCATGAGGATTTCTCTCTTTACCAGCTATTTTAGCACAAATGTAATTGAGTGTACTAGTAAATATCAAAAAAGCTGAATCTACTACTGTAAATTCAACTTTTAGTCTATTACGCTTTCCAGCTTCTTGTCCGCCTAGATATGTTGCTCGTAAGTCAAGGTCCTTGTCTAGAACGATAAAATCAGCTTTGTAACCTTTTTTGATTTGACCGCATCTATTCGTCAATCCCAACAGAAATTGCTGCTGTGAGACTTGCCATACTAATGGCTTGCGCTTTTGAGGCGATTCCCCAATTGACTACATTTTTAACAGCATCCTTCAACTGAAGAATAGAACCTGCTAGAGCGCCATTTGATTTCAAACGTGCTGTTCCTTTTTCAACGATAACAGGAAATTCTCCAAGCATATAATCGCCATCTTCAAGACCACCAGCACTCATGCAATCCGTAATCAGGACAACATGTTCGTGGTCTTTTGATGCATCAAATATCACATGCTGATGGATGCACATGATGCCCATCACAAATCAACTCAGCATAGGTATTTGGTAGTTCATAAACTGCACCGACCATACCTGGCTCACGATGATTAAGACCACGCATACCATTATAAGCATGAACCCAAACAGAAGCCCCTGCTTCGACTGCTTGCGCTGCTTGCTGGTAAGTAGCATCTGAATGTCCAAGAGCTACAATCACATTTTTTACGAGTCGCATAATCAATAAAGTCTTCGACTTCGTCTCGTTCAGGTGCTAAAGCAATATTTTTTTTCAATAATCCTTTTGAACTTTTAAGCCATTGATCAAGTTCAGCTGTTGAAGGATTTTTCATATAAGACGGGTTTTGAGCCCCTTTGTATTTTTCTGTAAAATAAGGTCCTTCAAAAGAAAAGTCCTTGGATCCGCGCACCGCTTTCTTTACCAGCAAAATCAGCTGCCGTACGACAAATATCATCTAAGATCTCAAATGATGCCGTCAAAGCTGTTGGTAAAAAACTTGTGACACCAGCTCCCAAAAGAGCCTTACTCATTGTCTAAAAACCTCTTGATGATTGTCCATGACATCAACACCAGCAAAACCATGGATATGTGTGTCTACTAAACCAGGTGCCACACTAAAACCTGTATAATCTATAATGTCTGCATCATGCGGTGCTTCTGCTTGCCAATCGCCAAAAGAGTCACCTTCGATAGCAAGGTAACCTGCACCCTTAACATGGTAAGGATAGTAAAATTCATCTGCTTTGATATATTTTGTCATTTGAATCGCCTCCATGCTTATATTATAAAATAAAAGCGCTTTTTTGTAAATGGTATATACCAAAATTAGACCAATTTTTATTAACAGACCTTTCTATTGATTACAGATAATAACTTTTCCTTTAGCCGTAGCATCATCCATTATCAACTCACCAAGATCAGAAACTGTAATCACTCCACTTAAAGGATTTTTGATACTAATCACTGGTGTTGTGATACCGGCTGTAACTTCTAACTTTCAAAAGCTAAATCTGCATCAAGCATTTTACAATTAATCAATGTTAGGTTTTTACAATAACAAAAAGGTTGCGTTCCAATGATGGTACAATTTTCAAAGGTCACATTTTCGCTATACCAAGCGAGATATTCACCTTTAACAATACTATTTTTAACGACAACATTTTTAGCATGCCAAAAAGCATCTTTGGTATTAAACTCACAATCCTCAAAAATAGAATCAGAAATGTACTGAAAAGAATATTTTCCATTCAAAGTTACTTGATGAAAATGAAGTCTATCCGAATGCAACATAAAATAACTCGCTAGTGACAACAGTATCCGTCATCGCAATATCTTTCACCGACCAACCAAATTCAGGTTAGATAATCTCACTGTTAGAAATGGCAACATTTGAATATTCGCGTAAAGCCTTAATCCCGTGTAGTTTCGAATAACTAATCCCAATATTGTCTGAATACCAGAGAGCAGCTCTACAATTTTCCGTCATTTCTGAGTCAGTTATCACCAATCCTTTGTCATGCCAAAATGGATAGCGTAAATTAAAATAAAAGTCTCTTACTTCGATATTCTTACTTCCTTTTAAGGCACTTTCACCACCTGCTGGTCCCGTAAATTGACAAGTATCCACTAAAATATCGGAGCTAGCATATAAAGTTCACTCCTCGTCGTAAGTCTGATTCTTAATAAGTGTTTTCAAATCAATCTCTTTATCATCTCTTGATAGCACCATCCTACACCTTAGACTAAACTCCAAGTCAAGTGCTTATCTAATAAAAACGACAAAAAACAACCTTCAAACCAGCAAAAGTTCAAAGGTGTTAAATGTATGATTAAATTTGATTTTCAAGTACTTTTTCGACCAAGTTTAGAGCGTGATCTGTGATACGTGTACATGGCGTAATCAGATCGATGAAGTTAACCCCTGCAAGTGGTGTACATTCACCGTTGTTCATGCGTTTGATATGGTTCTTACGGATGCGGCGTTCCAAATGAGCGATATCTTTATGACGATCTACCAACTCATTTGCCAAAGGTAGGTCGTTATCGATAACAACTTTCAATGAATCCAAAATCATGCGATGTGTTTCATGGTAAAGTTGATCAATTTCTTGAACGGAAGCTGGTGAGAAAGTAATATCTTTTGAAATATTGTGCTCCATCAAGTGAACCAAACTGATACTGTGGTCACCGATACGTTCCAAGTCACGTGATGAATCTAAGATACTTGATAAAATTTCACTTTCGTGTCGATTCAATTGTTCACTTGAAAGATCAATCAAATATTTAGTCAATTCTTCATCGACATTTATTGATAGTATCTTCAAATTTTTGTGTCTTATCAGCGTATTTTTCATTACATGTTTCAACAAATAAGAATGCTGCTTCAAAGGCTTGTGTGGCAAAGGCACCCAAGTTGAATCAATTCTTTTTTAGCATTACCAAGGGCAATAGCTGGCGCTTGTTTTAGAATAATCTTATCAAGGTAAACAGCTTTGTATTTAGTAGCTTCATCTTCACCAGGAATTAATTTTGTCACAACAAATGCCAATGTTCCAATGAATGGGAAGAGCAAGATGGTATTTGTAATGTTAAATGTTCCATGGGCAAAGGCAACCGTCATGGCTGGTGTCAATTTAAAGTGAACTTCCATCCATTGCATCAAGTTAGTAAATGGTACCAAAAGAATCATAAAGAGCACTGTTCCGACAACGTTGAAGAGAACGTGAGCTCCAGCCACACGTTTGGCTGCGATATTTGAACCAATCGCTGCTAACACGGCTGTGATACAAGTACCGATATTACTTCCTAAAAGAATAGGAATTGAGCCTTGAAGATCAAGTAAATGACCTGCGTATAACCCTTGTAAAATACCAATGATGGCAGCTGATGATTGGATAAGCATGGTCAAGCCAGTCCCAATCAAAACACCCATAATCGGTTTGTCACCTAAGGTTGCTAAATAATCCTGAAAGGCTGGAACAGTTTTTAATGGTCCCATAGCATCACCCATGATATTAAGCGAGAAGAAAATTCCTCCTACACCAAAGATGATACGTCCGATATTATTCAAACGTCGGTTTGACGTGAAGAATAACAAAGCAGCACCAATAAAAATCATTGGGAGTGCATAGTCACCTAAATTAAAACCAATCAGAAAGGACGTTACAGTCGTCCCGATATTGGCTCCCATGACAATACCAATCGCTTGTTGCAAGGTTAAAAGTCCTGCTGACACAAGGCCAACAGTGATAACTGTTACCCCTGAACTTGATTGGATTAGGGCTGACATGGCTAAACCAACAAGAATTCCTAAAAAAGGATTACTCGTATATTTGTCGATATAAAAACGAAAGTCTGTCTCCTGCAGCCTGTTGTAGACCGTCTCCCATATATTTAATACTGAAGAGAAAGAGTCCTAGACCTCCAAAAAAACCAAAAGCAATTTCTTGCCAATTTACTGACACAGTCTTATCCTCAAATATTATAATTTTACCGGAAAAACCCGATGTTTCCATTTTAATGTATTCAAAGAAAACAAACAAGTGTTTTTTAAGCTTTTTCTAAATTGATAACTAACTAAAAAATGCTACTCTTTTAAGATAAGCGGTCATTTTCCCCTTTTTAGTAGCTATTTCTAAACATAAATGATAAAAAGACTAAAATTTGAGGGAGGTTTTTAGAAAAAATTAATGCGCTGTCATTTATATGTTATAATAGTTAAGGGCGCTGTGCTTGCCACAGAATGCTACTAAATACGTTTATTATCAAAAAATGTGGTAACAACTTCTTTGTCACATCGCATTTATTTTATTATAGAAGGAGTTTTCATGAAAGCCTCAAAAAGTGAATGTTACTTTATTTTATTCTAAGTATCATTTTAATTGCCTTTGCTGGTGGTATTTACCTTTTCTTTGGTAATACAAAGACTAATACGTCAAGTTCACAACCAAAAAGCTCAATCAGTTCTTCCTCTTTTAGTCAAGCTGACCTAGAAGCTAAAGCCCCAAGAATTATTATCTGCTGCTCAAGCTAATCCGTCTGCTGAAGCTGTGACAAATACACAAGCGCTATCAACAAAATCTCTGATGAAGCTAAGAAAACAGATTTCCAGTCTCAACTAGATGCTGTTTCTGCTGAAGTAACAAATCAAACAAATGCTGAAAATGCTGTCAAAACTGCTGAAGACAATCAAACTAGCGACAATGTCACTGCTGCTCAAGCTGCGATTGATGTGCTAACTAACCAAGCTACTAAAGATCAACTTCAAGCACGTTCTTGACGCTGTTTCTAACGCTATTGCTGCTGCCAATACAGCAACTACAACTTACAAATACTGCTACATCTTCTGACGACACAACTGAGTCTACTGTTGACCCAAATAACACCTCTCGCACTCCTACATCAGTTACAAATGATGGTACTTATACTTATTATAGCTATTAATGATCTCAATTGGATTTATCTTCTCGGCAATTGGTGCAACTTGCTTAGCCATTTCATCATTTGCTAAAACGAAAAAACTATGTTAACTTGGCAATTATCGGATTATTTCTTTACGATGATTGCTAATTTTTACTCGGTGGTTACACTGGCGCTATTTCGATTAGCGTGTCTATCATTCATAACACGTTAATGATTAAACACTGGGATTCCATCTACACAACCGTTATTTTAGTGATTATCCAAGTTTCTGCAGGAACTTACTTTAACAACCTTGGTTTGATTGGCTTTCTTCCCTTGATTTCATCTGTGTCTTATACCATCATCACCTTTATGACTAGCAAAGTTCAATGGCTGCGCTGGGTTACTGTTGAAAATATGCTACTGTAGTTCTTTTTACGATTTCACCATCAAAGCTTACCCTACTTTAGTTATGGATGTTGTTATCACATTAACGACCTTAATAGCTATTTCAAAATACAGTTCACTTAGTCATAAGAAAAATAAATCTTGATTTTTCATCAAGACTCAACTAGAAATAAACTCATTTTCTGATACTTTCTGCCGTGGTGAAGTATCTTTTTGTTGCTCGTTTCACTCGCAAATAGTCCTAAAATCAAGTTGTGGCAATAATGACATGAAATTGATTTTAGTTAAGACGTTTTTTTAATATGCAAAACTACATGAGTCATACTCATGCAGTTTTATATTGACTTACACTGTTTCATATCCTAATAAAATACCACCATCTTCACCGTAAAAGCTGCAAAGACCTGATGCTGGGATAAAGCGAACATCAGCTTGTGGTATTTTTCTTTGATTTTGTCACTCAATTGTTGACAAGTTTTTTCGTTATTTGCGTGAGCATCATAACCTTGCCACCTTGGTAACCTTCTTTGAACATTTCCTCAACGGTTGCTTGAACAGCTTTCTTTTGACCACGCACTTTGTGAAGGAGTTCCAATTTTCCTTCGTCACTAGCTTTACCAACCATGCGGATATTAAAAAGGCCAACAACTTCCCGACTAGCTTGCTCAAACGTCCATTTTTGACAAGGTTATCCACACGTGCCAAAACAAATAGCAATTTTGTCTTTTCTTGATAAGCCGTGATAGCTTCGACCACTTCATCAAAGCTTAAGCCTTTAGCAATCAGACGATTTAATTCTTCGACGATTAAATCAATCTCACCACCTGCAGACAAAGAGTCAATAACGTGAACATTGACATTTGGATGTTCCTCCAAAAGCATGTGTTTTGCAACCTGCGCACTATTGTGACTTCCTGAAAGATTACCTGTAATCGTGATAGCAATAACATTTTCAGCACCTTGGTAAGCTTGTAAGAAGGCATCTGGGCTAGGGCAACTTGATTTTGATGAAACAGGACTTGCGTACATGGTTGTCATCATATTAGCAACGTCTAATCCTTCATCATCCACAAAAATTTCTGAACCAATTTGAATTGTTAGTGGGACATTTTGAAATTCTGTGTGTTCTGCAAGCCCTTCAATATGTCGAAGGTCACAACCTGAATCAGTCACAATTTTCCAAGTCATATCTATTTCCTCCAATTCATTCGAAATTTAAATTCATTTGACAAACAAACTATTTTCACCTAAAATTATATCATTAATGTCTTTATCTTAGTATTAAAAACAATCAGATGTCACAAGTAAGAGGGTTTGTCATGACGGAAAGATAATTTCAAAAAAGTCCTTACAAAATTTAAAAGTTTCTAATAAAGAATCACGAAAATTGACACGTGAAGCGCTAGAAACTGCACTTTTGCTCCTTCTTGAAAAGAAAACCTTGAGCCAAATTACGATTTCAGAACTCGTTGCTAAAGCTGGTGTCTCACGCAACGCTTTCTACCGTAATTATAAGTCTAAAGAAGCTATTTTAGAGTCTATTCTAACCCAAATCGTTCGTCGTATTTTTCGTGGTCTCAAAGCATTTGATTTGAAAAATCAGCTCTCCCAAGCATGGCTTTTCATTCTGAATGAAGCCAAAAAAGAGGCACAAGTTCTTGGCTTCATTTTTGAACAACACCTAGAAAACTCTTGACGAGCATCGTCTCTAAACGATTAAAAGCTTATCAAAGGTTCAATAAAAAACATGATTCACACTACACGAATTCTTTCTGGAGTAACGCCATTATCTCAGTTCTTTCAAACTGGGTAGCTGATGACATGCGTATCCCTGCTGAGGAAGTAGCTGCAATCGGCTTGCCACTTTTCTTATAAGAAGAAAATACCGACCACAATTAGGTCGGTATTTTTATTATTTCAAAACATAATCGTAAATAGCCTGAGCTACTCCGGCATTGTCATTAGTTGTTGTTTCGTAGCGGCAAATAGATTTGACTTCGTCTGTCGCATTTCCCATAGCAACGCTATGATAAGCAAATTCAAGCATTTCAAGGTCGTTGGCAGCATCACCAAGTGCCATGACTTGCTCTGGTGAGAAGCCAAGTTTTTCTGACAAAGCTTTAAGAGCTGTTGCTTTAGTGTAGCCTTTTGGCATAGCTTCAAAGATATATTCTTGCTACGAACCACACTAAAATCTTTAGCCAAAGCTGTTTCTTTTGCTTCTTGAAATGGATTTAATTGTGGCGCTTTTGCCATGTACATAGCTTGGAAGATGATTTCGTCTGTCGCCTTCATCTCATCAAGTGTGACTGCATGAGCGATATCAAAGACAAGACCAGCATCGTATTGGACAAGTTCTGGAACTTCTTCACCTACAGCGTAATAATGTTTTTCACCTGTCAAGGTTAAGCAAACATCTGGATAATCAGCAACAGCTTCGTTCAATTTATCTAGCTCTTCATTTGTGACTTGAGCATAAAAAACAAGTTCCCAATTTTTGGTATTGTAAATGGTGCAACCATTATTCATGATGATGTATTCTTCATCGTCCAAGCCCAATTTTTCAAAAAATGGAAGAATTCCTGATTTTGGACGTCCTGTACAAAGAACAATTTTTTACCCCGCTTGTGCCGCTTTTTGGATTGCTTTGACATTTTCTTCAGGAATTTTTTTATCTGAATTAAGTAATGTTCCATCTAAATCGATTGCAATTAATTTAATCATTTTTAGTGACCTTCCGTTTAATTTTTGGCAAATGCCACTGACGCCAGTAGCCTATCATACGTAAGATTGTCAGAATTAAAACTAATACATAATAGCCTGGATCGTTATGAACGATTTTAAAATAAATCGCAAGCGCCGCTAAAATTGCCCAACCAGCGTAAACTTCACTTCTAAGCACACTTGGTTTTCGACCAGCTAAGATATCTCGGACAATACCACCACCTGCACCAGTCAAAACAGCGGCAACAATCACCGCACTTAAAGGTTGATGAAGTTTAACAGCATACATAGCTCCTTGAACACTAAAAGCTGCAAGACCAATAGCATCCGTCAAGACTTCTGCTTTTCGCCAACCTTTGTGAGTAATGATATTTGGAAATACCATGATAAATAACATGGCTGCCAAGGCAAAATAAAAACACTGACTCTGAGACCAGAGGCGCTAATCGGCAAACCAATCAAAAGATTACGAATAGCTCCACCACCAAAGGCAGTCACAAAACCTAGGATAAAAATCCCAAGTATGTCAAAATCTTCTTCCATCGCGACGATTGCTCCAGATAAAGCAAAGGCGATAGAACCAATGATACTTAATAAATCCCAAACATTCATCGTCATTTTGATTCCAAACTATATTTTTTCTTACTAGACTAGTTTATCATTTTTAAAGAAGTTAAAAAAACAAGAGCAAGCTCTGTTTTTCTAAATTTTACTTAATTTCTTTTCCGAGGCTAAATTTTGTTCCTTTAAGCGCACGTTTTAAAAAGAACTTAAATGACGTCCTGTGATAGTCGCTTGTTTTTTCTCTAAATCAACATTAACTGCTTTCACGCCAGAAACAGCTGATAATTTTTCAGTCACTTTTGTGACACAACCTTGGCATTTCATGCCTGTTACTTCATATGTTTTTTCCATGAGAAACTCCTTTATTTTAATGTCATGTATTTTAAGCGAAGGGCATTTAGAACCACTGACACTGAACTAAAGCCCATAGCAAGTCCTGCAATCATGGGATTAAGCAAAGGTCCACCAAAGAGATACAAAACTCCCATCGCAACTGGAATCGCTAGAATATTGTAGATGAATGCCCAGAAGAGATTTTCCTTAACCACTTTAATCGTCAAACAACTGATGCTTAAAGCTCTGAGGACATCTGAAATTTCTGGTTTCATTAGGATAATATCCGCTGACTCAATGGCAATGTCAGTTCCTGAACCTACCGCAATCCCAATATCTGCTACTGCTAACGCTGGCGCATCATTAATCCCGTCACCGACCATGGCAACCATTTTTCCTTGACGCTGCAAGTCCTTAATAGCTTGTGATTTTTGGTCAGGCAAGACTTCGCTAATCACAGTCTTAATGCCGGCTTGTTTGGCAATAGCTTGCGCGGTATTGCTGTTATCTCCTGTTAGTAAAACAACATCAATGCCTTGATTTTGTAATTTAGCGACGGTATCTTTACTATCTGCTTTTAACAAATCCGCTACGGTAATTACTCCTATCAGTTGCTCATTAGCCGAGATGTAAATCGGTGTTTGACCTTTTTGTGTCGCAGCCAGCACAGCTGTTTCACTCGCGGTCAAATCAACTTGTAACTCTTCCATCAATCTGCGGTTACCGACGTAAACGGTCTTCCCTGCAAGATCAGCTTGTAAACCTCGTCCTGTCAAAGAAGTGAAATTCTCAACTTCTTCCAAAGTTAGTTTGTCAGCGCTAGCTTTTTCTACAATAGCCTGACTAAGTGGATGCTCTGAATACTTTTCAACGGAAGCGACCTGAACAAGCAGGCTCTTTTCATCACCGTGATAGGCGATAACATCAACCACTTGTGGTTTTCCTTGTGTAATAGTTCCTGTCTTATCAAAGACCATGGTATCAATGTGATGAGCATTTTCAAGGACGTCACCACGTTTGTAAAGAATCCCGTTTTCAGCGCCTCGACCAGTTCCGACCATGATGGCTGTTGGTGTGGCAAGTCCAAGAGCACATGGACAAGCAATCACCAGAATAGCGATAGCGACTTGGAGAGCAAAAACAAAACTTTCACCCTTGGACAAAATACCAGAATAAGAAAGTAATCAAAGCGATAGTCATAACTGCTGGCACAAAAACACCAGCAACCTTATCAGCAATCTTAGCAATCGGTGCTTTGGTTTGTTGGGCATCTTCAACCAGTTTAATGATTTGGGCTAAAAGAGTTTCATCACCGACTTTTTCAGCACGAATGGTTAGGGAACCTTGTCCATTGATTGAAGCTCCAAACACCTTATCATCTGCTACTTTTTCCACTGGGATACTTTCACCCGTCAGCATTGATTCATCAATAGCCGAATGTCCTGACACCACATAACCATCAACAGGAATTTTTTCACCTGGTTTGACCATGATAAGGTCACCTAACTTGAACCTGATCAATTGGGATTTTCTGCTCAACACCATCTCGGATAACCATTGCTTCTTTAGCAGATAAGGTTAAGAGCTTTTGGATGGCATCGGATGTTCGGCCTTTCGACAAGGTTTCAAAATATTTTCCCAAGGTAATCAAGGTCAAAATCACCGCAACTGATTCAAAGTACAGCATATGCACGTGATGAACATGCCCAAGAATGATGTGGTAAGTGCTGTAAAGACTATAAAGAAATGCTGCGGTTGTTGCCAAAGCTACTAAGGAATCCATATTAGGATGTACTTTTAACAAAGCACGAAAACCATTAACATAAAAACGGCGCCCAAAGTACATGACTGGTAAAGTCAATGCAAGCTGAACCAGCGCAAAAATCAAAGGATGCTCACTCATGCTAACAACTTTTGGCACCCACATGCCCATCATACTGCCCATCGAGAGATAAAGCAAGGGAATCGCAAAAGTCGCAGACCACAAAAACTTATGCCACATATTATGAGTGGCTTCGCTCTGGCGTTCTGATTGGCTTTTAGCTGTTGTTGGGTTAAAGACACAAGCGCCATACCCAGCATCCACAACAGCTTTTTCAATCTCAGCTTCACTGACTAAGTCAGGATTATAGCGTACAGTCATCTTCTCTGTTGTCAGATTAACAACCGCTGAATCGACATGATCTATTTTATTGACAGCATTCTCGACGGTTAAAGCACAAGCCGCACAAGTCATACCGTCAATGACAAAGACTTCTTCTTTTTCCATAAGATACCTTCCTATCAGAAATCTGACAAATCAACCATTAAAGACCAAGGTGTTCTTTACAACGACATTGTCCAGGAATACAATTACACGGTACTTCATCCAAAGCTTCTTTTTCTTTGGATGATAGCAGAGCTTGTAAATCAGCAATGTCAGAAAGTCTCATTGGCGTTTCTTTCAACAGATGTTCAAGAATAGTCTTGTGCTTACGCTGACAAAATTTATCAAATAAGTCATCAGCCTGCTGGTTCATAGCTTCTTGCTCAGACAAGAGACTTGAATAGAGAAAAGCTTTGCCAGACCTCTTTCTTGTCAAGTAACCTTTATCAACTAAACGTTTCAACAAAGTCTTAACCGTTGAGGCTGTCCAGCTATTTTTTTCACCTAGAACATCAAGAATCTGACCACTCGTCGCCGCATCTTTAGTCCAAATCACGCGTATGATCTCCCATTCTGATTTTGAAATTGACATAGCATTCCTTTCTAAATATCTTTTTTTGGTTTACGTTTGTAAATTCATTATATTTCTATGGTCTACATTTGTCAACTATAACTGCAAAAAATAGTCCGAAATTTAATATTTCGAACTTTAAACACAAATAACTTTGTGCTCTGAGTAATTTAGAAGAGTTTACACCTTCATCCTAGTTCTTTACGCTAGAATTTGCAAGCGCGGCCATCTCTTTTGCCAATCTTTCTTTTTCAAGCGCTCACGGTAGACTGCCATACGCTCTTCATCTGCTAAGAAATGTGGTGTCAGTTGCACAATAAAATTAACAATATCATCACCGTAAGGCAAAAATAATTCTAAATCACCATCTTTTAAACGTGCTGCTATAGCTGTACAGCGTTCTGGATATTTACTGATAGCACCTCTAGCATTTTGATAAGGGGCTGTGTGCGGACTGTGACCATGCATAAAGACCTGATTTTTGACTTCCCATTGATAACTAGGGTAGGCCACTTGAAGCTGTTCTTGAATAGCTTAAGTCTTCTCATAAGTAATCTCAGGGGCAAAAAAGACAACATCAATGTCACTTGTATCCAACAAACCTGGCTTTCCTGATAAGACATCCAAACGTAATTACGAAGTGCCCCCGCAGCAAGCCAAGCATCTGGCAGCTCAAGCTCAGCTATTATAGTTAAAATCGCTATCAACTCTTTATCGCTTGCAAATAAAGCTTTGAAATCTATCATTTTCCTCTCTTTGATAAGCTTTTACAAATTCTTGCAGAGCCTTTAAATCATCTACAAAAATGGCCTTATCACGATCTTCTTGTCTCAAAAATTCCGTAGTCACCATTTGGTCAAAAAGGGCTTTGAGAGGGTTATAATAACCATTCAAATTAAGAAAAAGACACGGTTTATGATGGAGCCAATGCGTGCCCAAGAAAAAGCTTGGACAATTTCCTCAAGAGTTCCAGGACCACCTGGAAAAGCCAAAAAAAGCTCCCCATTATCCATTAAGAGTCGCTTACGCTCATCCATATCAGCTACCACAGTGAGCTCTGTTAAATGCAAATGAGCTTTTTCACGCTTTTTAAAATCAAGCGGAATAATACCATAAACCTCTCCGCCATCAGCTAAAACTGTATCTGCCAAAATGCCATTAGACCATCTTTACTGCCACCATAGATTAATTGATGCTTCTGTTTGGCTAACCAAATGACCTAATTCAATGATATTTTCCTTATAAATCGGGTCATTGCCAAAAACTTGACCCCAAATAAACCGTAATTTTCATCTTCACAATATTCCTCGCTAAACCACTTTCATTATATCACACCCAAAAAAGGCCTGCCAAGTGGCAGACCTTTCTCATATAAATTCTAGTTAACTAAAATTTATTTTTACTTCCAAATCACGAAGCAATTGATCGATTTTATTTCCGTATTCGATTGATTCATCTTTGATAAATATCAAATCTGGGATTTTGTACATTGTCAAGTTGCGACCGAGTTCGCGTTTGATTGTACCTTTAGCTTTTTCAAGACCAATTTGGGCTTTTTGGTTATCTGATGCAAGTTCAGAGTGAATTGTGTAATACACTTTAGCCATTGAAAGGTCTCCAAGCATTTGAACATCAGTAATTGTCACATCTTGAACACGTGGGTCGCGAACTTTTTTTATGCAAAATTTCATTGACTTCACGTTTGATTTCCATACCAACACGGTCGACACGATGATTAGCCATAGTTATTTCCTTTCTAATCTTTTTGAAAAAGCTAGGCTAAGCAAGCCTAGCTTTTATTCATTTATAACTGTAACGTTT
>ENA-OQMZ01000651-OQMZ01000651.1-human-gut-metagenome-genome-assembly--contig:-NODE-651-length-14354-cov-2.491038_pt1 | contig 14354 bp, 22 predicted proteins | sample MGYA00242621_ERZ504862 | MGnify/ENA primary metagenome ERZ504862 (study PRJEB26092, sample SAMD00036393) | human gut metagenome | host: Homo sapiens | study: EMG produced TPA metagenomics assembly of... | reverse complement strand
GTGGCCAACGCACTTGCCGCAATGCCGCATATCAGCCAAAGCCGTGCTATTCCATGTCGGGCAGAATGCGGCACCAGCCAGAAGCTACGCTCCGGAAGGTGCCTTCAGCCGCCGCTGTTCACTGATGGCTCGTTGAATGCCGAACCGTTCACGCCCCGATACTGGTATAAAGACCCCAACCGTTTCTTCGACATATCCGCCATAGATCCGGCTACTCCTCCCGAAGGTGTGAGTGCCGAAGCGTGGGCGCAATTCGCCGCGCTCGCCGGTACGCAGACGTTATGGTCGCTGACCATGATCGCCCGCGTATTCTATGCCGCGGCGGCCAGCAGATCAGCCATCATCGAGCCCATCCGCAAGACACCCATATCGGATTCTGCCGTATGAAGAACGTCTGCCCTGCCTGTGCAGGCCAGATCGACACGATTTTCGAAACGAGGCAAGCATGAGCACGTTCACTCCCAGTGCGGAACAGGCCGCCATCATCGATGCGCCAGTCGATGCTGACGTATTGGTGGTTGCCGGTGCCGGTTCCGGCAAAACCTTTACGATGACCCAACGCATCATCGCGCTTATCAATCGAGGTGTGGCACCTGAACGCATCCTTGGCCTGACCTTCACACGCAAGGCCGCAGGCGAACTGCTGGAACGCGTCTCCGCCGCAGTGGCCGGTGATATGGCGGGCTCTACGACCGCCACGGTGTCTGATCGGGCATTCCTCAAGCCGGCCATTTTCACGTATGACGCCTTCTTCCAGACCATCGTGCGCCAATATGGACTGCTTGTCGGATTCGATCAGAACACGCAACCATTGAGCGCAGCCGGAGCGCTTCAACTGGCCACCGAAGTCATCGACAGTCACATGGATCTGGCGTTCAGTGAGGATTTTGGCGCCTTCTCCAGTTTGGCGAACCGTGTTCTGGCGTTGTCGGATGCCATTGGCAGTGCCATGATCGGTGCGGCTGCACCAGCTTCGATGATGCGATCAATCGAGTACGGCAATGGGATTCGGCATTCATCAATCGATTGCAACAAGCCGTTGCAGATGAACCCATGCCCGAGGACGAGCCGAAAATCCCCAAGATCAAACGACTGAAGAAAGATACCGACGCCAGCTGGCAAGCCAAGCTCGATGACCGTGCCGAACATTTGCACGCCCGCTGCACCTATCATTGCGGTGCGCTGCTGGAGACCACACGCAAACGCGATATTCTGCTCCAGCTGGTGGAGGCCTATGCCCAAGCCAAGCGGGAACGCAATATGGCCGAATTCTCCGACTTCACCATTGCCGCGTATCAGCTTATCGAGCGCTTCCCCTCCATCGGAGAGCGTACGCGCCGCAGGTACAGCCACGTGCTGCTCGACGAATATCAGGACACCTCCACCACGCAGGCCGCTCTGCTGGCAGCACTGTTCCACGTGGATGCGTCACAGAGGTCCGCCGTCAACGCGGTGGGTGATCCGTTCCAGTCGATTTACGCATGGCGTGGTGCCAGCCTGGTGCATTCCGTATGTTCCAGCAAGATTTCCACCTGTCTGCCGGATACAAGCCATTCCCGCTGTCCGTCACCAGGCGAAACAGCCGTATAGTGCTCGAAGCCGCCAATAATCTCACGCTGCCGTTGCGCTCCAATCCGTCGCGTCCTTCCAGCTCATTGATGCGTGAGGTCGATGTCTCATCGCTCGACCCCATGCCTGATGCCCCCGAAGGAACATTGGGAGTACTGGCTTCGCCACGGCCGGGCAGGAGATCGACGCCGTAGTGCGTTTCTGCAAGACGGCCATCGCACGGCACCGTTCCGCAGCCGAACAACAGGAACAGATGCCGGGCGAACAGAAAGCGCCGGTCGCCGTGCTGTTTCGGTCCAAATCACATATGCCCGAATATCAGGCGGCATTGGAACAGGCCGGATTGACCACATTCGTGGTCGGCTATTCCGCGCTGTTGGAACGTCCGGAAATCCGCGATCTGATGGCGTTGCTGCACGTGGCCGCCGACCACACCGATACGGGATCGCTGATGCGCTTGCTGGCCACGCCACGATTCACCATGTCCGCAGCGGATTTGACCATGTTGGCCCGTTTTGCTGAAGAACAGAACACGGAACAACGCTTCCAAGCATTGGTGCAGGCCGGCCTTGCCCAACCGGATACACCAGCGAATGAATGGGCGGCTGTGGTGCGTGAGTACCGCGATCAGGTGGCCAATGCGGTATTCCTGCCAGACGTATTGCTACGCGGCGACCTGGTAAAACTGCTTGAACGGTTGAGCGCACACGGGCGCAACGCCATAACCCGGGCCGCGGTGATGCTCCGTCAGGTGCATGATGCCGTCGGGCGGCCACTGGGCGACGTGATTCGCGCCGGCATAGAAGCGTTGGATCTTGACATCGACACCGTATTGGCCGGTGTGCTGCATAATCCGCAGCACCGCGCCAATCCCGCTTTGGCGCATATGCCTATGGATGCGATTGTGGATTTGGTGGATACGTACACGCAAGAGATTGCCGCTGAGCAAACTCCCTCGTTGCATGGGTTCATCACATGGGTGGATCATCTGGCTTCGGTGGAGGATGAAGCCGCCAGTCTCCCTGACGCTCCGGTGGATGTGGAACTGATGACCGTACACCAGTCCAAAGGGTTGGAATGGGATGCCGTTGCGGTAGTGGGGCTTACCGCCGTCGGATTCCCCAGCAATCAGGCGACCATCTCAAGATCGTGCTGGACGAGCACCATACGGGAGGCACCGAGCAAGGTCACTGGACCGCACCCGAATATCATGAGACCGCCGACTCCTGGCTCACCAACCCCACCGCCGTACCCGTGCCTATGCGTGCCGATGCCGGCATTCTGCCGCGATTCCCCCATGATGCCGATGTGGAAGCCGACCCCATCGCATCGTTGGCGGCTTTGGATGATGTGGAGCTTATTGATGATGAAGTGTTCGGCTCCATGCGCGAATTCGGCGATGGCGTGGAAGAAGTGGATGCATCCGGCTGGTATTTGACGCAGGCGGAGGAATATGGGCGCCGGCTGCATGCCGACGAACGTCGATTGATGTATGTGGCGCTTACCCGTGCGCGAGAAGATGCCTGATGACCTATTGCGCCTATACGGGCGAATCCGGGCGGGACCCGTCAGTGGTGCCCAAAGGCTCTCGCGCCGCTCAGCCATCCAATTTCTGGCTTGAAGTGCATGACGCGCTCCAAGCCCGTGAACATGCGATATCGGCTCAGGACTGTGTGGAACGCTGCAAGCCGCCAATGCCGGGAAGCCCATGCTGATCTCGGCGCAAGGCGAAGCGATTGCCACTCCCGAAGGGTTCTTTATCGGAGAGCATGCCGCGGCATACGGTGACGCCGTGGTGGGGGAGGCATGGCAGACGCCGATTACGCAGACGGATGCCGCTGTCGAATTGCCGTGGCCGGCTACCCTCAGCGACGCAGTGCATGAACAGCTGTCACGTGGCATCGATGTTATCGCCGCAGATTCCTCGTCACTTGAGCAGCACCAAGACGCCGGTCCACTGCTGCAACGGGCGCAATTGCTGGTGGACGACGCCGATTTGATGGCCGATGCCGCCAGCGGCCAGTCGCTTGATGAGGCAGTCAAAGCCAAGGCGCAACGCGTTCTGGCTGCAGGACGCCAGAACGTGACAAGCCTGCAAGCCCGCGTAGGTGGCATGAACGAACGGGAGGAGCGCCTCTACTGGCGTAGCATTATCCGCCCGATTCCGCGCATATCGTCTCCGGCGGCCGAGGCCGGCACGCAGTTCCATGCGTGGGCTGAGCAATTCATCAATGCCGGTAAGCCGGATGAAGCGGTACTGGCATATGAAGCCGAATCAAGTATGCCGCATACAGTCAGGATGCGGGATTCGTTTCCCGGGAAGCCATGTTGGCCGATTTGGCCGAACGGGAGCGGCAATGCCGCAAGCCATCCACACGGCAGCCCGCTGTCCCACAGCCCACGGCTCAACAATCCGCATCCGCCGTATCCGCCGCCTCCGCCACTTCCATAAGTAGCGACAATGCCACCGAGTCCAAGCTGGTGGCGTGGCAGCGCAGACTGGCCGAATCATCGTGGGCCAAGCGCATCCCGGCGTGGACGGAGCGTGCCATCGTCGTGGACGTGCCGGGCGTGGGCCTGGTCAATGGCAAACTCGATGCGGTATTCATCGGTGGACTTGACCCGTCCAGCACCACCGCACGCTTTACCGTGGTCGACTGGAAAACCGGTCGTCGGCCCACCAAGCCAGACGACATCACCCGCAAACTCGCCCAGCTCGACATGTACCGACTGCTGCTGGCAGCGGTCGAAGGTGTGGAATTGGACAGTATCGACGCCACTCTCTACTATGTCAGTGAGCCCGACGAGGGCTTGCGCGAGCTTCACGCCCGCGCGAAAACCAAACAGGAAATCCTTACCGAGTTGAGCTCCGGCATTCCCGAACAATCTGACAACGACTGAGCCCAAAGGCTCATGACCTGTACAGCATCGGACGGCCTTCACCGGCGGAGAGACCTTATGCATCGCAAGGCATCTCCGACGATGAAGACGACTGGCCACGTACCGGTCCGCGGTTGAAACGCGCCGCGTGACGTTGCTGGGGAACCGCTACCCCTCGGATGGCACGTGTGGGCGGGCGCACGTGCCGGACAACGCACCAGTAAGGAGTTATTGTGTCCACGACTCGCGCGGTTTCGAAGTCGTCCGCTGCCCACTCGCCCTATCAGCGCCTGTTCATGCTGCCCGGAGCCAAGGCGTTCTGCCTGTCCGGCGCGGTGGCACGATTGCCGATCTCCATGATGAGTCTCGGCATCGTTCTGGCGCTCAACCATCTCTACGACAATTGGACCATCGCCGGCACCATGAGCGCCGCCTATGTGCTGGCCATGAGCTGCGTCACCCCGTTCTACGCCCGCGCCTTCGACCGTTTCGGCCAAGCCCGCGTGGGCCGGCTTGCGCTCGCCGTGCAGATCGTGGCCATGCTCGCCTTCGCCTTCGCGGCGTTGGTGCGCGTGCCGATTCCGCTGCTGTTCGCTTTGGCCATCATCATGGGTCTGACGCAGTCTCATTCGGCGCATTGGTCCGAACCCGTTGGTCCTATGCGTTGCGCGGTGTGGAAGATGGCGAACAGCTGCTCAACACGGCCTACGCCATGGAAGCCGCCATTGACGAGATCGTCTTTATTCTGGGGCCGATTCTGGCGGCTTGGCTGGCCACCTCCGTGCATCCGGTATCCCAACTGTTCGTGCCCACCGTGGCATGCGGCATCGGCGGCACCATATTCTTCTCGCTGAAATCCACCCAGCCGCCGGTCATCGTGGAACAGGTCAGCGTGGCCGCGCACGATGACGGCAGCCCCGCTGCAAGCGAAGATGCCGACCAGCTGACCCTGCGCCAACTCAAACGCAGCGGTGCCAAGCCCAAGAGTGTATTGCTCTATGCCGGCGTACTGCCGCTGCTCGCCGTGTTCATCGTGTTCAATATGAGCTTCACGTCCTTCGACGTGTCCATTACCGCCACCATGAAATCCATGGGACTTGAGCCCTTCCTCGGTCTGCAATTGGCGATGTTCGCGGTCGGCTCGTGCATCGGCGCGCTGGTGTTCGGCTCTTGCCAACTCAAAGGCTCCCATTGGGCGCATATGGTGATGTTCCTGTCGCTGCTGACCGTCGGCTACGTGTTCTTCCGGTTGTCAATGGACAATCTCATCCTGCTGGGCGTCTTCGAAATCCTCGCCGGCCTGACCGTCTCGCCGACGTTCGCCACCGGCAACCTCATCGTCAAGGATCTGGTGCCGGCGGAATCCCTGACCGAAGGACTGAGCTGGGTAACCACCGCAGGCACGGTCGGCACGTCGATCGGCTCGTCCGTGGCCGGCATTGTGCTTGACGCCTCCAACCCTCATGTGGGCATGATGCTGCCATTCATCTTCACGCTGGCGTCCGTGCCATTGGCGTTGGCCGGATGGGCCTTGGCCAAGCGGCGTGGGTGAAACGGGATCGGGCTACGCCCGATGGATGGTTGGCGCTTCGCCGGGGTCTCTCCCTCAGTCCGCTTCGCGTCCAGCTCGAACGCAATTAATGATGGCTTTCAGCAACTGAATTATTGCTCACTGTCGTTCGCCCTCACCTAAAAACGCCTCCGGCGTTTTCTTCACGGTTCGGCTCATCAGAGGGAGCTCGACTTCACGGTTCGGCTCGTCAGAGGGAGCTTGATTCTGTGGACGGGGTATTGGCGTGAGGGGCCTGCGGTGATAGCTGATTGCCGATTGGAAAACGTCCCGGGTACATTGCCGGGCAGGTACGGGTAGACAGGGAAGAAGACATGATCAAGGTTTCGGTGGTCGGAGCAAAGGGCCGCATGGGCTCGCACGTGGTCGAAGCGGTGAACAACGCCGAGGATACGCAGCTGGCGCTCGCATTGGATGCCGGCGACGACCTGACCCAGATCACCACCGACAACACCGATGTGGTCATCGAATTCACCGTGCCGTCCGTCAGCCTGAACAACGTGCTGACCCTGATCGGCCAAGGCGTGGACGTGGTGGTCGGCACCACCGGCTGGACCGACGAGAAACTCGCCCAGATCAAATCCGCCATCGCCAACGGTCCGAAGCCCGAAACCCAGAAGGTCTTCATCGCACCTAACTTCGCGATCTCCGCCGTACTGGCCGACTACTTTGCCACCAAGCCGCGAAATACTTCGAATCCGCCGAAGTGATTGAACTGCACCACCCGAACAAGGTGGATGCTCCGTCCGGCACCGCATTCCATACCGCGCAGGGTATTGCCGCAGCTCGTAAGGCAGCGGGTCTTGGCCCTGTTCCGGATGCCACCGAAACCGATGGCGGTTCCCGTGGCCAAGTGGTTGACGGCATTCATGTGCACGCCGTGCGTCTGCGTGGCTCAATGCCCATGAGGAAACCCTGTTTGGTAACGACGGCGAGCAGCTGACCATTCGCGCCGACAGCTTCGACCGCATCTCCTTCATGCCGGGCGTGCTGCTGGCCGTTCGCAAGGTCTCCACTGGTGCATACCCGGGTGTGACCGTCGGCCTCGACAACTTCCTCGACCTGTAAATCCTTACAGTTGAACGGTAAATGGTCCCCAAGCCGCTGATGTTGGCTTATTTCAGGCATCGGCGATTTGGGGATTATTCATATCGTCGTACCTACCTACGTAATAAAGCTGTGCGCTGACTCTTGGCAATTAGCTCAAGTGCTGTTATACAGTGTGACTGTCCGAATCGAAACGAATGCAATATGGAAACCGGTGAAACATGCAGGCTCTGATTGTCATCATCGTCGCATTGGCTGTGACGGTAGTCGTTTTGTGGTTCTTTTTCGCGCCGCGCAAAGCGTTCCGCGCCCGTGTCGACAACGGCGTGCAAGAGGCGGTCGTCGAAGTCAAAGGCGGGTACAGTCCGGCAGTCATCGAAGCCGAGGCTGGTTTGCCTTTGCGGTTGATCTTCGATCGAAAAGAAGACGGCGAATGCTCGTCGCACGTAGTGTTCTCCGATTTCGGCGTCGATCTTGCATTACCTCCTTTCCGTACAACGACGTTGACGATTCATCCTGATAGGCCGGGGGAGTACGGTTTTGCGTGCGGTATGAACATGCTGCATGGCACGTTGCGTGTGTTGCCGGGAAAACATCATGCTGCAATGCAGGACGAGTATTCAACGTCGAAGAAAATCCGAATAATGCAGAATCTCATGTTCCTGTGCAATCGCAACAGACTGCGGTTGATGAAACATCGTATGAATCCGTTGATACTTCTTCTGATTTTTCTTCTGTTTCTGCTGATTCTTCAGATGATTCTTCCGCATCTCGTGAAATGCGGGCATTGGTTACGCGGCTTATTGTGTCTGCCATCGTTACGATTCCGGTATTCGCTTCTACGATGTTGATGCTGTATCCGATGCCGAATTGGGCGCAGTTCATACTGATGCTGCCGGTGATGTGCTATGCCGCATTACCGATTTTCCGTAGCGGTTTCGCTGCGATCATTCACCGCTCTCCGGAAATGAACGCATTGGTCAGTTTGGGTACGGTATTCGCGTTTGCCTACTCGTGTGTGGTCACGTTTGTGCCTCAGATTCTGCCTGAGAATGCTCGAGAACCGTATTTTGAAGCGGTTGGTGTGGTCATCACGCTGATGCTGGTCGGGCAATTGCTTGAAGCGCGCGCTCGCGTCGGTACGGGAGAAGCCATGCGTGCATTGGCGAAACTGCAGCCGAAAACCGCTCGCGTGGTGCGTGATGAAATCGAAGAGGAAATTCCGGTCGATCAGGTGCTGGTCGGAGATATTATTGCGATTCGTCCGGGCGAACAACTTCCCGTTGACGGCACGGTTATTTCTGGTTCATCGTCTGTCGACGAATCCATGATCACCGGCGAATCCATGCCGGTGCTGAAGCAGGCTGGCGGCAATGTGACCGGTGCCACGATCAACGGTACCGGATCGTTGCGGTATCGTGCCACAAAAGTCGGCAAAGACACGGTGCTCGCGCAGATCATTGGATTGGTGCAATCCGCGCAAAGTTCCAAAGCTCCGGTACAGCGCCTGGCGGATAAGATTTCCGGTATTTTCGTGCCGATTGTGGTGCTGATCGCCGTGTGGTCGTGCGCACTGTGGTTTGCGTTCGGGCCGGAACCGCGCGTGGTGCATGCGCTGGTGGCGGCGGTTTCGGTGCTTCTGATTGCATGCCCGTGCGCATTGGGTCTTGCCACACCGCTTTCCGTAACGGTTTCGACCGGTCGCGCCGCGCAAATGGGTGTGCTGATTCGTTCCGCCGAAGCGTTGGAGACATGCGGCAAAATCAATGCTGTCGTGCTTGACAAAACAGGTACGATCACCGCTGGTAAACCGTCATTGACCGACGTGCTTCCGCTTGGAAAATGGCGTGAAATGCCAGATGATTTGCTGGCGATCACAGCCAGTGCCGAACGGGATTCCGAACATCCTCTTGCCGCCGCGATCGTTGCCGGAGCGCAAGAAAAGCATCTTACGTTAGGCGAGGCAACGCAATTCCGTGCGATTTCCGGGCAGGGAGTCACTGCGCACGTCGCGTCACATAGTATCGCTGTTGGCAATACCGATCTGATCGACGATCTTGACGCGGCCATGCCGAGCGTCGGCAACGAGGATCTCGATGACATCATCGAGACTATGGAACGCTGTCGGCGGAAGGGAAAACGCCGATGCTTGCAGCGGTCGACGGCGAGCTTGCGGGAATCGTGGCCGTTGCCGACACGGTAAAACCCGATTCACAACAGGCCATCGCAGCTTTGAAATCGCATGGCTCAACGTGGTGATGCTCACCGGAGACAACGAAACAACGGCACATGCCGTGGCAAATCAAGTTGGCGTCAGCAACGTGATCGCTGGAGTGCGACCGGAAAACAAGGCGGACGAAATCGCAAAACTGCAGGCGCAAGGCTATACGGTGGCCATGGTAGGCGACGGTATCAACGATGCTCCTGCACTTGCCCGTGCGAATGTGGGATTCGCCATTGGAACAGGCACGGATGTAGCGATCCAGTCCGCGGACGTGACATTGATGAATGGCTCTCTGATGGGTTTGGTGCATGCGCTTGATCTGACCCATGCCACCATGCGCAATATCGCGCAGAATCTTGGATTCGCTCTTGGCTACAACAGCATCGGCATTTCCATTGCGGCGGGCGTGCTCTACCCGTTCACCGGCATGATGCTCAATCCGATGATCGCGGGCGCTGCCATGGCGTTCTCGTCGCTGTGCGTGGTGACGAATGCGAGCCGACTGCGCTTGTTCGATCCAGACAAGGCGGTGCGTGCCTCAAATAGGACGTATCAGGTTCGCCAGCCGAACCCGAACGATAATAATCACAACAACCATAGTCAGAAGGATTCATCATGGGACTGTTCAGCGATCACAAGGCCAAGAAGGAAGGTATGCACGAGGGCATGGAAGGCATGGGCGGCGCGTACTCCTGCTGCGGCCACACTGCCGTCACCGACCAGAGCGCGCCCGCCAAGGATCCGGTCTGCGGCATGAGCGTCGATCCGGCCGCCGCTGCAGCTACCCGCGAGTACAACGGCACCACCTACTACTTCTGCAACCCGGGCTGCGCCGCCAAGTTCGAACAGAACCCCACCCAATACCTTGCCTGAGTTTGTTCTGGTGGCCGTACTTTTCCCTCTTGGTGACCGCACTGTTTTGGAGTGTCGTGCGGTCAGGAAATCAAAATCATGCGATATTCCGAAATCGTGCGGTCACCAGATCAAAATCGTGAAGTCATTTGGCGTGAATCCACCTGAGTATGCGGCTAAGCGTACCGATTCTTCACTTGCTGGGGGATTTTGGTCTCGGGGAGGTAGTTCATATTGCGACATGGTTACGAACTCGGACGCTTCGGCGTCCGTGGCGGGAAGTACCGTTGGTACCATGACTGACGGTACTATGCATCTTCTTGATCCTGCTCCTTTCGGACGTATTCTTCCGGCCATGGTCACCCCCATGAAGGCCGATGGTTCCGTTGATTTTGAGGCCGCACAGAAGCTTGCGAAGCAGCTTGTTGCCGATGGTGCTGATGGCCTTGTGGTCAATGGCACCACTGGCGAGTCTCCCACCACCCACATGGAGGAGAAGGTCGAGCTGGTACAAGCGGTCAAGGAGGTCGTGGACGTGCCGGTCATCTCCGGCGCGGGTTCCAATGATACCGCCCACACCGTGCGCATGGTGGAGCAGACCCAGGAGGCGGGCGCCGATGCGGTGCTTGTGGTCGCTCCGTACTATTCGCGCCCGTCGCAGGAAGGCGTGTTCCGTCACTACAAGGCGGTCAATGATTCCGCCGACAAGCCGATTATCGTTTACGATGTGCCTGGCCGTACCGGTTTGCACATTCAGTTGGAAACCTACCGCCGTTTGGCTGAGCTTGATCATGTCAAGGCGGTCAAGGAGCTACCGGAGATATCGCGGGTGCCGTGCGTAAGCGTATGGAACCGGTTTAACTTGGTATTTCGGGCGATGACGGTCTGTTCCTGCCGTTCCTTTCGATTGGCGCGGTCGGCATTATTTCCGTGATCGCGCATGTCGCATCCGGTCCGATGCGTGATTTGGCTGCTGCGTTCGATAGTGGCGACATTCATGAGGCGCAGCGCATTGCCGTGCAGCTTGCCCCGCTGGTCGAAGCATGAATGGCAACGGTTTCCAAGCTGTTATGGCGAAGGCGTCGTTGAAGGTGCGTGGCGTTCTCGATTCCACGACGATGCGTTTGCCGAACGTCGGTCCGGGCGAAGCTGAGATTAAGCGCGCGGAGGATGGCATGCGCGCTTCCGGCTTGCTGTGATTGCGATTATTGCGATGATTGCCGTACCTGCAGTAGCGATGTTTACGGCACTGATTTGCAATGGTGATTACGGCAAGCATTGCGACTACCGGTTTGCCGTAATACGTTTGCCGTAATACGGCAAACTTACTGAATTCCTCGTTTCCGCACAGGCGGAGACAATTAGTAATAGAAATCCAACTAGGAAATGGCTATAGAAGAAACCAAAACAGTAACTACGCACAAGCGCGGCAGCAAAGCTGCCAGGCGCACTGAAAACACCCAGACCGCGGATGTGAAATCTGCGAAGTCTGTAAGCTCCGAGAAGGCCAACAAGGCCGAAACGACTTCCAAGAGGACGAAGTCTTCTGGTCGTGGCGGTTCCCGCGGCAATGGTAGTGGCTCCTCCAAGGGTGCGAAGAACGTCAAGAAAGCGAAAGGCACCAAGCTTCTAGGAACTCCAAGAGTGCTAATGCGGCAAGCTCTTCTGCCGGCAACCGTCGTAATTCCCGTCTTGCCCCGCAGACCACCGCACCCCAGCAGGATGACGTGTTGATCGCTCCGCCGAAGTACCGCAAGGGTTCCATGCGCATCGTGCCCCTTGGCGGTCTTGGTGAAATCGGCCGTAACATGAACGTGGTCGAATACAACGGCCATCTGCTGCTCATCGACTGCGGTGTGCTTTTCCCTGAAGAGGAGCAGCCGGGCGTTGATTTGATCCTGCCTGACTTCCATTACATCAAGGATCGTCTCGACAAGGTCGATGCTCTGGTGCTCACCCACGGCCACGAGGATCATATCGGTGGCGTGCCGTATCTGCTGAAGCTTCGTCCTGATATTCCGCTGATCGGTTCCAAGCTCACGTTGGCTTTCGTCGAAGCCAAGTGCAAGGAGCATCGCATCAATCCGCGACTGGTTGAGGTCAAGGGACGCGACAAGCTGAAGGTCGGTCCGTTCAATCTTGAGTTTGTGAACGTCACGCATTCCATTCCGGACGCTTTGGCTGTGTTCGTGCAGACTCCGGCCGGAACCTCATCGATACCGGCGATATCAAGCTCGATCAGCTGCCGCTCGACCATCGCATCACCGATTTGGTGGAGTTCGGCAAGCTTGGTGAAAAGGGCGTGGATCTGCTGATGATGGATTCCACCAACGCTGAGGTTCCAGGCTTCGTCAAGCCGGAAACCACCATTGGTCCAGCGCTTGATCAGGCATTCGCCCAGGCCACGCGCAAGATCATTGTGGCCAGCTTCTCCAGCCATGTGCACCGCGTGCAGCAGGTTGTTGACGCCGCTCACAAGTATGGCCGCAAGGTGGTGTTCGTGGGCCGTTCCATGGTTCGCAACATGTCCATTGCTGCGGATTTGGGCTACTTGAGGCTTCCTGAAGACACGGTCATCGACCTGAAGAAGGCTCATGACGTGCAAGACGACAAGCTCGTCTATATGTGCACTGGTTCCCAGGGCGAACCGATGGCCGCGCTTGGCCGCATCGCCGACGGTAACCATCGCGACATCACCATCAACGAATTCGACACGGTCATTCTTGCGAGCTCCCTGATTCCAGGCAACGAGCATGGCGTGTACAAGATCATCAACAAGCTGGTGCAGCTTGGTGCCCGCGTGGTCAATCGAGACAATGCCGCCGTGCATGTGTCCGGCCACTGCAATGAGGCGAACTGCTGTACATGTACAACATCGTCAAGCCGAAGTGCGCCATGCCGATTCATGGTGAGAACCGCCATTTGGTGGCGAACGGCATGATTGCGGTTAAGACGGGTGTCGATCCGCAGAATGTGGTGCTCGCTGAAGATGGCGACGTGGTCGATTTGTACCACGGCCAGGCTGCTGTTGTCGGTTCCGTGCCATGCGGTTACGTGTACGTTGACGGCGATTCCGTTGGCGAACTTACCGAGGAAGAGCTTGAGAAGCGTCGTATTCTAGGCACGGAAGGTTTCGTGTCGAGCTTCGTCGTTGTCGATACGGAAACCGCTGACGTTGTCGCAGGTCCGAAGATCTATCTCAACGCGGTTGCCGAAGACGAAAGCGAATTCGACAAGGTCCGTCATCAGATCGTCGAGCAATTGCAGGATGCGATGATGACTGGTACGCGCGATACGTACAAGCTTCAGCAGATCATGCGTCGTACGTTGGGTAGCTGGGTCGCACGTCAGCTGCATCGCAAGCCGATGATCGTTCCGGTCGTTGCCGATATTGCGCAGGATGTTGACGAAGCGATGGGATTGAACGCGGCGCAATGATGAATCGACAGATAGTCAATATTTTTCGCAATATCGCTGATTTCGGCGAAATTAATATTGAAATAATATTGAAATATCGACAGATCGTCAATAATTGTTGATTACATAATCAAAAGAAGGACGGCGTAACCGGCACAATCGGTTGCGCCGTCTCCTATTCCACAAATAGGAATTTCCCAATAAAAAGGAGTGACATGCCAGGAGCAAACCTCACCCGAATCGAAGCGGAAGAACGTAAAAGCGTTATCGCAGCACCGGTTCATTACACGGTCAAACTTGACCTGACCCGTGGAGCCAAAAATTTCGGTTCTGAAACCACCATCACGTTCGACGCTGAGCCGGGGGCTACCAGCTTCCTCGACCTGATCGCCACCGAAGTGAGCGAAATCGTGCTCAACGGCGCAACTCTCGATCCGGCCGAAGCGTTCGCCGACAGCCGTATCGAACTGAAGAACCTCGAAGCGCACAACGAAGTGACCGTCAAGGCGCTGTGCCAGTATTCCAACACCGGTGAAGGCTTGCACCGCAGCGTCGACCCGTCCGACGGCAACATCTATCTGTACTCCCAGTTCGAAGTGCCGGATGCCCGTCGCGTGTACGCCGTGTTCGACCAGCCTGACATCAAGGCCGTGTTCGACTTCTCCGTGCTTGCGGCCAAGTCATGGATCGTCACCTCCAACATGCCTGCCGCATCCGTGACCGACAACGAAACCGTTACCGAAGACGGCACGCTCGGCACGCACGAAGCCGAAACCACCAAACTGTGGGTGTTCG
>ENA-OQMZ01000650-OQMZ01000650.1-human-gut-metagenome-genome-assembly--contig:-NODE-650-length-14366-cov-1.276073_pt1 | contig 14366 bp, 18 predicted proteins | sample MGYA00242621_ERZ504862 | MGnify/ENA primary metagenome ERZ504862 (study PRJEB26092, sample SAMD00036393) | human gut metagenome | host: Homo sapiens | study: EMG produced TPA metagenomics assembly of... | reverse complement strand
CTCTACCGATAAATCTTGTAATTCTAATTTTTAAATCAAAATAGTATTTATTTGATGAAATTTGCTCCGCTTAGAATTTGACTCCATTTGTCTATAAAGTAATTTTTTCATACCTTCAACATCATGATTAGATACAAAACAATTAACCTTTAACAAAAGCTCACTTAATTCATCACGATGAAGTCATAAACAGCATACATAAATTCCTCAATCGGTACATTAACCTCATCTAAAACAGCTATAAACTTTGAAATTGTTAGATCAGTCTCACCATTTTCAAAACGTGATAACTGAGATGTTGATATACCTGCTTTTACAACATCTTTTAGTCGTAATCCTCTAGATTCACGAAACTTTTTAAAAATTTTTCCAACTTTTTTCATATTGCACCTCTGATATGCATATACGGGAGATTTCTTAATTTTCAGTATTTTATCATAAAATATAAAATGAAAGTGAGGAAATTTATATGAAAACAATAGGTTATTAACTATATTACTTCTAGCCTTTGAAGGAATCATTATTATTGTTATGGGTTAATTGCTATTTGAAAAATAAAAAAGCGAAGGCATAACTACAATGTCTTCACTAAAATATTTTATACATAAAAGTATTTATTCAATACAATCCTACTTAATAATAGCTAAAAATAACCCTACTTCGCTGTTTCAGAAACTCGTACAAGCAGTGATACTGCCTCAACATGGTGCGTATTTGGGAGTGAAACTATCCAGTGGATAGTTTCAGCAGCTTACCTTAAAATTCAAAAGCAAGCTAAATTCTTATTCTGCGTTTTTAATTAATAAACTTACACATTCAGCATGTTTTGAGATGAATTCATAGCTGTCAAGAAATATTGGCTCAAATGCTTTTATCGAAAATTTTCTCTGTGGAAACATATCCACAGAGGGCTTTCGTATGTGAGAACATATCAGTCAAAGTATGGATTTATTACATAGCTCCTCTAATACAGTTCTTAGGAAAAAAATGCTTCCAAAACACTATCTTCCATACAAACTTAATTGGTTCGCTACTTAAATATTTTTGACCTGGGATTTTAATACTTCATAACCTAATTTGTCGATAACATGTTCAATGTCTTTTATAGATACTTTTTCATCGTCAAATTCCACCCTCACCTTGCTTGAATTAAATAGTACTTTTAAACTCTCTTTACTTACCCCGTCCAAAGATTTTACACCATTCTCTATTTTTTGCATACAAGACGGACATGTTAATGTTTCTAATTGAATCGTTGCTTTTTGCATTTTCTTCTCTCCTTTAGTTTATACCGATTTTATTATACTCGATTATTATCATCATTAAATTGATTTGCATCAACAGCTTAATTTGTTGTTTATTTTCATAGTTTGTAGCGTAGCAACCTCATGCCATTTAAAATGACCACTAATATGCTTGCTTCGTGTACTAACATTCCGATTGACATATTCATCCAATCACTAAAAAATACGCTGGCAAGAAGGACTAATACAACCCCTACTGCAATAATAATATTTTGAAGCATGTTATTAGCGGTTGCTTTTGTTAAACCTAATGCATGTGGCAAGCGGCTGAAATCTGAATTCATTAAAACAACATCTGAAGTTTCGATTGCTACATCTGTTCCATTTCCCATAGCAATTCCAATTTGTGCTAGAGCTAGTGAAGGACTATCATTTACTCCGTCCCCAACAAATGCAACAATTTGACCTCTTCCTTGCAGTACTTTAATATATGCTGATTTATCTTCCGGCAACATATGCCCGTGGGCCTCTGTAAGACCTAGTTCACGTGCTACTAAATCAACTGTTCCTTGGTTATCACCAGAAAGAACTACTAGATTTTAACACCAAGTTTTTTCAACTTTTTAAGATCATCTTTACACCGGGCGAATTTGATCACGAATACCCATCAATGCTTTTAATTCACCATCAACTGATGTTAAAACAAGTGAATTTCCATCTTTCTCAAATCTGGCAATATCTGTACGAGCTTTTTCACTTAAAAAGAATATTTTCTTGCTCCATTAGTGCCACATTACCGACTGCAACTTTATGACCTTCTACATGAGCTACAATTCCTCCACCTTTTACAACATCTGTTTTTTCAATTGTATATAATTTTATATCTCCAATATATTCTACAACTGCTTTTGCTAATGGATGATCTGATTCCTTTTCAACACTTGCTAGATACCCTAATACTTCATATACATTATCTGCATAAATTTCTTTATCAGCTACTTTGGGATTTCCTATTGTTAATGTACCTGTTTTGTCAAATACCATGGTATCTAGTCTGCTAAAGTCACTAATAACCTCGCTACCTTTTAGAAGGACTCCATGACGTGCTCCATTGCCAATCCCCGCGACGTTTGAAACCGGTACACCGATTACCAATGCTCCTGGACATCCTAAAACTAATATTGTAATTGCAAGTTCAATATCCCTTGAAAATATCCATACAATAAAAGAGATAACTAAAACAGCTGGTGTGTAGTATTTAGAAAATCTATCAATGAAACGTTCTGCTTCTGATTTTGAATCCTGTGCTTCTTCAACCAACTCAATGATTTTACCAAAAGTAGTATCCTCACCTACACGATCAGCAGTGATTTGAATAGTTCCATTTTCTAAAATTGTTCCGGCATATACCCCCGAATCTTTCTTTTTACTTACAGGAACCGCTTCTCCTGTAATACTTGCTTCATTAATATGCCCTTCTCCTGTTAACACTGTACCGTCAACTGGGATTTTTGCACCCGTTTTAACAAGCAAAATATCTCCTACATCAACTTCATCTATTTCTACTTCTTCAAACTCACCATTTTTCAGTTGCTTTAGAGCAACTTCAGGCGCCATTTCAGTTAATTCTTTTATTGCAGAACGTGTTTTATTCAATGTTCTTTGTTCTAGATAAGCTCCAAATAGAAATAAAAAGATAACAATTGCTGACTCCTTATAATTTCTAATTAGAAACGCGCCAATGACTGCAATGGTCACTAACACATCAATACTGACTACTTTAACTCTGAGTGCTTGATACGCTTGGATGGCAATCGGTATAACTCCTAAAACAGAGGCAATTATTAGTGACCATATGGCTATAGGTTCGTTTTGAAATCCTAATTTACTAACATATGCAATTATTATTAAAATTGCACTTACTATTGTAATATGATTCTTTATTCCTAAAATTAATTTTTGCATATTCATACTCCTTCCTATTATGATTTTTATTAATTGTATCACTTGTTTCTTTTATGATTCATTATGCTTTATCTAATTCTGCCAACAGGTTATATACTGCTTCATAGCTTTCACAAACATCCTCTGGAACTGTATAATTGTCTGTAATTTTACGTAACTTTACAAATTCATCTACTAAGTCAGGTTTTCCCCTTCCTGTATCTTTTAATTTTTTTGCAAGCTTATCATATACTTCACGAACTTGGTGAAATTCTGGATGATTGCCGCCATGAACTCGTGCTACAACTGGTACATACTGTGCTAATGTTTTTAATGTAATTTCCTTAACTTGATTAAAATCTATTTTTTGACATGTTTTTCCTTCTTTCTTTTTTTGAAAACTAAATTGTGTAAACTCCTAAAGCGAAAGTTATAACCTAAATCTTTAACAGTAGTGAATCAGGCACCACCACCTTTATCATAATCTCTTATCATCAGGAGTCACCTCCTGCTTGATATGTTTTGTAAGCTTTCAGGATTATCGATCCTGTAGTAAGTAGGACGAGAGCCACACCAAGTACATAGTGCATCTTCACGCCACTACCACCAGTCTCAGGCAATTCATATTGCTTTTGAGATTTATTTTTAATGGTAATCTGACCATCCTCAGCATCCGTTGCCATATCGGCTGGATTTTTCGAACTGTCAGAACCATCAGAATAACTAGTATCATAACCAGAAACAGCTTGTTCACGAACATAGTAAGTAAAATCATACTTATTTCCACAAGCGTCATAACCAGAAACTGATAAATTCTTATATGTTCGCGTCCAGTTATCAGCATGGGTCAATACTTCACCAGCTTTATAAACATACTCGAAAGACTGACCACATTGGTTAGTAGCTACCTGAATCACGTCATAAGTAATTGACCCATCCGTACGCTCAGTTTTAGTGCCGTCAGATTTTAACCATTGTTTCTTAACGGTTAAGTTCGTTTGCTTGATCTTTTTATTTTCAACATAAATCGAAGCACTCGTCTTAGCTAAGTTAACAGCTCCATATACCTTTTTATAATAATCATCATAAGCATCACATTCATTTGGAGAGTAGTAGAAATAATGCTTTTCTGGATTCTTAGGTAATTCATAACCAGGTGGCGCAGAGGTTTCTTTGAAATAATAGGCTTGATTATCTTCAAATTTTCTTTTGGATCGGTCCAACCTACTGTAATCCATCCAAGAAACGGAACATAAACTTGATAACATTTACCTGCTTCCATCAGTGTTTTTGAAATCGAAATATGTCCATTTTCATCACTGACATATTCTCCGACGACTTCATCATTGCTATCATCACAATCACCATCAGCCTTATAAACCGTAAAGACCGCACCTTCAAGTCCTTTAGCATAGTTACTTGAATCAACTTTGTTGATAACATAGGCATGCTCAGTATCAATACCAGCATCAGTACCAATTCTTTGCCAAGCTACGGCGGTTGTCGTATCAGTAGAACCATCACTAACTCCTGATAAAGTTGCCGTATTCTTAGGCAGTAAGTAGCTGTCAAATCTGGATTTTTCTTAATCAAAGTGTAATCATACTTCAGCTTATAAGCTGTCTCATCTTTTAGATTAATGGTTAAAGTACTTGTTAAATTACCCCAACCATCATCTGTTGATGACACTTTCCAAGACCAATCACTAGAGGGAACTTCTTGATTGCTGTCAGCATAATAAAGCTTAACGGAAGCTTGGTTTAAAGCAAGAGATATGTCCGTCCCGTAAATACTCATGACATCTGTCAAGGTTAACTTATCAGTACCATCTACTAAATCCTCAGCTTCTTGGTTAATTGATAAACTGTAGTGCAAGACTCGGTTGGTGTTATCCCAATTACCTGTCTTAGTAATTGGTTTGATAACTTGCTTGTCTTTACCAAAGGTTATGATTTGAGTTTGACTATCTGAGCCGTGATCTTTATTACCGTCAACAAGAACAGAAACCGTATTGGTTAAAGTATCTGTTACTTTCTTACCTGCTTCAGGTAACTTATCGTAAGCTGTCGTGTAAGTTAACCAAAAATCATTGTTATCACCAATGCTTTGTTTAAGGGTTCTACCATCAGTTGTTGAGAAATTCAATGTGACAACATTATCACTTGAAATAGTCCCATCAACCTTCATGTTCGTAGCACCCCACTCATATTGACCAGTTAGAGCTGAGATGTTATTACCAGAAATCGTTACAGGCGTTTGACTGTAGTGACGACCAAAAACCAAACCAGTTAGGTGAACACCATTTGGTAAATTATCCGTTACCGTCATGGTCTTAGCATCATCACTCAAATTAACCTTAACTTTCCAAGTAACAACACCATCCGTGCTAGTTTTCTTGGTCGTTGCGTGATTTTCATCACCGTCCATTTTGATAACATTTGAATTATCAGTATGGTGATACTTAGCTTGGCTGGAATGGTCTGCAGAACTAATCGTATTCCAGAAATCAATATTAGCATTGCCATTTAGCTTAGCTGTTGACTGATATTGAAGAACAATATTTTTACTTGATTTGAAATCATCCGTTAGAATAAAGTGATACTTTTTTTAGATTTTGTTTCCTAGTTCTAATTTTCTTAATATTTAGTCCCTGATCATTGTTAGGAAAGCTAACGATGATAAATATCTAAAGTCAAATATCGTTATTTTCGTAGGATTGATGTAGCTTAATTTTTTCTTTATGTTACAATGCTAAGATGATTAGGTATAATTTTTGGTCTTTTCAGAAATATTACATCATTCAAGTAGAGGATTGTTTATGACAAATTTATCAAAAAAACACCAACAAGTTTTAGAAACTAAACAACGTTTATCAAAAGCACTTTATCTACTGATTACTGAACGACATTATGACAAAATCACTATCTATCAAATCTTAGACAGGGCCACTATCTCACGTCGAACATTTTATCGCTTACTTTAATGATAAAGCAGACTTAATGGATTTCTGTCTAGAAAACTTTGTCAAAGGATACTACCTTCAACGCGATAACTTTATCGTGGCAAAAAAACCTGAAGATGTATTCTTAGTTACTTTGAATTTTATGTATAAAAACAAAGCCTTTATTTCATCACTTGTTGAAAGTGGTCACTTTGCACTACTTACAGAAAAATTCAATCAAAAATCTGCTCAAATTTACAAAAACATTAACCTGCCATGGTGTGTTGATGATACCGTAGATAGCAACATCGATTACATTTCCAAAGGTTTATTCGGTGCTTATCTTAACATCCTACAATTTTGGCTAAGTAAAGATGAGCCTGAAGAACCTGAACTCATTGCAAAAAACTTATCCCTTCTTTTTAATTCTATCCCTAGTTACTTCAATGCCCCTTCAGAAGAACATACGAAGATAAGAAATAAAAGATAGGGATATTTATTTTCTGAAATTTTCGTAATCATGCCTATAACCACCTTTCTTTGACACCTTTTTTACTATAAAGTTGACAAGAATTCAATGCTTAGTTAGCTAAACAATCAATAATAGTCTTAACTTATCCACAGATTAAAAGGAAATCGTTCAGTAAAACTTGCTTGATAAACCCAGTCTTTATTTTGTGTTCCCGCTGATAATAGCTTTCCTTTGGAAATCTAAAATAGATAAAAGTCGGTAAAATTGACCGTTACCAGCTTTTTTGCATGAAAATTTCACCTTATTTAAGCTTTTTTTATTAGAAATAGAAAAATAGCTTGAAAATTCGCTTATTTTTACACAATTTACACAGAGTTATTCACAAGTTGTGTATAAGTGTGGTTATATACTGGGGATAACTTGTGTATAAACTAATAAGAAATGCCTTTATATCAATCTTTGAGAGCTATCCAAATTTTTGGAAAACTTACTGTTAATAACTTCAATTTTTAGCTTATTTTGGGCAAAAAAAGGAGCCGATTCTTGAAAATCAGCTTCTTTTTCCACATTTATAGTAAGTCTTCACGACTAACTTGTTCAAATTTTTGATCACCATCATTTAATTTATCCCAAATCACAACTTTTCCGGCTTTCAAAGACTTTTGAACATCAATAATACGTTGGTTAGATGACCCACGGAATTGTAGCATCAAGTTTTTCTTAGTGATATCAAAGCGACCATCTACCAAATATCAATTAGGCTTAGCATTTCTAGTTTATCTGGTGTTTCTTGCATTATTTCTTCCCAAGTATATCCAGTCCAAGACCAAATATCTTTTTCAGGAAGTTCTCGGCGCACGCGCTTAATTAATGGTAAGAGAAATCCTGTGTTTAAGAAAGGTTCACCGCCAAGAAGCGTCAAGCCTTGAACATAGGGCTGCGCCAAGTCAGCCATAATTTGCTCTTCTAACTCTTTCGTATAAGGTTGCCCTGCCTTAAATGACCAAGTCGCAGCATTATAACACCCTTTACAGTGGAACATACAACCTGACACATAAAGGGAGTTACGTACCCCTTCACCATCAACAAAGTTATAGGCTTTATAATCGATAACGCGACCTTGACTTAATTCTTCTGACTTCCATTCACCAGGCTTGGGAGTATTCCAATTTTTTTCTTCCATCCTAGCCTTCCTTCTATCTTTTTATTTCTATTTATACTGATTAATCAGTCTCCAAGCTTATCCAGTAACGCTCAACAGCATCTAAAACATCTTCAAGCTGGCCACCATTGGCTAATATTACCTTATGGCTACCTTCATTGTCATCATGACATGTGACCAAAGCTTTAGTGATGTTTTTCTTCTTCGCTTCTAACAAACCTAAGCGTAGCTGTTCTTTAGCATATCCTTTACGACGTTCAGATGGACGGATAGAATACCCAATATGTCCACCTTGCTTCAAAAGATTCTCATTTAAACGTAAGCGCAAATGCAAAAATCCTAAAGCCCTACCATCATCAGAAAAAGATACAAACTGAACAGCTGGAACAAAGTTTTCAGGCACATTAATCCCCATCTCACTCAGGCGATTGCTTTCAAGCCAATCCTCGTAATCAAAGTTATCCACATCCCAGAAACCACCATCGTGGGCAGACTGGCTCATTTCAAACTCTTTCATCATCTCAATAACGGCTGCTTTATCTGATAATTCAGGTCTTCGTAATTGCATAAGCTTACCTCTTATTTACTTTTTTTCTTCGCTTTTTCCAAAAATTGTGCTTTCAATTCATTGACACGCGCTTTTTTATTACCTTTAGCAGTTGAATGTTTTTCATGAAACGCTCGACTTGTTGCATGCCTTTATAATCTAATTGGTATTTTCCCACGATTTTTTCCTTTCTTCAAGTTTTTTATCAATATAATAAAGAAGCTGGGACAAGCGTCTCCAGCTTCAATATGTCATGAAACTGTCTAAACCATAATTATTGGTTAACGAGTCTTATTAACAACTCTTATCTTTGTGCATATTGGTAGTCGCCAGGGTTTTTAATTGTTGATCCATTCATGTGTTTAACACGAGCAGAAATTTCTTTGTGACGACCATTAACCATTGGACGAGCTTGAGGGTTACCAAGGTATCCACAAGTACGTTTAACAACATCTACTGATTTTGGATCGCTGTTACCACAGTTTGGACAAACAAATCCACGTTCTGTTGGTGTGAAGTCTCCTTCAAAACCACATTTATAACAACGGTCGATTGGTGTATTTGTACCAAGGTATCCGACACGTGTATAAGCATAATCCCAAACAGCTTCTAGAGCTTTTGGATTTTGTTGAAGAACTGGATATTCACAATAATGAATGAATCCACCAGTTGCACCAGCTTCTGGGTAAACTTTTTCAAAGTCCAATTTTTCAAATGGTGTTGGGTTCTTACGTACATCATAGTGGAATGAGTTTGTGTAATATTCTTTATCTGTAATATCTTTAATAATACCAAATTTCTTAGTATCAAGACGACAGAAGCGGTCTGTCAAACTTTCAGATGGTGTTGAATAGATTGAGAAGTGATAATCGTATTCGTCTGACCATTTAACACAGTAATCTTTCATCTTACGGATAATGTCAACTGTGAATTCTTTAGCTTCTGGGTTAGTTTCCCATTCTGGTCCGAAGAGACTGTACCGACTTCGTAAAGACCGATGTAACCAAGTGATACTGTGGCACGACGGTGACGGAAAAGTTCATCAACGTTATCGTATTTACCAAGACGTTACCAAAAGCACCATATTGGTAAAGGATTGGAGCATTTGCTGGAGTAGCTTCTTTAACGCGTTCAACACGGTAAACAAGCGCATCTTTACAAATTCCCATACGTTCGTTTGAAAAGTTCCCAGAATTTATCCATATCACCATGTGATTCCATAGCAATACGTGGAAGGTTAACTGTAACAACTCCAAGGTTCATACGGCCTGAGTTCACTTCAACACCATTTTCATCTTTCCATCCTTGAAGAAATGAACGACATCCCATTGGTGCTTTGAATGAACCAGTCAATTCAACAATTTTATCGTATGAAGCACATCTGGATACATACGTTTTGTTGCGCATTCCAAAGCTAATTGTTTGATATCGTAGTTTGGTGTGCCTTCTTCAAGGTTAAGACTACTCTTCAATGTGAAGATAAGTTTAGGGAAGATAGCTGTACGGTGTTCGCTACCAAGACCTTGGATACGAATTTTAAGAATAGCTTTTTGAATTTCACGTTCAAACCAGTTTGTACCAAGACCAAAACCAAGTGATGTAAATGGTGTTTGTCCATTTGATGTGAACAAAGTATTAATTTCATATTCAAGACTTTTGCATTCATCGTAGATATCTTTTTTTCGTTTTTTGTGCGTGCGTAGTCTTCGCGGCGGTCTTCAGCAACCCATTCTTCAGCATCTTTTAAGTGCTTTTTGTAGTTGAGTTCAGCATATGGTGCCAAGAATTCATCGATACGGTCTGCTGTACAACCACCGTATTGACTTGACGCAACGTTAGCGATGATTTGTGAAATTTGTGCTGTTGCTGTTTGGATTGATTTTGGACTTTCAACTTCAGCATTACCAATCTTAAAGCCGTTACCCAACATTCCCTTGAAGTCAATCAAACAACAGTTTGTCATTGGAGTATATGGGCTGTAATCAAGATCGTGGAAATGAATATCACCTTTTTGGTGAGCATTAGCAACGTGAGCTGGCAACATTTTAAGACCGATTGATTTACCAACGATACCTGCAGTCAAGTCACGTTGTGTATTGAAGACTTCACTGTCCTTGTTAGCGTTTTCATTAACGACAGTTTGATCTTTGTTCAAAAGTTTATCAATCGAAAAGTTGATATCTGTCGCTTGAGAACGTGCAAAATCGCGTTTTGTACGATAATTAATATATTCTTGAGCAATTGCATATTCATTAGCTTCTAAAAGTTCATGCTCAACGATATTTTGAATTTCATAAATTTTGACGTTGTCTTTGAAGCGATCAAAAATTTCAGCGATGATATTATCTGAAATAGTTTCCAATTTTGCTTCAACAACCGGTGACATTTTTGTCACATTATTACTTGCTTTAACCAAAGCATTATAAATTTTATCTGAATCAAAGTTTACAGAACGTCCATCGCGTTTGATAACTTTTACAGTAGGTTGTGCAGCAATTTTTTCTTTTTCTAATGTAATCATATGAACACTCCTTCTTACTCGTCTATTATAACACGGGACAAAAAAAAAATCAAATATCTTGTGGCAGCTTTTTTTTGTTGACCACAAGATATCGCGTTTTTCTTTTATTTTTTTATTGATAGATGGTAAATCCTGTAATACCGCCGATTTGGATCTCTTCATAGTTAGAAGAAAAATTATTTTTAAGTGAATCAGAAATTTTTTGGTCCTTATTGACCACAATATATGACCCCATATTTTGTAGCAATTCATCTTCTAAAACTTTTTCATTAGCAGATTTAGCGGTATTCACAACTGGAGATGTAAATTGTGAACTACTTGCTAGTTTACTATTGATTCCAATTTTAGATGAGTCGTCCCAAACGTAAACAGTATCATCTTTTGTCGTATTTTTGGCAAGATAAGTTGCAATGATACCACGTTCACTATTGGCATTAGCAGATAAAACAGTGTGCACCAAAGGCTGCCCAACACCAAAGACAAGCACTAAAATTGGCAAATAGAAGTGACGTTTAAGATATAAACCAAAAATTCCAGCATTGTCTGATGCTTTTCTGCGACGGTGTGATATTTAGTCAAACTACGTTGATATTGTTCACCCAAAACGATAGCAGTCAACACCAAACCAAAAGGCAGTGCTGCCAATAAGTTATAGAATTGATAACTTTGTGTAAATAAATCAATCACAAAGAAGACGATAAAGACTAGTAAAATAAGCCATTTAGCTACCTTGTCTTCACCTTTGACAACTTTTCCAAATGACACCGCACCAAGTAAAAGCCCTGATGCCAAAGCCAATACAAGTTGGAACAACAATGTCAAAATCAAATTACCATCACTTACTGCAAAATTAGTAAATTGGTAAACAATAGCTTGTGTAATATAAGGTGACAATACCTGCGCATTCAAGATAAAGTATCCAGCTGTGTAAAAGACTAAAATAGTACCGAAAATGATACACAACAATTGGTAAAAACCACGCGCAAAATGTCTTTGTTTCAAATTAAAGACAATAATTGTTAGGAAAGAAAGCGCCCAGAACACCAAAGTACGTGGTTCTAGAAGCATAGCTGCAGCGCCCGCAAATCCATATAAAATAAAAGCTTCATCCTTGATAATATCAGCAAAATATTTGTTAAGAACCACAATGAGACCATAACAAAAGGCATTGCAAATTGGATAGGATACAAACCACCAAAACCAAGGGCAACATTAAGTAGATAAAAAGCCCCACTAAATGCCACTGCCACACGTTGGCTGTTGGTGAAATAGTTAACCAATTTATAGAAATAGGTTCCTGATAAATAGAAAGTAACGATTTGAATTGGAACCAACCACAACGTTGAACCAAGGTAATAAGCCAAGGCAATCACTGCATAGTACAAGAAACCACCTGTCGCAAACATATCTGTAAATGGAAGATGTCCTTGTGTAAACATTAATCCAATATAAAGATTTTGTGATTGTAGGCTATTTGCCATGTCTGTAAACATTGGCACGGCTACTGATAAGCAGCTCACCAAAACACTCAATAACAAAATATAAAGTTTATGAGGTTGAGGTACTTTTGTTCGTCTAGAAGGTTCTAGATGACTGCTAACTTCACCGATTTTACGAGATGAACGACTGTATGATGACACAGCGGTCTGATCTACATTTGCTTGTTCTGATGTATTCACTTATTCTCTCCTTGAATTGTCATACTCTAAGTATAACAAAAACTAATCATTAGTCAATTTACTAAGGATAGTACAGTAAGCTAAAAAGTTCCCTAAAACGGTGATGGCAATTGGATTGGTAGCGTTTTAGGAAATCCTTTTCTTCTTTACTTAAACGACTATTTTTGTCCATAAAATAACCTCCTTTATTTTACTTATTCGTAAAATAAAAAAAGCCACTTTTGGGCTTCCTTAGTAGAGAGTTCAATACTAACAAAAAAGAGGCTAGGAATACTTCTAACCTCTCATCGTACAAACTTAGTCTTCATCCAAGAAGCTGTTGAAGACTTCTTCAATCATATCCCATTCAGCATCTGAATCTTCAGGGATTGGTTGAAGGTCACCTTCAGTACCATCTTCATTTTCAGTGAATGAGTAAGCTTGAATTTCAATTTGACCTTGTTCATCTTCTTCAGCACCTGCTGGTATCAAAAGAACATAGTTTTTACCGAATTCTTCGCGACCGTCGATTGTCAAAAGAATTTCAAAAAGAGTTTCATTACCTTGTTCGTCCACAAGTGTAATAACTTCATGTTCGTGATCATGGTTATGATCATGGTTATGGTTATGTGCCATAATATTCTCCTTTAAATGAGTTAATGATTAGATTAAAACATTCTATCTAAATAATTTTGCAAAATAAGCTGTGCAGCTAATTTGTCGATAACTTTTTTACGTTTACCACGACTAACGTCAGCCTGTTCTACTAACATACGTTCTGCTTGAACAGTTGTTAAACGTTCATCTTGATAATCCACAGGAATATTGAAAAGTTCTTTAATTTGATCACCGTAAGCCTTACTTGCTTCTACACGAGGTCCTTCAGTATTGTTCATATTCTTAGGTAAACCAACCACAAACTTATCAACTTTATACTGTTTAACTAACTCTCCAAGTCTTTCAAAGCCAAACTCGCCAGCTTCTTCATCAATTTTAATAATTTCTACGCCTTGTGCTGTAAAGCCAAGTGGGTCACTAATTGCCACACCAACAGTCTTCGAGCCGACATCTAGTCCCATGATTCTCATTTCAAATCGATTCCATTTCCTTTGAGATAATAGCGGACAAGCTCTTCAACAATTTCGTCACGTTCGTATTTACGAATCTGATTTCTAGCATCATTGTAACGAGGCACATAAGCAGGTCACCACTTAGAACATAACCTACAATCTGATTAATTGGGTTATAACCTTTTTCATCAAGAGAGCGATAAACCGTTGTTAAAGTTTCACTAATTTCTTTCTTGTTGCTATCGTCTAAATTAAAGCGTACAGTTTCATCTGTAAATCCCATACTTACACCTTCTTTCTAAATAGCTGTCACCAATTATTATAGCTTATTCACTAAGATTTAACAAGAATCTGACTTTATTTAACCAAAGTTTATTCAGATTCTTAATCATTTTTAGCAAAAGTGGTCAGAAAAGCTGACATAAAGAGAATGTAAACTTTTTTCATTTTTACACTTTTTAAGCTTTATTTCATACTAATTAAGAGTTAAAAAAGACAACCAAAAGGCATCTTTCTACTATATAATATATTACAAAGCTGCGCGAAGACGAGCTTCAGCATTTTCCACATTACGAATTGAGCGTGGCAAGAAAGCACGGATATCATCCTCTTTATAACCCAACTTTGAAGACGTTTTATCGTTCAATCAAAATTGGGCTTTTTAGGATACGTGGATTAGCTTGGATAAGGTCGAATAACCTCACTTAAACTTAATTCCTCAATTATCGCAGTTCAAAGTTGCTTTTTGCAATTAATCGGTTTTTTAGTAACTTGAAACAATTTACTTTTCAATTACCGTTTTTCCTG
>ENA-OQMZ01000649-OQMZ01000649.1-human-gut-metagenome-genome-assembly--contig:-NODE-649-length-14373-cov-2.441387_pt1 | contig 14373 bp, 22 predicted proteins | sample MGYA00242621_ERZ504862 | MGnify/ENA primary metagenome ERZ504862 (study PRJEB26092, sample SAMD00036393) | human gut metagenome | host: Homo sapiens | study: EMG produced TPA metagenomics assembly of... | reverse complement strand
CCGATATACTGGTATCTGCGGGGGTGAGTCTGGACGCTCAGGGTAAAGGGGGAGCCATAGGTCAGATCCCCGTCTGCGGTCAGGCGGATCGAGACAACGCTGTTGGTCTCATCCACGCCTGCGGTGGTCAGGTCAGGCAGTTCGCTGCCGCCGAAGCCGCCAGCGCCGGTGTGGCCGCCGCACTCAGGGCGAACACTGCCGCCAGCAGCAATGAGATCAGCCGTTTGGTTTTCATCAGCCAAAGACCTCCTTTTATATAGGTTCTTGTATCATGCAAAAATAAGGGTGCGTGGAACACACAGCACAGTGTTCCCGCACCCTCATTTTACCGCATTGTACCGTACAGGTCAATAACGGGATTCAAGTTAAATTTTGCTCAGCTGCGGGCCCTGGGCGGTATCTTTGACAGCCCAGCCCATCTCGGTGAGCTGCGCACGGATGGCATCCGCAGCGGCCCAGTCCTTGGCCTTCTTGGCGGCGGCGCGCTTTTCCACCAGCTCCGTCACCTCAGCGGGCACCTCGTCCTTCTTGCGGTTGTACATCAGGCCCAGCACGCCGGTGATCTCATCGAACGCCTTGGCGGCGAGCCTCCAGCGCAGCCTTGGAGGAAGCAGCGGACAGGGTGTTGATCTCCTTGACCAGATCGAACACGGCAGCCAGCGGCATCGGGGGTGTTCAGGTCATCGTCCATGGCCTTGCAGAACTTGGCGCGGGCCTCGTCTGCTTGGCAGTCAGGGTCTCATCGGTGCCGAACGCGGTCTTGCTCAGGGCAAAATCGAGGTTCTCGCGGCAGGTGTAAAGGCGCTCCAGGCTGTTTTTGCAGCTCTCGATGAGGTCCACGGTGTAGTTCAGCGGCATCCGGTAGCCTGCGGTCAGCATGAAGTAGCGGATGGGCTCGTAGCCGTAGAGGTCTGCCACATCGCGGACGGTGAAGAAGTTGTGCAGGCTCTTGGACATCTTCTGGTTATCCACGTTGATGAAGCCGTTGTGCATCCAGTAGTGGCAAACTCGCAGCCGTTGGCGCACTCGCTCTGGGCGATCTCGTTCTCGTGGTGGGGGAAGATCAGATCCTGACCGCCGCAGTGCAGGTCGATGGTCTTGCCAGATGGGTGCGGCTCATGGCACTGCACTCGATATGCCAGCCGGGGCGGCCCATGCCATAGGGGCTTTCCCAGGCAGGCTCGCCGGGCTTGGCAGCCTTCCAGACGGCAAAGTCGGCGGGGTCTTCCTTCAGGTCATCCTCCATCTGGCTGCGCAGCTCGCGGTTGCCGCTCTCCAGATCGTCCAGCTTGAGGTGGCTCAGCTTGCCGTACTCCGGGTCGCTCTTGACGCGGAAGTAGACATCTCCGTTCTTGGCAACGTAGGCGTGGCCGGAATCGATCAGGTCCTTGACGATGTCCAGGATCTGCTGGATGTGCTCCGTTGCACGGGGCTGGACGGTGGGCTTTTTGCAGTTCAGACCGGCGGCATCCTTGAGGTACTCGGCCTCAAAGCGCTGGGCCACTTCCTTCATGGAGGTACCCTCCTCCTGGCCCTTCTTGATGAGCTTATCATCAATATCGGTGATGTTGGAGACATAGATGACCTTGTTGCCGCGGTATTCCAGATAGCGGCGCAGGGTATCGAACACGATCAGCGGGCGGCGTTGCCGATGTGGATATAGTTGTAAACGGTGGGGCCGCAGACATAGATGCGGTATTCGCCGGGCACCTGCGGCACAAACTCTTCCTTCTGGCGGGTCAGGGTGTTGAAAATCTGCATAAGAACTCTCCTTCTTGTAGGGCAAACAAAAGCCGCAGCAGAACCTCTCAGTCTCGCTTCGCTGACTTACGAAAACAGAGAAGTAAAAAAGCCCCCGATGTGATACAATCTCCCATATCACATCGAAGGCGGTTTTCAAAATCGCGGTTCCACTTCTGTTTGTCGCTCAAAGCCGATAACGGCGGCTGCCGCGTCGCGATACTCCCCAGCAGGTTTCCCGCGGCGTGCTGCCCGGGCGCACTTCACACACGCTGCTGCAAACAGGCTCCCAGCCAACGGCCCGTTCTCTCTGTCCAGCTCACCTTTGCGCTACTCTGCCCGGGTAAACGCATTTTTCCTGATACATCTGTATTATAGCCGGGCCGGGGGGAGAAGTCAAGCAGAACGCAGGCACCGGCATTTCAGCGGCAGCTCTGCGCCGATTCAATCGATCTCGTGCTTTTTACAGAAGTGCTTGCTGGCAAAGTACATTCCCGCCCAGATGGCGATGGCAAGCACGAGGTAGAACGGGTTCTTCATGGCAGACACCAGCGACTGCCCGAAAAGGGCCATCATGGCCACCATCACGCCCTTGCCCAGCAGCATGGTGACAAGGTAGCGCTTCTCGTCAAAATCAGAGATGCCAAAGGCAAAGTGCATAAAGGACGAGGGCGTAAAGGCAGGAGCGACAGCATGAACAGGGACGCGGTGTCGAACCGGCTGACCCATTGCTCCGCCTTTTGCAGCTTGGCGGAGCGGCGGGCAAATTTCCAGAAAAAACGCTTGACGACACGCCGCCAGAGCAGGAACATCACAGTGCCGCCCAGCATCACCCCGGCCCAGCTGTACACAAAGCCCAGAAGCCCGCCGTGGGCCGCAACATTCAGCGCCACAATGGCAATGAGCGGCAGCGGCGGAAAAAAGGATTCCACCATCGCAAGGATCACGGGCGCAATGGGGCCAAGGCCGCCAAAGCCTTCCAGCAGGGCCTTCCAGAATTCCAGCGTTCCCAGCTGGTGAAACCAGCCTATCATCGTCATTTCCATCCCGCGTGTTCCTTCCCTCTCATTTTTCTTTAGTATATCCGGTTTCTATGACACGCCCGTGAACAAAATACGAGCTTTTTTTGTCATATCACCTATACTACGAGACTGCGGGGGGCGTTTCCTGCACAGGGCGGGGATCTTTATGCTTTTCCGGCGGCTTCAGCGGCGGCCTTCTCAGCCCGGGCCTGCATCCGCTCGATCTGCTGGGCGCGCATCCGCTCCCAGCGGGCAAGGCCGGCTTCGTCCGGGATCTGGACGCAGCGGGCAAAGCTCCAGTGCAGGCCGTCCCGCCGGGCCAGCTTATAGCGCTGGAACACGCCCTTTCCAACCTCGTTGCCGGTACCGCGCAGGCAGGGCAGACAGACAGAGTATACCAGCCGCTGTTGCCCTTTTTCAGCCAGATATCGTCCGGCTGCAGATCCCCGCCGCACGCCGGGCAGCTGGCAGTGATGACCTTTGAGTCGCTGCGCCAGGCAGACTGCTCCACATAGCCGCGGAACACCCGGAAGTCCCGGTAATCGCCGGGGGCGGGGCAGAGGCTCGCCCGCAGGGATTCTTCCTCGGTGGGGTAGCCGCCAGGCCCGCCCGCAGGTCAAGCTTGCGGCAGACATCGGCGGTGTAAAGGGTATCGGACAGGGCATCGTGAACGGGCGCTCCATCGGGATGCCCATCCGGGTCACAACGCTTTCCAGCGTCATGCCCTCGCCCTCCTTGCGGGGGTGCTCCCGCAGGAAGATCTGCTGCAGATCATACCACTGGGTGGGGCGGCTCTCGTCCAGATTGCAGAGGAAAAGGTTCTGCTTGAGCACCGGCACGTCATCCATGCCCCACTCGGCAAACTCGGCATCCGGGCCGCACCACTGCATAAAGCGGCGCAGCCCCTGCACGATGGGCTCGCCCCGGTCCAGGTCGGCCTGGGTCAGGCCCGTCACCTTGGCGATGTGGTGCTGCAGGGTGCGGAAAATGCGGGGCCGCAGGTGGATGGAGAAGGTATCCAGCACATTGGCATCCTCGTCGATCTTCACCGCGCCGATCTCGATGATCTCGCCCCGGAAGGTCTGCTGCACGCCATGATAATTAAAGAGATACGGCTTATAGCCGATGTTCCATTCCAGATCAAATAAAACCAGATTGCGTGGCATTGTTGTTTGTGTTCCTCTCAGTTCAGGATAAATTTTTCGATGGCCTCGGCCACGCCGTCGTGGTTGTTGTCGGCGGCGGTGACGTAATCGGCCACAGCCTTGACGGCATCCTCAGCGTTCTGCATGGCAACACCCACCCCGGCATAGGAGATCATGGAGCGGTCGTTCAGGCCATCGCCGCAGGCCATCAGGTTCTCCCGGGTCAAGCCCATCCGCTCCAGCAGGGCGGCAAGGCTCCTGTCCTTTGCCACGCCCAGCGGCACGGCCTCGATGAAGAAGGGGCTGGAGGGGTACAGGTCGATCCGGCCCGCAAACTGCTCCTTTCCGGCGGCACAGACAGCATCCCGCCGGGCAGGGTCAAGGGTGATGAGCATTTTGCAGATCGGATAGTCCACATAGGAGGCAAGATCATCCACATGGATCATCGGCAGCTTTGTGGTAAAGCACTCCTTGTTTGCCCACACGTCCTGATCCCGCTCACACACGATGCCCTCGCTGTTATAGGTCAGGATGGCCACATCCTGCCGGGCTGCAAATTCGCAGAGCTCCGGGACGAACTCCGCTCCCAGCTGCACCTGATACAGGGCCTCGCCGGTCATGCAGTCCACGATCTTGCCGCCGTTGTAGGCCAGCACACAGCCGCCCTTTTTGTCCAGCCCCAGCTCCTTTGCCAGCGGCAGAATGCCCGCTGTGGGGCGGCCGGAGGCCAGCACGATGGTCACGCCCTGTGCGGCGGCGGCATCCAGCGCCGCGCGGGTGCGGGGGGTAACGATCTTTTCGTCATTGGTCAGGGTGCCGTCCAAGTCCAGAGCCAGCACCCGGATATTCAATCTTGCCATGATTTTTATTCCTCGTTCTCAGGCAGGGGCTTCCCGCCGGATATTTTATTACTTACCCATCTATTTTACAATGCTTTCCCTTTTCTGTAAAGCAGGAAACCTGTTCCCCGCCCAGAGACAAGCAAAAAAGCCGCCCGGCGAGCAAAACCGGACGGCTGAGAAGGAAGAAAACGCAGTGTTACAGGATGTCGATGTATTCCCCGGCCAGCGCCTTGTTCATGCTGCGGACGGCGCAGAACTTGCCGCACATGGAGCAGGTGTCGCTGTGGTCATCCTCAGGCAGGCGGGCATCCCGGATAGCCTTGGCGGTCTCGGGGTCGAGAGCGCAGGCGAACTGGGCATCCCAGTCCAGCACGCGGCGGGCATCGCCCATCTTATCGTCGATATCCCGGGCATGGGGGATGCCCTTGGCGATATCGGCCGCATGGGCGGCGATCTTGGAGGCCACGATGCCCTGCTTTACATCGTCCACGTTGGGCAGAGCCAGATGCTCGGCGGGGGTAACATAGCACAGGAAGCTGCACCGCTCATGGCGGCAACGGCACCGCCGATGGCAGCCGTGATGTGGTCATAACCGGGGGCAATGTCGGTGACGAGGGGTCCCAGCACATAGAAGGGAGCGCCCATGCAGATGCTCTTCTGCACCTCCATGTTGGCGGCCACCTGATTCAGAGGCACATGGCCCGGGCCCTCCACCATGACCTGCACGTTGTGTGCCCAGGCGCGCTTGGTCAGCTCGCCCAGACGCACCAGCTCTTCGATCTGGCAGACATCGGTGGCATCGGCCAGGCAGCCGGGGCGGCAGGCATCGCCCAGCGAGATGGTCACGTCGTGCTCGGCGCAGATCTCGCAGATCTCGTCAAAGTGCTCGTAGAAGGGGTTCTCGTTGCCGGTCATGCTCATCCAGGCGAACACCAGAGAGCCGCCGCGGCTGACAATGTTCATCTTCCGCTTGTGGGTGCGGATCTGGTCGATGGTCTTGCGGGTGATGCCGCAGTGCAGGGTGACAAAGTCCACGCCGTCCTCAGCGTGCAGGCGCACCACGTCGATGAATCCTGCGCGGTCAGGGTGGCAAGGTCGCGCTGATAGTGGATGACGGAATCGTACACGGGCACAGTGCCGATCATCACGGGGCACTCGTGGGTCAGCTTCTGGCGGAAGGGCTGGGTGTTGCCGTGGCTGGACAGATCCATGATGGCTTCCGCGCCCATGTTGACGGCGCTCATCACCTTTTCCATCTCCACGTTGTAATCCTTGCAGTCGCGGGAAACGCCCAGATTCACGTTGATCTTGGTGCGCAGCATGGACCGATGCCTCGGGGTTCAGGCAGGTGTGGTGCTTGTTGGCGGGAATGGCCACCTTGCCCTCAGCCACCAGCTGACGGATCTCCTCCGTGGTGCGGTATTCCTTTTTGGCCACGATCTCCATTTCCGGCGTGACGATGCCTTGCGGGCAGCGTCCATCTGTGTGGTGTAGTTCTGCATGGTACTTTCCTCCAAATGTTTCTTTTATCCTGAACAGCGCTTTGCGCGCTGAACGTACCGGAAATAGGTTTTTGCGCAGCCTTTCCTCTGTGCGCAATTGGCTCCCCCTTTGGGGGAGCTGGCATCGCGCCAGCGATGACTGAGAGGCGAGCCGCCTTACAGCTGCTCTGCCAGTGCCTTCAGCTCCCTGCACTCGGCCTCGATGTCCTCCGCGCCGAAGATCGCACTGACAAGGGCCACACCGTTCACGCCGATGCCCTTGAGCCGGAGCAGGTTCTCCTTGTGGATGCCGCCGATGGCCACAACGGGGATGTCCACGGCATCGCAGATGGCTTTCATCATGCCCTCGGGCAGAACGTCCACGTCTGCCTTGGTGTGGGTAGAGAAAGCTGCACCCACGCCCAGACAGTCGGCACCGTGCCGGACGGCCTCCAGGCCTCCTCCACGCTGTGGACGGATACGCCGATCATCATCTCATCGCCCACGCGCTGGCGCACCTGAGCAGCGGCCATATCCTCCTGCCCCACATGGATGCCCTCGGCGTGGCAGCGGATGGCAATGTCCACGTTATCGTTGATGAAAAAGGGCACATTGTATTTTTTGCACAGGTCGTGGAGCTCAAACGCCTCCTTCAGAAAGGCTTCCTCGTCCAGCTCCTTTTCCCGCAGCTGAACACAGGTCACGCCGCCCTTCAGGGCGCTCTCCACCTGCTGATAGAGGGTCTGACCGCCCACCCAGGCACGGTCGGTAACGGCGTAGAGCCGCATATATTCTTCAGCGCACTTCATACTTGGCACCCTCTTCCAGCTGAGCCGGAGTCATATGATAAATGGCATCAATGATGTAATTGCGGTAGGTGGCGTTGCCGTCCAGCGGGGTCAGCCGTGCATGGGCGATCTCGCCGCAAGGCCATGCGCAGACGGCGGCAGCCGCAGCTCCAGCGGCTGGCCGGGGTTGGCGGTGATAAAGGCCGCCGTCAGGCAGAGAGCTGGCAACCCGTGCCGGTGATGGCACTCATCATTGGGTGGCCGTTGCGGATGCAGTAGCTTTTGCCCCATCGGCCACGATGTCAATGGCACCGGTAATGGCCACAACGGCACCGGTCTTTGCGGCAAAAGCTTGGCAAAGGCCACCGCGCCGTCCAGATTCTCCTCGGTGACCCTGTCGGCCACATCGGCATCCACACCCTTGGTGGTGCCCGCGCCGGAAGCCAGCGTCTTTACCTCGGAGATGTTGCCCCGGATGACCGTGAACCGCACCTCGTCCAGCAGGCGGTAGGCCGTCCCGGTGCGCAGGGCGGAAGCGCCTGCGCCCACAGGGTCCAGCACCACGGGGTGGCCCAGTGCATTGGCCTTTTTGCCTGCCTTGAGCATGGATTCAATGGTGCGGCTGTTCAGGGTGCCAATGTTGATGTTCAGCCCGCCGCAGATGGTGGTGATATCCTCCACCTCGGCGGCATCGTCGGCCATAATGGGCGAAGCACCGCAGGCCAGCACCATGTTGGCGCAGTCGTTCACGGTGACGTAGTTGGTGATATTATGAACGAGGGGGCTTTTGGCGCGGACATTGGCAAACTGCTCTGCAAACATGGTGCACCCCCGTCAGGAAAGGCTGCTCTGCATGGAGCGCAGGGCACCGGAGTGCTGCAGGCTGTACACCAGCACGCCCGCAATGACCGCACCCACAGCGGTGGAGATGAGGAAGGGCACGATGTAGGCGTAGAACGCGATGTCACCGGCGCTCTTGCCCATCAGGCAGATGGCCACCGGGTAAGCGCACAGGCCGCCCAGAATGCTGGTGCCGAACACCTCACCCACCAGGGTGGCGATCAGGTTTTTGGTCTTTGCGTAGACCAGGCCGCAGAGCAGGGCACCAAACATGCTGCCCGGGAAGGCCATCAGGCTGCCCAGACCCAGGATATTGCGGAGCAGCGAGGCCACAAAGGCCACGCCCACGCCCCACCAGGGGCCCAGCAGCACGGCGCAGAGCACATTGACCATGTGCTGCACGGGGGCGCACTTGCTGCCGAACATCGGGAAGCTGAACACACTGCCCACCACGCACAGGGCGCAGAACATTCCAGCGAGAGCCAGCTTTTTCACAGAGAATTTTTTCATTGGTAACTCCTCTTTCTCAAAAAGCGGTCGAGGCTTGCTGGCCTCCTCTCACGCCGGAACACGGCTTCCCATCGCAGTTATTTCAAGGCTCAGGGCGCTCCCCCTCAGCCCGGAGCCGCCCGTTGCGGCGGCTTGCGGCAACAAAAAACAGGAGACACCACAGCGGTGCCTCCTGCAAAAAATCATTTTCCTATGACTTCCTACGGCGGCATTATCCGCATCAGTCAAGGGTCGAAGTTTGGTTACTTCCTCTCAGCCCGCCTTACGAACTCCCCTGTGTTTTGTTTTTTGTAGGGTATTGTACACCCGCCGGGGCAAAAAAGCAAGAATAAGTTTTTCTTTCGCCTTTTTGCCGCCTTTTTGCCAAATCGCTTTTACAATTTTCCGGATTATGTTATACTTGTACCAAATTCCGCAGCGCCCGGGGGAGCCATTCTCTGCTTTGGGGCACTGCCCGGCACAAAAGGAGATTGAAGTTATGGGTCTCATCAAAGCAGCTCTGGGCGCGGCATCCGGCGTGATGGGCGACCAGTGGAAGGAATATTTTTATTGTGACGCTCTGCCTGCGGAGGTGCTGGCCGTCAAGGGCCAGAAGCGGACCAATGGCCGCTCTGCCAACCGGCACGGCAGCGAGAACGTCATCTCGGATGGCTCTGTGATCGCCGTGCCGATGGCCAGTGCGTGCTGATCGTGGAGCAGGGCAAGGTGGTGGACCTCTGCGCTGAGCCCGGCGAGTACACCTACAGCACCGGCACCCAGCCCTCCCTGCTCAGCGGCGGGCTGAAGGACATCGACAGCGTGTTTGCCGAGCTGGGCAAGCGGTTCAGCTTTGGCGGGCAGGCCGGTTCCGACCAGCGCATCTACTATATCAATACCCGGGAGCTCACCGGCAACAAATACGGCACCCCCAACCGGTGCCTTTCCGGGTGGTGGACCAGCGCGCCGGCATCGATATCGACATCGGCATCCGGTGCTTCGGCGAATACAGCTACCGGGTGGTCAACCCCATCCTGTTTTACACCAACGTCTGCGGCAATGTGGAAAACGCCTACACCCGCGACGCGCTGGACGGCCAGCTCAAGACCGAGCTGATGACCGCCCTGCAGCCCGCCTTTGCCCGGATCAGCGAGCAGGGCATCCGCTACTCCGCCCTGCCCGGCCACACCGCCGAGCTGGCCGAGGCCTTGAATCAGGAGCTGAGCGCCAAGTGGAGCAGGCTGCGCGGCATCGAGATCGTCTCTCTGGCGTTTCCGGTGTCAAGGCCAGCGAAGAGGACGAGCAGATGATCAAGGAGCTGCAGCGCAGTGCGGCCTTTATGGACCCCACCCGCGCCGCCGCGCATCTGGTGGGCGCACAGGCCTCCGCCATGCAGGCTGCCGCCTCCAACACCGCCGCCGGTCCCGCCATGGCTTTTATGGGGATGAACCAGGCCGCTGCCGCGGGCGGTGTCAACGCCCGGGATCTCTACCAGATGGGCGGCCAGCAGACCGCCGCGCAGCCTCAGGCCGCACCGGCCGCAGGTTGGACCTGCAGCTGCGGCCACACCGGCAACACGGGCAAGTTCTGTGCCGAATGCGGCAAGCCCCGGCCCGAAGCCCCGGCTGTCTGGGTGTGCAGCTGCGGTGCAAAGAACAGCGGCAAGTTCTGCTCGGAATGCGGCAAGCCCCGGCCCGCCGCCAAGTGCGCCAACTGCGGCTTTGTGCCCGCTGACCCGGCCAACCCGCCCAAGTTCTGCCCCGAGTGCGGCAAGCCCTTTGGGGCCTGAGAGGGGTCTGACGCATGGCTGAAAAGACAACGAATTATCAGTGCCCGGCCTGTACCGGCCCCCTGCACTACGATGGTGCCAGCGGCAAGCTGGTCTGCGATTACTGCGGCTCGGCCTACGACGTAAAGGACATCGAGCCCGCTACGCCAAAAAGCAGGCCGCTGCCGACACTGCCGCCGAGGCGATGCCAAAAAAGCCGCCCGCCTGCCCCGGCAGGACAGTCCGGTGTGGAGCGAGGCCGAGGCGGAGGGCCTGAACAGCTACTCCTGCCCCACCTGCGGGGCCGAGCTGGTCTGTGACGAGACCACCGCCGCCACCACCTGCCCCTACTGCGGCAACCCCACAGTGCTGGGCGGCAAGCTCTCCGGCAAGCTGAAGCCGGAATACATCCTGCCCTTCAAGCTGGACAAAAAGGCCGCCATTGCCCAGCTGACCAGATATTACAAGGGCAAGGCCTTCCTGCCCAAGGCGTTCAAGAGCCAGAACCACATCGCGGAGATCCAGGGCGTATATGTCCCCTTCTGGCTCTACGATGCCAAGGCCGACGCGCGCGGCCGGTACGAGGGCCAGAACTCCGAGAGCCACCGCGAAGGCGATTACATGGTGACCACCACCCAGCACTACGATGTGCGCCGCGAGGGCTCGGCCGCCTTTGCCAAGGTGCCGGTGGACGGCTCCAGCAAGATGCCCAACACCCACATGGATGCCATTGAGCCCTTTGATTACGGCGACCTGAAGCCCTTCTCCACGGCCTACCTGCCCGGCTATCTGGCCGACCGGTATGACGAGGATGCCGATGCCTGCGCCGAGCGCGCCTACCGCCGGATGTACAACTCCACGGCCGATGCGCTCCACGCCACCACCGGCGGCTACAGCGAGATCCACCCCATTTCCGAGAACATCAACGTGGATATGACCCACGCCCACTATGCCCTGCTGCCGGTCTGGATGCTCCACACCCGGTGGAAGGACAAGGACTTCCTGTTCGCCATGAACGGGCAGACCGGGCGGCTCATCGGCGACCTGCCGGTGGACAAGAGCCGGGTGGCCGCGTGGTTTGCGGGCATCAGCCTGCCCTGATGGCAGTGCTGGCGTTCCTGCTGTTGTTATAAGGGGGTGGCAGAATGAAACACACTGCAAAACGCTTTGCTGCCCTGCTGGCCGCTCTGGTGCTGGCGCTCTGCCTGAGCATTCCCGCCTTTGCCGCCGCGCCGCTGGTGCGGGACGAGATGGGCCTGTTCGATGCGGATACTTACAGCCAGCTGGAAGCCTCTGCCGAAGCCGCCAGCGACGGCCACGACTGCGACGTATATTTTCTGGTGGTGGACAGCATCGGCGATGCCGACCAGCGCCAGTACGCCAAAGATTACTACCTCGCCAACGGTCTGGGCAGCGGCTCTGAACAGAGCGGCATCCTTTTCCTGCTGGCAGTCGGCTCCCGCAAGTATGTCACCATCACCTACGGCGGCGGCGTGACAGCCTTTACCGATTACCGCATCGAGCAGATCGAAGATACCGTTGTCCCCTATCTCTCGGACAACGACTGGGCCGAGGCCGCCTCCGAGTACCTCTCCATGTGCGCCGACACACTGGATTTCTACGCCGAGCACGGCGAACCTCTGGATGTTGACAACGACACCAGCGGCTGGCCCATCCTGCTCCTCATCGTCATCGGCGTGCCCATGATCATTGCCGGTATCGTCTGCGGCGTGCTGTACAGCCGGATGAAAACAGCCCGGCTCAAGACCGAGGCCAACGATTACATCGGTGCGGGCTTAAAGCTGCGGGTGCAGGTGGACAACTACACCCACACCGACCGCGTGCAGGTCTACGACCCGCCCCACGAGGAGAGCAGCAGCTCCGGCGGCTCCTCCGTGGACAGCGACGGCTTTGGCGGCTCCTCCGGCGGCTCGTTCTGAGCGCCCTTTTCTCCAGCAATAAACCACCGGTTCTGCCGGTGGTTTTCGCTTGTTTTTATTTCCGTATAACATGCAAAAGAAAGGAAACCCAACGAATGTCAAAGAAGATCACCGCCCTGATCCCCGGAGCCGCGCTGGCACTGGGCATCGCCTGCATCGCCAAGTGGCTGGAAACGCTGGAAAGCAGCGCCGGGCTCCACCTCATTGGCGCATCGGTCATCGCCCTGTTTATCGGCATGGCCATCAATGCGTTTTTCCAGCCCAACAAAACAACCGCGCCGGGCATCAGATTCACCTCTAAGAAGGTCCTGAAATTCGCCATCGTCCTTCTGGGTGCCAGCCTGAACATCCGCACCGTGCTGACCGTGGGCCGTTTTTCGCTGACGGTCATGCTCTTCACCCTGGCCACCTGCTTTGGGCTGGGCGCGCTGATCGGCAAAGCGCTCGGCTCAACTGGAAAACCAGCAGCCTGATCAACGCCGGAACCGGCATCTGCGGCGGCTCTGCCATTGCCGCCATTGCGCCGGTGATCGAGGCCGATGACATGGACATCGCCTACGGTATGTCCGCCACCTTCCTGTTCGATACGGTGATGATCGTTGTGTTCCCGCTCCTTGGCCGGTGGTTTGGGCTTTCCGATGCCGCATTCGGTCTCTGGGCCGGTACGGCGGTCAACGATACCTCCAGCGTCGTAGCCACCGGTTACGCTTTCAGTGAAGCAGCCGGTGACTTTGCAACGATGGTCAAGCTGACCCGCACGCTGGCGATCATTCCGGCGGTTCTGGTCTTTGCCGCCATCAACCTGCACCTGAAAAAGAAAGAGAGCGCCCAGGCCAACGGTGTCAAGGTGAGCATCCGTTCCATTTTCCCCTGGTTCATCCTTGCGTTCCTTGCCATGTCCCTGCTGACCAGTCTGGGCCTTCTGCCCGCCGGGCTGGTTTCCGGCCTGAAGACCATCAGCAAGTTTTTGATGGTCGCGGCTCTGGCGGCCATTGGTCTGAACACGAACTTCAAATCTCTCTGCCGTTCCGGCGCAAAGCCCATGCTGCACGGCTTCATCATCTCCACATTGGTCGTTCTGGTCGCCATTGGCGTTGAGTACATGATCGGCATTGCACCCTACGGCACGCTGTAACGCTCCTGCCAGCTGAATTTTCCTACAAAGAAAGAGCAGTGCTCTCCAATGGGTCCACCCACCGGAAGCACTGCTCTTTTATTGCTCCACAAACGCGAATTTGTTTATTTCTTCTTTTTCAGTTTTGGAGCTGGCAGTTCGTCATACATAGCACCAAACAAACCTGCCAAAAATCCCTTATTATCAACTTCATCTACCAACAACATCTCTTTTGCTCCCTCATAGGGTAATTCATATGAAGCTGTCGGCATATAACTAAGTGCTGATTTTACTGGTTTAACAAGTAATCTATCATCATAGATACCACCTACAATCTTTCCTCGATAATAAATAACAAATTCTCCCATCATAGCTCGATAAGTAATTTCTTCTAACTCAGATAGCTGCCCTAAAATAAACTCTAAATATTCTTGCTTGACGCCATAATTTCACCTAAACTTATAATTTACTTAATAATATGTGCTGTAATAATTGTATAACTATATGAATTGATAGTGATTTTGACATTTTCAATTTCGCAATACCAATTTTTACCTTGTTTGTATATATGGCAATTTTCATCCAACACCATATTTTTGCAATACTCAACAACATCTACTATATCTATTTTTAGATTTCTTTTAATTCTATCAACTCCCAGTTCAGTTGTATGAATTTTGTTAATATTATCGAGTAATATTTTTTTATCTTCCATTCTTCTTTTCCTCAAATTCAGATTTGTTGAGCTAAGCCGAGTATATCACACTCTTCCCGCAATTACTACCAAAAACTCCCATGCTCACATCGGAAGATGCTGTGCATGGGAGTTTTTGCTGCGCCTGTTACGGCGTATTGTTACTTATTGAAGGTCTCCTCGTTCAGCAGGCCCTCGCTCTTGGCAACGCAGATGCTGGCAACTGCATCACCCACCACGTTCAGGGAGGTGACCAGCATCTCGATGGGGCGGTTGATGGCCAGGATCAGGGAGTAGGCCAGCAGAGCGCCATCGTTGACGAAGCCCATACCGGACAGGATGGTGAACAGGATGACAGCACCAGCGCCGGGAGCGGCGGGGGTGCCCACAGATGCCAGCAGGGCCAGCAGGCGACCACGACCAGCTGGCCGGGGGTGACGGTGTAACCGGCACAGCCTGCAATGAACACGGTGGCAATGACCTGCATGATGGCGGTGCCGTCCATGTTGATGG
>ENA-OQMZ01000648-OQMZ01000648.1-human-gut-metagenome-genome-assembly--contig:-NODE-648-length-14389-cov-3.010447_pt1 | contig 14389 bp, 21 predicted proteins | sample MGYA00242621_ERZ504862 | MGnify/ENA primary metagenome ERZ504862 (study PRJEB26092, sample SAMD00036393) | human gut metagenome | host: Homo sapiens | study: EMG produced TPA metagenomics assembly of... | reverse complement strand
ATGGACGACGTACGAGGCCGCCAAGAAGGCCGTCGAGGACGCGCAGGCAAAGTCGATGACGCCAATAAGGCCGTTACTACTGCACAGGACAATCTGGACCAGGCCAAGCTGCCGAGGCCAGCGCCCAGCAGGAAAAGCAGAATACCGAGGCCGCTCTGACTTCCGCCCAGGCCAAGAAGCAGGAGACTGCCGCTGCTCTCGCAGCCGCAACCACCGCGCGCGATAACGCCCAGCAGAAGTTCAACCAGGCGCAGGCCGCGCTCGATGCTGCCGTCTCGGGTACGGGTGTTGACCTGAGTGCGCTTGAGGCCGCCAAGAAAGCTGCTGCTGGTGAGCTCAAGACCGCGCAGGCGGAGCTCAATGCCGCAACGGATGCCGACGCCACCGCACAGACAAATCTGCAGGCCGCCCAGGCTGCCGTCGCTGCCGCGCAGGAGAAGGCCAACGCCGCCAACGCTGCTGTGGCATCTGCCCAGTCTGCATACGATGCGGCAAACAAGGAGTACAACGCCGCCGCCAGCGAGCGCGACGCCGCGAAGACGGCATACGAGCAGGCCCAGCAGACCGAGGCCGACAAGAAGGCGGAGTACGACCGACTCGTCGAGGTCCGCAACCAGAAGCACAGCGAGTGGGAGACGGCATGCGCTGAATCCACTACCGCCGAGAACGCTTACGATGCCGCAAATGCCGAGGTCGAGAAGCTTAACCAGCAGATTGCCGACCTCAAGTCAAACATGACCGTAGACCAGAATGTCATCAACCAGGGCATGTTCGGCTTCATGAACTACATCATCGGCGGCAGCCAGTTCACAGCCACGCAGAAAAAGAACGCCCAGGACGCCGTATCGATGCTGACCGGTGCCGATGACAAGGCCGAATGGTATGACCAGTACGTCGATCAGGACATGTCTCGCGACACCAACCCGCTTTCCCTAGAGCAGATGCGCAACGCCCTGACATATCTCGACACCCAGAACAACCTCCGCAAGGCGAACGGTCAGTCGGCGCTCAGCGTCAGCCTCCGCATGACTGTGGCAGCCGCCCTTAATGCATCATACTCGTCGAACATCTGGGGACACTCGAACTGCTACTTCGACAACGGTGAAAATCTTGCCGGCGGAGGCGGCGCATATACCGGCGGCGAGACCGAGGATACTCTCGGATGGCCATATACCGGTCTCTACACCCAGGAGAAAGCGAAATTCGATAAGTACGTCGAACAGTATGGTGACGCACTTGGAAGCCATCGATATGATTCCTACTATATCTACCAGCACTACAACAAGGACGTCAAAATCTACGATGAGTGTGGGCACTATCTCAACATCATCGATGCCGGCACGAAGGCTATCGGCATCGCGACCGGTAGCGGTAAGAACACCGATTCCGAGGTAACCATATTCGATTACAGCGCTGATAGCACTCAGGCCGATTTCACTGTCTCCGAGTTCAAGAAACTCCTCAACGACTACATCGATTCAGCCTACAACGCAGGCGGCACGCAGGAGCAGAAGGAGCAGCTGAAGCAGCTTCAGAATAAGCTGGCAGAGGCGCAGAAGAACTTCGGCATTGCAGGAAAGCTTACTTCGCAGCGGTAAATAAACAGGATGCGGCGCATGACGCCTATACCGCGGCCGACACGAACGTGAACACAGCCAAGGGCGAGTACGAGAAGTCCAAGTCCGGCACCGCCGCCGCGAAGACGGCATACGACGCCGCGAAGGACGCACTCGGCGGAATCGACATCGAGTCCCTCAAGCAGAACCTCGATGCCGCCAAGAGCAAGGCCGCTACTGCCAGGCAGCTCTCGATAAGGCAAACGCCACGCTTGCTGACAGCAAGACGAAGGCAGCCGATGCCGCTGCTCACAAGGCGAAGGCTCGCAGCGCCCGCGACGCCGCCAAGGTAAAGTCCGATCAAGCCAACGAGGCGTATGACAACGCCACGGCTTCGGTCAAGGACCTTACCGCCAAGCGCGATGCCGCCAAGACGGACCTTGCGAACAAGCAGGTCACGCTAGACGAGGCCAAGAAGGCCGACGACGCTGCCCAGGCTGGCGTTGACAAGGCCCAGGCCGCAGATGTGCACGCCGCGACCGCTCTTTCGGACGCCAAGCAGGCAGTTGCCGCCAAGAAGCAAGCCCTGTCCGACGCACAGGAGAAGGTCAAGGCCGCCGAGGGCGATCTGGCCACCGCAAACAAGGCCTTCGAGCGCTTCGCCGGCGCTCAGAAGGCGGTCGACGACGCCAAGGCCGCCTATGACGCTGCCGTCGCCGGTGTCGCCGATGCCCAGAAGCAGCTCGATGCCGCCAACGAAGTTGTCGTCGATGCGAACCTCGAGATCGTCAAGGCCAAGGCCGAGCTTGCCAACGACGAGGCACTCAAGGCCGATCTTGAGGCTGTCGACCACAAGGCATCCCTTGCCGCGGGCACGACGGGCAACGAGAAGCTGGTCAAGCTGAACGCTGCCTACGCTCGCTATAAGGCCGCCGTCGATGCCGCCGCTGGCTCAAGGCTGCTCTGAGCGATGCCGATGCCAAGCTGTCCGATGCCAACGACGCCTATGCCGCCGCGCTTGCCGAGCTTGGCGATGCCAAGGATGCCCTGGCTGCCGCACAGGCCGAGTACGACAAGTATCATCAAGCCGAGCCGCAGAGCAAGCCTCAGGCCAAGCCCCAGGTTACGCAGGCCGCCGCAAAGGCGTCTGCTGCCAAGAAGCAGACCACGTCGGGAGTACTTGCCCAGACCGGCGACACCTCCGCGCTTGTGGGCGAGGTCTTCGTCATCGGCGGTGTGACGCTCGTGGCAGCGGGCGTGACGCTGGGCGATCGTCGTCGCAAGCACATGTAGCGTCTCGAGCGTCGGCTCTGTAAGGAACTTCAATTCGTAGCAGGACCGTCTCGGTAGCCAAACGATAAGGCCGGCGTGCTGTTAATGGCAGCGCGCCGGCCTTTATTTGTATCGGCATCAAAAAACCCGGCAGGCGACCGCATGGGCCGCCTACCGGGCTAGCCGTAGGCAAAATGGATTCGGGCGAGCAGCTGCTCGACTTAGCCCAGCAGCTCAGGCCCACGGAGACAAACGCCAGGATAACGCCGACGATGGACTCGCCGCCCAGCAGGCCGCTGGCGACAACCAGGCCCTGCTCCTGGAAGGCGGCGTCCTTGGCAGCCTTCTCCTCGTCCGAAAGACCGGCAGTGGCGTCGCGGCGTGCGGCCCACTTGTCGTAGGCGAGCTTGACGCAGGAGCCAGGAATGCCGTGAGTGACATGTAGAACGGCAAGTACACGCCCAGGCCGATCATCATGGCCGGAATGCCGAGCCAGTACATGACGATGCCGGCGATAAAGCCGCCAACGAACCACGGCACGCTCGGGATGCCCGAGACCATGGTGGCGACCACACTTGCCTGCGCGGCCACAAAGCTCTTGTCGGGACCAAAGGCGTCCGGACCATAGGCGGTGACAAGCGCGACCATGACGGCGGCGGCGACCAGGGCGCCCACGATGCCGCCAATGGCTTGGCCGATCCACTGCGCACGCGGATTGGTGCCCAGCACGGCGCCGGCCTTAAAGTCGTTCATGACGTCGCCCGCAAGGCCGCACGCCACGGCTACGATGCCGGCGATAAAGAACAGCTTGACCTGAGCGATCTGTGCGAAGGCAGCCACGATGAGCATGACGATGAGGCCAAAGATCTCCATGGGTCGATGCCCGTCTGGCCGCAGCTCTGTGCGCTCATAATGGTAGTGACAAAGGTGAACAGCGTCACGATGACGGCCGGGACGGGACCAAGGTCGAGCGCGATGGCGACGATCACGGCGATGGCGGCAGCGCCCAGGCCGATGATGCCGGCGTCGAGCTTAAGGGAGCCCGAGATGAGCGACTGCTCGTCGGTGTCGGTGGAGCTGTCGGCGGCAAGACCGCGGACGATACCGGCGACCTGCGGCAGGATGTCCTTGAGGACGACGGCGACGCCAAAGCCCATCATGAGCCCATGCCCAGGGACTTGACGATGCCCTGCGCGGTCACAACATCGAACAGACCGGCAGCGGTGCCGCCCACGATGATGCCAAAGTTGCCCAGCAGGGCGCCGGCAAACCAGAAGCGACCGGGGCGAAGCCCACGAGGAAGCCGACGGAGAGCAGCATGGGCGAGTTGTAGATGCCAAAGGTCACGCCGGGGATGTTGAGCGTGCATAGCATGCTGGGCACCACGCCCAGAGCGTCGCGAAGCACGCTGTAGATGCCTGCGATGGCCATAGAGCCAAAGAGCTGCTTGCCGGTCTTGCCGCCGGCCTCGGTGGCGCGCAGGGTCTGAGCTGCGGCGTTGCCGGTGGGGAACTCCAACGCGGCGTCTACGATAAAGTGGCGGTGGATGAGCGCTGTCGCCAGAAGGCCCAAGATGGTGCCGGCGAGTGCCACGATAAACATGTCGAGCCAGCTGATCTGGTCGCATAGCCCAGCATCCAGCGCCCGGGATGGTAAACGCCAGGCCGCCGGCGACCATGGCGCCTGCGGACATGATGGTGTGGGTGACGTTTGCCTCGTTGAGGCTGGCATTGCCCATGAGCTTAAGGAAGAACAGCGAGATGACGGCAGCGAAGACGATCGGCCAGGGGAGAGCGCCCATCTTGAGGCGGTGTAGGCCGAGCTTGCCGTGATGATTACGCAGCCAAGGACGCCGATGACGACGCCGCGCAGCGTGAGTTGCCCGCGCATCGAGCACGGTTCGAGGGATTGCTCATATAGAACTCCTTTGCGTATATCCGCTTCCCCCGGGAGCGCCGCTACGGATACGGCGCGGGAAGTCGGGTTACCAAGGGCCGCCGCGTGAGCTCGCAAACGACCGCGCACCAGTATAGCGGCAAGGCAGCGCGTTTGGAGGGGCGTCTTTTAACTGCCCCTGCTTGCCGGATGGAACTGCGGGGATATACTGCTGGGCAGACGAAAGGAGCGCCGACGATGCTTAATGGGTGTGCATATATATTGACGGTCGACGTGGGCAATACGTTCATTCGCTTTGGCCTGTTTGCGAGGATTCAGCCGCGGCACGGGAATGCCCGCTCGCGACGTGCGAGATCACCACGCGTCGAGCATCACAGCCGACGAGGCGCGCATGAGGCTCGCGCAGGTCATGGGTGCACTGGCAGCCGATGCGGGCATGCCGGGCGCGCTTGTGCCCACGCTGCCGTGCTGAGCTGCGTGGGTGGCCGGCGCTCAGCGCCCGTGGAAGACGGCGCTTTCTCGCACCTGCACGGGGCGCGTGCTCACCGTGGGACCGGGACTTAAGACCGGTATGCCCGTGCACTACGACGATCCAGCAGAGATCGGTCCCGACCGCATCGCCGACGCGTGGCGGCACGCGCCGTCTACGGCTCTCCCTGCATCGTGATCGACTTGGTACTACGACCAATATCGAGGTCATCGACGCGCGCGGAACCTTTGTCGGCGGCGTCATCGCGCCGGGGCTGGCGCTCGGCGCCCGCTCGCTTTCGGCTGCTGCCGGCGCGTCTGCCGCAGGTCGAGCCTCGGCACCCACGCATGTGATCGGTCGCAACACGCGCGAGGGCCATGCGTTCGGGCGTGGTTCTGGGCGAGGTAGCCCGCATCGACGGCATGCTCGACATGGTGCTCGCCGAGATGCGCGCGACCAAGGCCGCGGGGGAGGGCGACGTGCCCATCGTCATTACCGGCGACGACGCCGAGGCACTCGCGGCGTTGGTCGGCCACAGCCTGACGGTCGACGACGCGCTGACACTGCGGGGTCTCGCCGAGCTCTACCGCATCAACCAAAAGCCCCGCCGCGTGTAAAAGTGGGGGCGCCGGTGGGACAAACGCCTCCACCTTTCACCTGCTACAATGGGTCAAACTATTGCGATTACGGAGGTGTCTGCCATGTCGGACGATCTTCATCAAACTTCGTCAGGCAAGCGCCTGGACGTCATTAGCTGGGACGAGTTCTTTATGAGCGTAGCCATCGCCGCGCAGCGCCGCAGCAAGGACCCCAACACGCAGGTGGGTGCGTGCATCGCCAGCACCAACACCGCATCCTTTCGGTGGGCTACAACGGTACGCCCTCGGCGCTCAACGACGACTTTTTCCCGTGGGGTACGAGCGACGACCCGCTACAGGACAAGCACAATTACGTGTGCATGCCGAGGCCAATGCCGTGCTCAACTACCGTGGCTCGCTCAAGGACCTCGAGGTTCCACGGTCTACGTCACGCTGTTCCCGTGCCACGACTGCGCCAAAATCCTGGCGCAGGTGGGCGTGGGCGAGGTTGTCTACCTGGACAACAAGTACGCCGACACCGATGATGGACGCATCAGCCGCCGCATCCTCGACTCCTGTGGCATCAGCTACCGCCAAGTTATCGTCGATGTACACATTGGCACTGGGGAACAGGCTCAGCAGTAGCAGCAGCCTGTGTTAGCGTCGGGCGCCGGCAAAAGCAGCTAAAAGAGCCCCGTCCCAAATTGACTACTCGTGAAAGTCGCGTCTGCGCGCATGGACGGCTCGTGAGCGGGTACACGGCTGTAGTAACATAGCTTCCGTCCGCGGGCGCGCCCGCGTAATTGTGAGAAAGGAGCCCCTGTGGCTGTTAACGAAGAGCTGCTTAAGAAGGTTCTTGAAGAGATTCGCCCCAACCTGCAGGCCGACGGCGGCGATATGGAGTATGTGGGCGTTGACGACGAGGGCGTCGTCAAACTGGAGCTGCAGGCGCTTGCGCCGGCTGCCCCATGAGCTCGCTGACCCTGTCCATGGGTATTGAGCGCATCCTGAAGGAGCATGTGCCCGGCGTTACCCGTGTCGAGCAGGTCAATGCCTCCGGCGAGACCGACGACCTGTACGACGAGTACGCGCCGTTCTAAGATGCGAAAGCTGCGTACGGCATACTCCGCATAGACGTTACGCCCAAATATGCGGCTGCGAGCGTAAGGCCCGCGGCCGCATTTGTATGTAGGGAGTAGGAGGGTCGACATGCTCAACGACTTCTACCATATGCTTGATCCCGTCGCGATTTCGGCGGGGCCCATCACGATTTACTGGTATGGTCTGGCCTATGTGGTCGGAGCTCTGCTCACGGCGGTCGTCATGTATCGCACGCAGCGTCGCTGGGGCTTTAGCATCACGATTGACGACCTGACGAGTGTCGTGGTCGGTGTGGTCTTTGGCCTTATCATCGGCGCCCGCCTGTTCTACGTCATCTTTTACGGCGACGGCTACTACTGGCACATCCGCTCGAGATCTTTGCCACCAACGAAGGCGGCATGAGCTTCCACGGTGGCTGGTCGGCGGCATTATCGGCGGCATCATCGTGTGCCGCATGTATAAACTCGACGCATGGACTTTGGCAGACCTTGCGTCATAGGCGCGCCGCTGGCCTTGTGCCTGGGCCGTTGTGCCAACTTTGTCAACGGTGAGCTGTGGGGCAAGCCGACCGATCTGCCTGGGGCGTGGTCTTCGGTGGCACCGCGGGCGATATGCCGCGTCACCCCTCCCAGCTCTACGAGGCATTTCTTGAGGGCATTGTGCTCTTTTGCATTCTGCAGGTGCTCAGCCGCAAAAAGCCGCTACTGCCCAGGGCACGTTTATGGGCGTGTTTGTGATGGGTTACGGCATCGTCCGCTTCCTCGTCGAGTTCGTGCGCGTGCCCGACGCCCAGCTTGGCTATCTGCTGGGCGGCGTCATCACGATGGGTCAGCTGCTGAGCCTGCCGCTCGTAATCGCGGGCCTGGCGCTCGTCATCTTTGCCCGACACCGCAATCGCCCCCAGCGCATCTACCTCGACGCCTAACCAAGACCACCACAAAGGGGACAGGCACCTTTGTGGTGGTTTTGCCGAGTTTGACAGGTTTCTAGAAAGGCTTTCGGACTGTGAAGGATTCCGACCTCTCCACAACGGCTGCGCGCGACGCTGCCGCATCGTCTGGTTTAAGCGCTACCCCGCCAAGCAGACGCTCGTCGCATTTCTGCTCGCGCTGTTGGCGACCACAGCGTTTTCGATCGATCCCGCCCCGGTGTCGAGCAACGCAGTCTTGGCGATTGACCCAAAGCCTCGGGCATGCTGTACGTGTGCTACGAGGTGCTCCTCTCGTTTGCCGGCCATACCGACGCGGTCATGCTGCTTGCGCTTGCCTGCCTGCTCACGCTGCCGTTTCGCTACGTATTCTTTGGCCGCGGCGACACCTGGCGCCCATCAATCATTCTGCCGTCGCTGTTCTTCGCCATCTGCATGGTGTTCGGCCGCAGCTACGATCTCACCGACTCGGCTGAGATTGTCCTTGGCGACAAAGCCCGCATCATCTGCGCTTGGATTGGCGGCGCGGCTGGATGCTCCTAGCGATCGTGGCCTTCTATCTGGCTTTTGAGTGTCTAGATTGGCTGAGCTCTCGGCGCATCCCGTTTTCCGAGGCGCACTTTGGCCGCATATGGCGTGTGGCTCACGCCGTGCTCTCGGTCCATCCCTTTGCCGGGCCCTTCTTGGTTCTTATGATCGCCTGGGCGCCCACGCTCATCGCTTCGCTGCCCGGCCTTTTTATGGGGGACACCGGCGCGCAGATTCGTCAGTGGTTCAACTATCCCAATGGCACGAGCGACTACCTGCGCCTGCTCAACCCCAACGTGCTGCTCAACGGGCACCATCCCGTAGTGCACACGGCCATTATCGGCTCGTGCGTTCAACTGGGGCTTTCGCTGTTCAACAGCGCTAACGCGGGCCTCATCATCTATACCTGCGCTCAATTTGTCATCACGGCTGCCTGCATGGCCTATTCCATTTCGTCGCTGCGCAAACTGGGCGTGAGCCTGCCGGTTCGCGGTACGATCCTGCTGTTCTTTGCGTTTATGCCGATGTTCTCTAACTACGCGGCCCTGCTCACCAAAGACGTGCTCTTTGCCGACGCGTTTTTGGTGCTGCTGGTACAGACCGTCAAGCTCGTGGCATGTGGTTTGCCCCGTCGTGATGCCAATGTCGAGCGAGCGGGCGAGAAAGCCCCCGCGCTCTTTGCGCGCCACGACTGGCTGCTGCTCGCTCTGGGCGCCATCGGTTCCACGTTTCTGCGCAACGGCGGCCTGGTGTTTCCCCTGGCGGCATGCGTAATCGCGGCGGCGTTTTGCGCATGGGACGCGCATGCGGCTCGTCGCGCAGCCAAGCAGGCTGGTACTGCGCCTTCGGGCGGCATCCCGCGCTTCCGCTGGGTGGGAGTTCTTGCGGTGCTTGCACTCTGCCTTGCCTCTAATATGTACTTCACCAAGGTTTTTATGCCGGCGCACGACATCACGCCTGGTTCCAAGCGCGAAATCCTCTCGATTCCGTTCCAACAGACGGCTCGTTTCGTCCAAAAGCACGACGGCCTCAACTCGGGCGTCAACCCCACGGTTAAGGAGGACGGCACCATCGTGGAGGCTCCTTGCGACGGCTTGGTGACCGACGAAGAGCGTGCGTGATCGACCGTGTGCTCAAGTACGAGAATCTGGGCCGCCGTTACAACCCGGATAAGTCGGATGCCGTCAAGAACTGCTTTAACGAGTACGCCTCGCAGGAGGACATCGATGCCTATTTTGAGGTATGGGCCCAGATGTTTAAGAAGGATCCGAGTGCTATATTTCGGCGCTTATCAATAACTACTATGGTTATTTTTATCCGAGCGCGCGCGATGCCTGGGTCTACAGCACGGCGCGCAGTGCCGAGATTATGGCGCGCCCCGATAATCTCAAGTACTTCGACTTCCATCCGGTCGATAGCAAGGTCGTGCGCTGGTGTGACCACCTGATCAACCTGTATCGCGTGGCAGTACAACGCATCCCGTTTATCTCGCTCACCATGAGCTCGGCCACCTACGTGTGGATCATGATCGCCGTGGTGGTCTATCTGCTACGTCGTCATTCGTGGCGCGGGCTGGCCATTTGGGTGCCGCTTTTGGGCGTGCTCGCCGTGTGCTGGATCGGCCCCTGCAACCGGCTCGACCTACATGCGCTACCTGTATCCGGTCATCGCCTGCATGCCCTTCGCCATCGGTGCCACCATCACCCGCAGCGACTTCCTCTGGTCCTAACTTGGTGCATTGGGGTCAGGTAACTTTGCACCAGCCCTTGCACCAAGGGGCTGCATCATCACGACGCCTTCATTTTGGGGTTTATCTTGCAGGCCGGTAGGTATATCATAACGACGTTTGTTTATATTGCCCGAGCATTCGCGCTGGGCTTTAGGTCGAAACCGATAGGAGACACGTATGTCCGGACACTCTAAGTGGGCCACAACCAAGCATCGTAAGGGCGCGCAGGACGCCAAGCGTTCCGCCCTCTTCTCCAAGCTCAGCCGCAACATCACCGTTGCTGCCCGTCTCGGCGGCGACCCGCTGCCCGAGAACAACGCCAGCCTTGCCGCTGCCGTTGCCAAGGCTAAGCTCAGTCCATGCCTAAGGACAAGATCAAGTCCGCTATTGATAAGGCCTTTGGTTCGGGTGCCGACGCCGCCGTCTACGAGAACATCGTGTACGAGGGCTACGGTCCCGCCGGTGTTGCCGTCTACGTCGACTGCCTGACCGACAACCGCAACCGCACTGCCGCCGACGTCCGTTCCGCCTTCTCCCACGCTGGTGGCAACCTGGGCACCTCGGGCTCCGTCGCCTTCCAGTTTGAGCGCAAGGGCCAGATCGTCGTCGCCAAGGAGATCCTGGACGAGAACGCCAAGAAGGAGACCATGATCGCCAACGGTGCTGCCGGTGACGAGGATGAGTTCATGATGGCGATCGCCGAGGCCGGTGGTGAGGACTACGAGGACGCCGGCGAGGAGTGGATCGTCTGGACCGCTGCCAACGACGTCATGGCTGTCTCCAAGCACTCGAGGAGCAGGGCGTCCAGGTCAAGGGCTCCGAGACCACCATGGTCCCGACCACTCCGACCGAGGTCTCCGGTGCCGACGCCAAGAAGGTTCAGCGCCTCATCGACCGTCTTGAGGAGCTCGACGACGTCCAGGACGTCTACAGCACCATGGACATGACCGACGAGGTCATCGCTGCCCTCGAGGAGGAGTAGCGCCCGCACGGATTGAGCCGTGCATATCTGGGCATAATGAAGCGAGCATGCAAGCCTCGTGGAATAGATGAGCCGGATCCGCGTGCATGAGGCACCGGACCCGGCTCTTTTATAATGATGCGAATCGTTTTGCATTCTGTGGATCGAGATTTGAAGGGAGCGCTGCATGCGCGTGCTCAAACGAGCCCTGGCGATCGTGTATCTTGCCTCCGCCGTCGTGGCGCTGGGTACGTTAGTCTGCCAGTTTTGGGGGCCATATACCTATCGCTTTATGCTGCTGATGCGCGATCCGCTGCCTCGCATCGTTGTTACGGCGTGCGGCGGTGTCGTGGCGCTCGGCGTGCTCGTGGGTTTCTTCCGCCTGATGTTTGCTCGTCGCGAGCCGTCCTGCGTGCATCCGGCGGGGGAGCGCAATATCGAGGTCACGCTCGCTGCCCTCTCCTCGTGTGCCCGCACCGCGGCAGAGCGCGACGACCGAGTGATGATCGAGCATGTCGAGGCGCGCGTGCAGGGCTCCGACGAATCGCACGTCCGTTTTAAGGTTGACGCCATCGCGCTCGACGACCGGGACGTGGCCTCCCTTGCAGCCGCGATGCAGCAACGTATCGAGGAGGCCTGCGACACTATGCTCGGCACGCCGGGCACGACTGCGCGCGTTCGTTTTTTGCCGTCCAAGACTACCGTCCAGACCGTGGAGGTTTCCGGTGAGTGATACCAATCAAGACAAGACCGCCCGCACGCCGCGCCTGACTATCGATCAGAGCGCCGCGCCGGCAGGCGAGGTCGTCGATCCCAAGGTAGAGGGTACCGAGTCACATGACGCGGTCGCCGATGATTTTGATGAGGCCATGGGTCTCATCAAGGGTACGGGGGCAGCCATCTGGAGCTATGCCGTCCGTCATCCCAACACCACGCTTGGAGCCGTCGCTGGTTTTGTGCTCGCCGTGCTGGTGCTCACGCTCGGCCTGTGGGATACGCTCGTCATCGCTTTCTTTGTGCTGATCGGCGCCGTGATTGGCCAGATCCGCGACGGCGAGAACGGGATCGTCAACTTCTTCGGCCGTCTGTTTAGCGGCCGCTAGCATGTATTCGACCGCCGCGTGTGCGGTGGGCATAAGGAGGAACCATGGCTTTTAACACGAAGGTCGATGTGGCCGATACCGAGCTCGAGGTAGACGAGACCGTCACCGCCGAGGCCGAGGACGTAACGCTCGAGGACGACGCTCGTCGAGGCCGAACCCGCCGACGATGCGGACGAGGATGATGGGGAAGCGGACGAGTCCGAGGACTCGCTGACCTATTCCAACGGTGTGATCGAGAAGATCGTCGCCATGGCCACCCGCGAGGTACCGCACGTCCTGGGCATGAAGGGCAACCTCATGCACTTTGTGCAGGAGCAGTTTGGTGCCGAGAATCTGACCAAGGGCGTGACAGTCGAGGTCACCGATGACAACCGCGTGGTCGTTAACATTTCCGTCATTATCGAGTACGGCGCCTATGCGCCCGCGATTTTCGACGACGTTAAGGCGCGCGTGACCGAGCGTCTGGCTGCGATGACCGGCCTTGAGGTGGCAGGCGTCAACCTGCGCATCGAGGATGTCATCACCCCCGAGGAGTACGAGCACCGCACCAACCAGCACGAGTAACCTACCAAAAAGGTAACCTGCCAAAAAGGGACAGGTTTATTTTGGCAGGTTTTATCTGCGAAAACGTCAAACGGCCGGTCGCACGGATGTATGTGCGGCCGGCGTTATTTGTATGCCCCCGATGTAGGCATACGCTCGTCTAACTAGGGGTTGCAATCGTCACGTTCCGCGTTACCCTAATGGGCGCATTGTTTCCAAATTGTTAACGAGGGGTTGCCGTAATGGCTGACGAGCGCGAAACAGAAAGCAAGGCATGGGCGATTGAGGCCGCCGCGGCAGAGGCGGCATCGCGAGCTGCCGAGGAGCTACATCGTCCTCCCGTGGTGCCGATGGAGCGCGTGGTCGATCGCACCGATATCGAGCGCGGCGAGCGTGCCGGCCAAAAGCGCAGCCAGGAGCCAGGCTTCCCGCGCTTTTTCGCCGAGCTCAATCTAGGTCTGATTCTTACGGCTTTTGCCATCGTTGCGTTTAAAACCCCTAATCACTTTGCTTTTGGCGGCACCTCGGGCGTGTCGGTCATTCTGTCCACGCTGTTCCCGACCCTGCCGTCGGCGTCTTTATGTGGATTATCAACGCGGTTCTCGTCGTCTTGGGCTTTATCTTTTTGGAGCGCAAGGCAATCCTGTGGAGCGTCTTCGCCTCGTTTGCGCTGTCCGCCTATGTTTCGCTGTTTGAGCTTTTTATTCCGACCGATGTCTCGATGACGGGCGATATGTGGCTCGACCTGTGCTTTGCCGTGATTCTGCCGGCGCTCGGCAGCGCCATCGTTTTTGATATCGGCGCCTCGACGGGCGGCACGGACATCCTCGCTATGATCCTCAAACGCCGTACCACACTCGAGATTGGCCGCGCGCTGTTGCTGGTCGATATCGGCATTGTGACCATCGCGGCCTTTTTGTATGGTCCGCGTATCGGTCTGTATTGCGTGCTCGGCCTGTTTGCCAAGACGCTTGTGGTCGACAAGGCCATCGAGAGCATTCATCTTCGTAAGGTCTGCACGATCATTTGTTCCGAGCCCCTTAAGGTCGAGGAGTTTATCGTCAAGCATCTCAACCGCACGGCGACCATCAGCCGCGGCTACGGCGCCTTCTCGGGCAAGTGCGTGACGGTGATCATGAGCGTGCTGAGCCGTCGCGAGGCCGTGCAGCTGCGCCGTTATGCGCGCGAGGTCGATCCTGGTGCCTTTATCACGATCGTCGACAGCTCCGAGATCGTCGGCAAGGGTTTCCGCGGCACGAACTAGCGCGGACACACTCGTCAAACAATCGAAAAGCGCCTCGCGCGTTGCAAATACGTCATCTAAGAGTATTTGTCCTCACATTGGGTGATAATGATGCCAAAGACATCGTTTGCGATCCAGGTGATTCGCTCTAGATACGAAGGGATGATTTCGATGTTCTGTTCGCAGTGTGGCGCCCCCATGGGCGATAACGACAAGTTCTGCGGCGTGTGTGGTGCCCCCAATGCCGGTGCTGCAGCTTCCACCCTCAGGGTCAGCCTCAGCCTCAGCAGTTTGTTCCTCAACCTGTCGCGAACGCGTCCAAGGGCTGCACGGCTCAGGCGTTTGAGGATATGACCAAGACTCCGGGCGTGCTGCAGCGCGTGTGCAGATTGCCTTTTTGCCGGCGCTTATCTGTGTCGTGTCGGTACTCGTGCTGTTCATCCCCGTTATCGGCGGTATTGCGGCTGCCATCGGCTTTTTGG
>ENA-OQMZ01000647-OQMZ01000647.1-human-gut-metagenome-genome-assembly--contig:-NODE-647-length-14395-cov-1.222386_pt1 | contig 14395 bp, 20 predicted proteins | sample MGYA00242621_ERZ504862 | MGnify/ENA primary metagenome ERZ504862 (study PRJEB26092, sample SAMD00036393) | human gut metagenome | host: Homo sapiens | study: EMG produced TPA metagenomics assembly of... | reverse complement strand
AGCACCAGTTATTGCCTTTTTTCTTTATAATGTGATTGCGATTTACAATATACGACCTCTGACACCTTATAAAAAAGGAAGGGCATTGCTTCTGAATTTCCTTTAAACTTCCCTTCATCGGGCATTTCCACGCACTGTAAAAATATCAATATAATGCTGCATGCTCTCAAAACAGATAATATCTTTATAATTATTCCTGTTTTGGTATATGATAAGAATAACAAATATGTTAAAAAAAAACACAAACTATCTTAAGGCATCATTAGAGGAGGGAATATCATGAGAGGAATACAGACACCAGTTCGGAATGTGAGAAGAAGAATTTTCAAAGAGATCGCAAAGTTTGGTTACGAACAAAGGAACCTACAGGATCTTGAAGATCTTCCATATGAGATCATACCTGGAGAAGTTGCAAAATATCGAGATAGCATTTACAGAGAACGAGCGATCGTAGGTGAGAGATTGAGGCTTGCCATGGGAATGTCATTAAATCCAGCGGATAAACCAACAAGAATTACGAAAGAAATTGATGAGAGCAATATTTCAGAGAAATATTATGAGCCGCCACTTCTTCAGGTAATTCCATCTGCATGCAATGAATGTAAGGAGAAGGCATTTATTGTAGGAGAGCAGTGCCAGGGATGCATGGCACATCCGTGTATGGAAGTTTGTCCGAAGAAGGCAATTAGTTTTAAGGATGGATATTCTTATATCGATCAGGAAAAATGTATCAAATGTGGACAATGTAAAAAGGTTTGTCCATATGGTGCGATTTATGAAAGAAAAACGCCCTTGTGCAAATGCCTGTGGGGTTGGAGCGATTGAAACAGATTATGCAGGAAGAGCTAAGATCAATCCAGATAAATGTGTTTCTTGTGGTATGTGTATGGTAAATTGTCCGTTTGGAGCAATTGCAGATAAATCCCAGATTTACCAGTTGATCAAGGCAATGAATGAAGGTGCGGAAGTGATCGCGATCTTAGCACCTGCATTTGTCGGACAATTTGGACCAAAAGCAACGCCAAATAAGATTAAAGCTGCACTTCTTGATATTGGGTTTGCAGATGTGTGGGAAGTTGCAGTTGGAGCAGACGCAGGGGCACTAGAAGAGGCAAAGCATTATGTTCAAAGTGTAGCTACAGGGAAACTACCATTCTGCTGACATCATGCTGCCCATCATGGTCTATGCTTGGAAAGAAATATTTTCCAGAGGTGATCGATGAAATTTCTAATGCACTAACACCAATGGTAGCAACGGCAAGAGCGGCAAGGATTACAATCTCCAAATGCAAAAATTGTTTTTGTAGGTCCATGTGTTGCCAAAAAGTTAGAAGCATCCAGACGGACAGTGCGAAGTGAGGTCGATTTTGTGATCACATTTGAAGAACTGGCTGGAATGTTTGATGCGAAAGAAATTGATTTTAACACATATGAAAAAGAAGAAGAGTTAAATGATGCCTTTGGAGCAGGACGTGGGTATGCGGTTGCGAGCGGAGTAGCTGGAGCGATCAAGGCATGTATTGATGAATACTATCCTGGAACAGAAGTAAAGATCGATCATGTGGAAGGCCTTGCGGAGTGTAAGAAGATGCTTCTACAGGCGAAATCAGGAAAGAAAAAGGGATATCTGATCGAAGGAATGGGATGTCCAGGTGGATGTGTTGCAGGAGCCGGAACCAATATACCAGTTGTGAAAGCACAAATTCAGGTTAAGAAATTTGTAGAAGAAGCGGAAGATTTTGTACCTCCAGAAACTGCACAATATTAAGAGGTTAAAAGAAAAGGGAAATGTACGGGAGATAAATACATTTCCCTTTTTCACGGTGGGACTTGCGTATTTTGATAATTAATTGTAAAATAAGAAAATACGCAGATTATGTATAACAAAATGTATACAAAGAGAGGTAACAATTTCTATGGCAGCAAAGAAGACAAGAAAGAGGAAGACATCTTCTGCAAAGAAACGGACACGCACAAGACAAAAAGATTTTGCACCGTTTTATAAAGAGATTGCAGTATTAGTTGTTTTTGCTCTTTTCATTTTTTTATTTTTAAGTAATTTTGGAATATGCGGATACATAGGAAACAGCATCAGTACATTTTTCTTTGGAGCGTTTGGAACGACTCATTACATCATTCCGGCGGTAAGCTTTATTCTGGCAATTTTATTGATCTCCAATGATTACAGCAGTCTTGCAGTGAAGAAGACATGTTTTGCAATCCTGCTGTTATGTATGGTATCCACAATTTTTCAGATGATATATAATATAGAAGTAAGAGATGCTTATTCAGCTTTTGTATTTAGTGGAAGAACCCACAGAGGAGGCGGGTATTTGGGTGCATTGATCTGTTCAATCCTTTATAAGGAACTGGGAGGGGCAGGAAGTGTTTTGGTTGTTTTATTGATCTCTGTAATCTCATTGATCCTTGTAACAGAGAGATCCTTACTTTCTTTCCTTAAGAAAGCAGTTGATTTCTTTACAGTAGAAGGATATGAAGAAGATATAGAAGAACGACTAGCGAAGAAGAAACGAAAAGCAAAAGAGGTGTCCAAAGGGGATAAAGAAACAGCACCGAGAAAGAAACGATCGATGCATATTCCGGATTTACGATCTGGAAGACCGAAACCATCACAGGCATCTCCAATGCCGCCTATGGAACCAGAAGAGAAAACAAAACAAACACCGATACAGAAGGATTTTGATGATCTGATCGTTCAAGAAGAAACAGACAAAGAACCAAAAGAAATATTTGAACCAGTACAGCCGAATGCATCGAAGAAATCTCTTGTGAATAAGGATAAGAATACACCATCGAAACCAGTGGAGATTCTTCCGCAGGTTCGGACTAAAGAAGGAGATTATAAGTTTCCACCAGTATCTTTATTGGAGAAAGGAAAGAAAACAGCGGGAAATAACAAAGAAGAACTTCGTCAGACTGCACAAAAACTGCAAAAAACATTGGAAGATTTCGGAGTTCATGTTACAATTACCAATATTAGCTGTGGACCATCCGTTACACAGTTTGAATTACATCCAGAACAAGGTGTGAAAGTCAGCAAGATCGTAAATCTTGCGGATGATATTAAGTTAAACCTTGCAGCAGCAGATATTCGAATTGAAGCACCGATTCCAGGTAAATCAGCAATTGGAATCGAAGTTCCGAATAAGACAAACCAGATGGTAATGTTCAGGGAACTGATCGAGAATCAGGAATTTGCACAGGCAAGATCAAAGATTGCATTTGCAGTAGGAAAGAACCTTGCTGGACAGGTGATCGTGTCAGATATTGCCAAGATGCCGCATCTTTTGATCGCAGGAGCAACAGGTTCTGGTAAGTCAGTTTGTATTAATACATTGATCATGAGTATTTTATACAAGGCAACGCCAGATGAAGTGAAACTGATCATGATCGATCCAAAGGTCGTAGAATTAAGTGCATATCAGGGAATTCCACACTTGCTGATTCCGGTCGTTACAGATCCGAAGCAGGCATCCAGTGCGTTAAACTGGGCTGTGATGGAGATGGGAGAGCGATATAAGAAGTTTGCAGAAGTGAATGTAAGAAACTTAACTGGATATAATGAGAAGGTCGAGGAATCGATCAAGAATGGTATGGAAGGGGAAGATTTTAAGAAACTTCCGCAGATCGTTATCATTGTAGATGAGCTTGCAGACTTATGATGGTTGCACCGGGTGAAGTAGAAGATGCGATCGTGCGCCTGTCACAGCTTGCCAGGGCAGCAGGAATTCATCTGGTGATCGCAACACAGAGACCATCTGTTAACGTCATTACAGGCTGATCAAAGCGAATGTACCTTCAAGAATTGCATTTTCAGTATCATCAGGAGTCGATTCAAGAACAATTATCGATATGAATGGTGCAGAAAAGTTATTAGGAAAAGGTGATATGCTGTTCTATCCATCTGGATATCAGAAACCAATCCGTGTACAAGGTGCATTTGTCAGTGATGAAGAAGTCAGCAAGGTTGTAGAATTCTTAAAGGAAGAAAATAATGCCGAAGACAGCTATGGTGCAGACATTCAGGAAAAGATTCAGACAGCTGCGGTCAAAGCAGCAACATCGCAGGAAAGGGATGAATATTTTGAAAAAGCAGCTGAGTTTATTATTGACAAAGACAAGGCTTCGATCGCAAGTCTTCAAAGAGTCTTTAAGATTGGATTTAACCGTGCAGCAAGACTAATGGATCAGTTATGCGAAGCGGGAATCGTCGGAGAAGAAGAAGGAACCAAGCCAAGGAAAGTTCTTATGAGCGAAGAACAATTTGAACAATACAAAGAAGATTATCTATAGAAAGGAAACTAATTATGAAAACAGATATTGAAATCGCACAGGAAGCCACATTATTACCGATCAAAGAAGTTGCAGCGAATATCGGAATCAAAGAAGACGACCTTGAATTATATGGAAAATACAAGGCCAAAATTTGATTCTCATTTCATGGATGAAGTTAAGAATAACGAAGATGGGAAACTTGTTCTTGTGACAGCGATCAACCCAACTCCAGCAGGTGAAGGAAAGACAACAACAAGTGTCGGAGTATCCCAGGCGTTAAACAAACTTGGAAAGAAAACAATCTGTGCTCTTCGTGAGCCATCTCTTGGACCATGTTTTGGTATCAAAGGTGGAGCAGCCGGTGGTGGATATGCACAGGTTGTACCAATGGAAGATTTAAACCTTCATTTTACAGGGGATTTTCATGCGATCACATCTGCAAACAACTTATTAGCAGCAATGCTTGATAATCACATTCAGCAGGGAAACAAATTAAATATCGATACAAGAGATGTTGTATGGAAGAGATGTATTGATATGAATGACCGTGCATTAAGAAATACAGTCATCGGACTTGGACGTCGTGTGGATGGTGTTGTCCGTGAGGATCATTTTGTCATCACAGTAGCATCTGAGATCATGGCAATTCTTTGCCTTGCAAATGATATGGCAGATTTAAAAGAACGTTTAGGAAAGATCATCGTTGCATACAACATGGACCGTGAACCAGTCACAGCCAAAGACTTGAATGCAGTTGGAGCTATGGCGGCATTATTAAAAGATGCTATTAAACCAAATATGATCCAGACATTAGAGCATACACCAGCATTCGTACATGGTGGACCATTTGCCAATATCGCACATGGATGTAATAGCGTACAGGCTACAAAATTAGCGTTAAAATTAGCAGATATCGCAATTACAGAAGCAGGATTCGGTGCTGACCTTGGTGCAGAGAAATTTATGGATATTAAGTGTCAGATGGCTGATCTTCATCCAGATGCAGTTGTATAGTAGCAACTGTACGTGCTTTAAAATACAATGGTGGAGTTCCAAAAGACAATCTGGCAGAAGAAAATATCGATGCGTTAAGCAAAGGTATCGTAAATCTTGAAAAACATATCGAGAACTTAAAATTGTTTGGAGTTCCTGTTGTTGTAACATTAAACCAGTTTGCAACAGATACAGAGGCAGAACTTACATTTATCAAGAATTTCTGCGAAGAAAGAGATTGTGATTTTGCATTATCTCAGGTATGGGAAAAAGGTGGAGAAGGTGGAATCGAACTTGCCAAAGCAATCCTTCGTACATTAGATAATAAAGAAAGCAATTACAAACCATTATATACATATGATGATACAACGATAGAAGAAAAAGATCGAAACGATCGCAACTAAGATTTATGGAGCAGATAAAGTTGTATACACAGCAGCTGCAGCACGTCAGAAGAAGAGACTGACTGAACTTGGGTATGGAAATCTTCCAATCTGTATGGCGAAGAACCAGTATTCTTTATCTGATGATCCTAAGAAGCTTGGACGCCCAGAAGGATTTGATATTACGATCCGTGAGATCTATGTCAATGCAGGTGCAGGATTCTTAGTAGCCTTGACAGGTGATGTCATGACAATGCCTGGACTTCCAAAGAAACCAGCAGCAGAAGGAATCGATGTAAATGACGATGGAGTTATCACAGGATTATTCTAATCAACAAAAATAAACAATATATACTTAAAGAAATGACGAGGAAATACAATGCAGATTATTGATGGAAAGAAGATTTCTCAGGAAATCAAAGATGAAGTAAAAGAAGAAGTAGCGCAGCTGAAAGCAGAGGGAAAAGATATTGCGCTTGCTGTTATTCAGGTAGGAGCAGATCCTGCATCAAGTGTTTACGTACGCAATAAAAAACGTGCCTGCGAGTATGTAGGAATCGAGTCTGTAAGCTATGAGCTTCCAGAAGAGACAACACAGGAAGAATTAATGGCGATCGTGGATAAATGCAATAAGGATCCTAAGATCAACGGAATCCTAGTACAGCTTCCACTTCCAAAACATTTGGATGAAGATGAAGTATTATTAGCGATCGATCCTAAGAAAGATGTTGACGGATTCCATCCAGTCAGTGTTGGAAATATGGTGATCGGAGAAAAAGGATTCTTACCATGCACACCAGCCGGAGTGATCCAGTTATTAAAACGTTCTGGTGTCGAAATTGATGGGAAAGAATGTGTGGTAGTCGGAAGAAGTAACATTGTAGGAAAACCTATGGCAATGTTATTATTACGTGAGAACGGAACAGTGACTGTCTGCCATTCTCATACAAAAGACTTAAAAGAAGTCTGCAAACGTGCAGATATCTTGGTTGTAGCAATTGGTAAACCAAAATTTATTGATGATTCTTATGTAAAAGATGGAGCAGTTGTCATTGATGTTGGAATCCACAGAAATGAAAATAACAAACTTTGTGGTGACGTAGATTATGACAAAGTTGCACCAAAGACATCTGCGATCACACCAGTTCCAGGTGGAGTTGGACCAATGACGATCGCAATGTTAATGAAAAACTGTGTAGAATCTAAGAAATTGTTTGGAGAGTAAGAGAAATGAAGATATTATTTATTTCGCTTGGATGTGATAAAAACTTAGTAGACAGTGAAGTTATGCTTGGCCTTTTGACCAAGCATGGCTACACTTTGACCGACGATGAGACACAGGCAGATGTTATTGTAATTAATACATGCTGTTTCATCCATGATGCCAAAGAAGAAAGTATCAATACGATTTTAGAGATGGCACAGTACAAAGAACAGAATCTGAAGGCATTGGTTGTTGCTGGATGCCTCGCAGAACGTTATAAAGATGAGATCTTAAAAGAGATTCCAGAGATTGATGCAGTTCTTGGAACAACAAGTTATGATTCTATCGTAGAAGCAGTGAATACCGCATTAGAAGAAAATACAGGGGAACATTTTGAACATTACGAAAGTATTGATTATCTTCCAGATAATTCTGAAGTAGAACGTGTTGTAACAACAGGAAATCACATGGCATATTTAAAAATTGCTGAAGGTTGTGACAAGCGATGCAGTTATTGTATCATTCCAAAGATCCGCGGACGTTTCAGAAGTGTTCCAATGCAAGAACTGTTGAATGAGGCAAAGCGTTTAGCATCTGAAGGAGTGAAAGAATTAGTACTGGTAGCTCAGGAAACAACACTGTATGGCAAAGACCTGACAGGAGAAAAACAGCTTCCGTTATTACTTCATGAACTTTGCAAGATCGAAGGGATTGAATGGATCCGCCTGTTATACTGCTACCCAGAAGAGATCACAGATGAGCTGATCAAAGTGATCAAGACAGAAGAGAAAGTCTGCAATTACATTGACATGCCGATTCAGCATAGTGAGAATCGTATCTTACAGAGAATGGGAAGAAGAACATCAAGAGAAGATCTTGTAGCAGTGATCAAGAAACTTCGTAAAGAGATTCCTGATATTACGATCCGTACAACACTGATCACTGGATTTCCAGGAGAAAGCCAAGAAGATCATGAAGGATTAATGAACTTTGTAGAAGAATGTCAATTTGATCGTTTAGGAGTCTTTACTTATTCACCGGAAGAAGATACACTGGCAGCAACATTTGAGGATCAGATCGACGAAGAAGTCAAAGAAGAACGAAGAGATGAACTGATGAGTCTTCAGCAGGAGATTTCCTATGAACATACCCAGCAGTTAGTCGGTAAAACGATCAAAGTTATGGTAGAAGGATATTTATTTGAAGATGATATCTACGTTGGACGTTCTTATATGGATGCACCAAAGGTAGATGGATGTGTTTTTATAAATTCTCCAGAAGAATTGATGACAGGAGACTTTGTTTATGTTAAAATTACTCAGGGTAGAGAATATGATGTGATAGGAGAAGTAGATTATGAATTTACCAAATAAGTTAACAATTTTAAGAACACTTATGATCCCGGTATTCTTATTTTTCTTGCTGACAGATTGTGCAGGGGATTATAGCAAGTGGATCGCAGTTGTTGTATTTATTCTAGCGAGTCTTACAGACTTTTTAGATGGACATATTGCAAGAAAATACAATCTGGTAACAAACTTCGGAAAATTTATGGATCCATTGGCAGACAAATTATTAGTTTGTTCTGCAATGATCGCATTAGTTGGAATGCACCGTTTATCATCTATCGTAGCGATCATTATTATTGCAAGAGAATTTATCATTAGTGGATTCCGCCTGATCGCCTCTGATAATGGAATCGTTATCGCAGCCAGCTACTGGGGAAAATTTAAGACAAACTTTCAGATGTTTATGATCATTATGCTGATCATTGATCTTGGAACAAGCACAGCTGTGATGATCGAGAATATTTTGATCGTCATTGCAACAGCCCTGACAATCATTTCTTTAGTTGATTATTTGGTGAAGAATAAACAGGTATTATCTGAAGGAAATTAGATCCAGAAAGGAACAACAATTATGACAGCAGAAATTATTTGCGTTAGGAACAGAGATTTTATTAGGAAACATCGTGAATACCAATGCTGCCTACTTATCAGAACGCTTAGTCCTCGATTGGGATAAGTTTTTTTGAGACGACAGTAGGCGACAATCCAGAAAGATAGAAAATGTGATCAGACAGGGACTTGAAAGATCTGATATTTTGATTTTATCTGGTGGACTTGGACCAACGAAAGACGATCTTACAAAGGAAATTGCAACGAAAGCATGTGGACAGGGGCTTGTAGAAGATGAAGAAGCACTAAGACGCTTGAAAGAATATTTTGCGAGAAGTCATCGTAACATGACAGAGAATAATTTAAAACAGGCATTAGTGCCAGAAGATTGTAACTGTTTTATATAACGAAAATGGAACAGCACCGGGAATGGTCATTCATGCAAAAGAAGGGAAGAAGTAGTTTTACTCCCAGGACCTCCAAATGAACTGCTTCCAATGTTCCATGATCAGGTAGAACCGATCATAAAAGAATTAAGTTCAGAGGTATTATACTCCGATGTTGTGAAGATTGATTGTATGGGAGAAAGCCGCGTTGCAGCAGAGATTGAAGATTTGATCGAAAAGCAGACGAATCCTACAGTTGCCCCATATGCCAAATTAGGAGAAGTTCATCTTCGAGTGACAGCAAAAGCGGTAAGTGAAGATGAAGCAAAGAAGCTTGTTACACCAATAACAGAAGAATTATACAGAAGATTTGGTCATAAGATTTTTACGACAAAAGAAGATGAAACATTAGAAGATGTTGTGGTTGATATGTTAAGTAAACATCATTATACGATCGCAGCAGCAGAATCCTGTACAGCAGGAATGTTTACAGCAAGGTTAGTTAATGTTGCAGGAGCATCGGATGTCTTAAATGAAAGTTTATTACATATGCAAATGAAGCTAAGATGAAATATCTTGGAGTAAAAGAAGAAACTCTAAATACCGTTGGAGCAGTTTCAGAAGATACGGCCAGACAGATGGCGGAAGGTGTTGCACGACAGGCTGGTTCAAATGTCGGTGTTGGAATCACAGGTCTTGCTGGACCGGGCGGTGAAACACCTGAGAAGAAGGCAGGACTTGTTTACATCGGTGTCAGTGTTAATGGAAAGACGAAAGTAAACAAATACCAGTTAAACGGTAACAGACAGAAAGTCAGAGAAACAGCTGTATGCAAAGCGTTAACTATGGTAAGACATGCATTGGTTGAAGAGTTTCTATGAGAATCATCATAAGAAAAAGGATCACGAATAAAAATCGAACAAATATTCGTTCGAACACTTGTTTTTTAGTGTAAGGATATGCTATACTCTAAACAGGAAATTAAAAGATAGAAGAATATAAGATAAATATTTGAAATTAAAAGGAGTAAACATATATGAAACAGGAAGAAAAATTAAAGGCATTGGATGCCGCATTGGTTAAGATCGAGAAAGACTATGGTAAGGGATCTGTCATGAAACTTGGAGAGTACCAGGCAGACCGTACGATCGAAGTAACACCAACAGGTTCTATCAGTCTTGACATCGCATTAGGAGTAGGTGGAGTACCTAAGGGACGTATCATCGAGATTTATGGACCTGAATCTAGTGGTAAGACAACAGTAGCACTTCATATGGTAGCTGAAGTCAGAAGAGAGGAGGGATTGCAGGATTTATTGATGCAGAGCATGCCCTTGATCCGGTCTATGCAAAGAATATCGGGGTTGACATTGATAACCTTTATATCTCTCAGCCAGATACAGGAGAGCAGGGACTTGAAATCACAGAGACAATGGTAAGATCTGGAGCGATCGACATCATTATCGTCGATTCTGTAGCTGCATTAGTACCGAAGGCAGAGATTGATGGAGATATGGGAGATTCGCACGTAGGTCTTCAGGCAAGATTGATGTCACAGGCACTTCGTAAGTTAACAGGTGTTGTAAGTAAGTTTAACTGCATAGTTATCTTTATCAATCAGTTGCGTGAGAAAGTTGGAGTCATGTTTGGAAACCCAGAGACAACAACTGGTGGACGTGCACTTAAGTTCTATTCATCTATCCGTTTAGATGTCAGAAGAACAGAGACAATTAAAACAGGCAGGAGAGATGATTGGTAACAGAACAAGGATCAAAGTAGTGAAGAATAAGGTGGCTCCTCCGTTTAAACAAGCAGAATTTGATATTATGTTTGGAAAAGGAATTTCCAAGTATGGAGATATTTTAGATCTTGCAGCAGATGCAGATATCATTCATAAGAGTGGTGCATTGGTATGCATACAACGGAGAGAAGATCGGACAGGGTAGAGAGAACAGCAAGAAGTACTTAGAAGATCACCCGGATATCGCAGAGACAGTGAACATGCAATCCGTGTCCACTATGGACTGTTAGAGGAAGATGCTGAGAATGGACAAACAACGATACCTAAGGCAGAGACTCAGGTTTCTGAAGAATAATGATCATTACGAAACTAGATAAAGTAGGAACAAAGCAGGTCAGGCTTTTCTTCGATGAAGAAAAGTACTGCCTGCTTTACTATAATGAGATAAGACGATTGGGATTCCATGAACAAGACGAGATCGGACAGGAAGAATTTGAAGAATTAAACAAATTACTGTTGCATCGGGCGAAGTTAAAAGCTATGTCATTGTTAAAATATCAGGATCGTACAAAAAAGGAATTAAAAGAACGTCTTATGAGAGCAGAATTTCCAGAATTTATTACGGAAGGGGCAGTTGCGTATGTGGAGTCATTTGGATATATCAATGATGAAGAATATGTACGCCGCTACATGGAATACAAGTCAGGAAGTAAGAGTAAGATTCAGATTAAGATGGACCTCGGAAGAAAGGAATCACTGCGGAGACATTAGAGAGGGTCTTTGAGGAATATGAATACGAAGAAGATGATATCTTGGAAGAACAGGTTAAGAAGAGGATCCGGCAAAAGGGTTCCGTCACTAAGGAGAATTTTCAGAAATATTACGGATATTTTGCGAGAAAAGGATTTAATAGCGGCAAAATATTAGATTTATTACGGAAATACATGGAAGATTAAATAAATTACAGGCTAAATATTAAAAAAATATAAAGAATTCATCATTTGGTTGCATATTGACAGATAAAATTATATAATTTGAGTCAAAGGGTGTAACAAAGCAGATGACGACGATATCTGGAAGGAATATATGATCCGGATATGGTTCTAATTATAAGGAGTATCATTTATATGAGAAAGAAATCACATATTTCATTAGCAGGCAGATTATGAATTCTATGGAACTTGACAATGTATTCGATTATAGATTACCGTTTTATGTAGGAAGTATCTGGCCAGACTGCAGACCATCATTTGTGACGACACCTCATAAGTTTGATATTACATTTGATGATATTGAACGTAAGATTTCAAAATTTATTGCCAATTACGATAAAGATAAGGGAATGAATATGCGACGTTGTGCAGGTCTTGGTGTGATCATTCATTACATTGCAGATTATTTTACATTCCCACATAATGATCATTATCCAGGCAATGTAAAGGATCATTGCTATTATGAACGTGATCTGAAGTTTGGAATGAGAGCATTTCTTCAGACAGAAGAAGCAGCACAGATCAAGGAGCATGTTGCGGCATATGATTCTGTGGAAGAATTGACATCATATATTAGAAGTATTCATAATTCTTATATGAAGCTTGCACATACAGTAGAAGAAGATATCAGATATATCGTACATGCGTGTACAACCGTTGTGAAGAGTGTACTGAATATGGTAAGTTATGCAGTTGGTACAAGTGTGATGAATATTCAGTATGTATAGGACAAGGAATTGAAAGATAAAATAATAAAGAAAAAGGGCAAAGAGCAGACAGAGATGATTTGTTTTTGCTCTTTTTATTGAAATCAGTTTGTAAAAAATGATAAAAATATGATGCAAGTATGATGCAAAGAATTCGTAAAATAAAAAAGGTTTTGGGCAGCATACAAAAACAATAAGGAAAATCAATAAAACAATAAGGAGAACAATTATGGTGAACATCATGGTCGTAGAAGATGAAAAGCCGATTTCAAATCTGATCGCACTAAGTTTAAAGAAAGCCGGCTATCATAGTGAATGTGCTTATGATGGGTTAGAAGCAATTGATATGCTGGAAAGAATTATCCAGATTTGATCTTACTAGATATCATGCTGCCCGGGCTGATGGGTTTGAAATTTTAGAATACGTAAAACCATTAGAGATACCAGTCATTTTCCTGACAGCAAAAGGAGATCTTAATGACAGAGTAAATGGTCTGCGATATGGAGCAGAAGACTATATTGTAAAACCATTTGAGATTATGGAATTATTGGCAAGGATTGAGGTTGTATTAAGACGATATCACAAATTAGATCGTATCATCAATATATTAGGTTTAGAAATCGACACAGATGCAATGTGCGTAAAAAAAGAAGGAAAAGAAATTAACTTGACCAAGAAGGAATATGATACATTATTACTGTTTGCAAGGAATCCTGGAAATGTATTATTCAGGGAAATAATTTATGAACGTGTTTGGGGTGGAGATTACATTGCGGGAAGCAGGACGGTAGATCTTCATGTGCAGAGAGTTCGAAAGAAAGTTGGCTGGGAAGATTTTTTGATCACTGTGCCCAAGATGGGATACCGTCTGGAGGTAGCAAGATGAAATTTCGTTGGAAATTAATGATCATAACAATGTTGATCGTTTCATTTTCATTTGGATTTGGAGGAATGTTGCTGATCAATATTCATATCAAGTATCTATCAAACAAGAAAAAAGAGCAGCAAGGAATTCTTACGAAATGATCTTAAGAATGTTAAAAGAAATTAATGAGATGGATGATACGTATCAGAATCAAACATTTGCGAGTGTATTGAAGCGATTAAACTGGCAGGGTTTGTTAAGAGACAGTTCAGTTAGATTATTAAAGGAACAACATGGAGAGGTTCAATGGAAGCAGCCACTTTATTACAATCGTAAAAATGATAATTTTAGGAGAAGCAATGGTTTTTCAACGAAACAGGGAAAAGCGGTAGTATTCCAAAATAAAAATAAAGTATATTATCAGATTACTAGTAAGAATTTCTTATGGAAAGGAAACTATGGTTTTCAGGGAGCATATGATATTTCAGAAGTATATGCGACAAGGCATCAGCAGTTGGTAAGTTTTCGTAAGATTTTTGTATTAGTAATAGGAATTGAGATTGTAGTATCCTATTTTCTGGCAATGATCCTTACAAGAACCATTACAGAAAATTTGTCGCAGGTTTCGAAGCAGATTGCAGATGGTGATTATTCTGTCAGGGTTCCAGTGCATACAGAAGATGAAATTGGAGAACTTTCAGTTAGTTTTAATTATATGACAGAACAATTGATAGAAAAGTTAATGAAATTGGATCAATTGTTAAAAAATCAGGAAGAATTTATGGGAAGTTTTGCTCATGAAATGAAGACACCACTTACATCGATCATAGGGTATGCAGATCTGATGCGGATGGAAGCTCTTTCGAAAGAAGAGCAAAAAGAAGCATGTGGGTATATTTATTCAGAAGGAAAACGATTACAGAATTTATC
>ENA-OQMZ01000645-OQMZ01000645.1-human-gut-metagenome-genome-assembly--contig:-NODE-645-length-14420-cov-1.518506_pt1 | contig 14420 bp, 20 predicted proteins | sample MGYA00242621_ERZ504862 | MGnify/ENA primary metagenome ERZ504862 (study PRJEB26092, sample SAMD00036393) | human gut metagenome | host: Homo sapiens | study: EMG produced TPA metagenomics assembly of... | reverse complement strand
CTGAGGCCGAGAAACGCGCTGAAGCAGAAAAAGCGGCGGCTGAGAAGAAAGCGGCTGCCGAAAGGGCGGCAGCGGAAGCGGCGGCGAAGAAGATAGCCGGTGCTTTTGGCAAGGGAACTCAAATGGGAAATAAAGGAACCGGTACCACAGGCTCCGGTCTGGAGGGCAGTCCGACGGGAAACTCTTCGGAAGGGAAGTCCGGCGGAGTGGGCGGTTACGGAACATTTGACCTCAACGGACGTTCTTTGGGTAGTGGCGGTTTGCCGATACCTGTCTATAATGTGCAGGATGAGGGACGGGTGGTAGTGACTATTACCGTAAATCCCGCAGGACAGGTGATAAGTACCAGTATCAACAAACGTACCAATACAGTAAACGCTTCGTTGCGGAAGGCGGCGGAAGAGGCCGCCCGTAAAGCACGCTTTAACCAAGTGGACGGAGTGAATAACCAGACAGGTACTATTACATATTACTTTAAACTGAAGTAGCTTATGAAAACAATTTATGTATTTTTGGCAGAAGGCTTCGAGGAAGTGGAGGCGCTGACCCCGGTAGATGTGTTGAGACGTGCAGGTTTGCCTGTGAAGACTGTTTCCGTAACAGGTGTGCTGACCGTAAACGGTGCGCATGGTGTTCCGGTAGTAGCCGATATGGTGTTTGAAGAAGTAAAAGAAGGGGATGCGGAGATGATTGTATTGCCTGGTGGTCTGCCCGGAGCGACAAATCTGGATGCTCACGAAGGTTTGGGCAAGTTGATTATGACATTTGCTGAAGCCGGACGTCCGTTGTCTGCCATCTGTGCCGCTCCGTTGGTATATGGAAAGCGTGGTTTGTTGAAAGGTAAGAAAGTAACTTGCTATCCGGGATTCGAAAAGTATCTGGAAGGTGCTGAGTATACGGCCGCTTTGGTAGAGAAAGACGGTAATTTTATTACCGGTAAAGGCCCCGGTGCCGCTATGGCATTCTCATTTGCCATTGCCGAGAAATATGTCGGTGCGGAAAAGGTGACAGAATTGAAGCAAGGGATGATGATTGCAGAATGAACAGGCATGTCATTATAGTTGCAGGAGGCAAAGGGTTGCGTATGGGAGGGAGTATTCCCAAACAGTTTTTGCCTGTAGGGGGTAAACCTGTGTTGATGCGTACCATAGAGGCTTTTTACGCTTTGATTCTTCTATGCATATTATATTAGTTCTTCCGGTGAGCCAGCAGGCTTACTGGAAAGATCTTTGTGAAACGTATCATTTTGCTTTGCGTCATGATATTGCCGATGGGGGCGAAACTCGTTTCCATTCTGTAAAGAATGGGTTGGCATACGTGAAGGGAGAAGGCTTGGTAGGTGTTCATGATGGCGTGCGTCCTTTTGTTTCCCGGGAAGTGATAGCCGGATGTTATGAGGCAGCGCAGACTAAGCAAGCGGTTATTCCTGTAATTGATGTGGTGGAAACCGTGCGTCATCTTACGAAGCCGGGAAGTGAAACGGTTCCGCGTAATGACTATAAACTGGTTCAGACTCCTCAGGTCTTTGAAGTGCAGTTGTTGAAAGAGGCATATCAACAGGAATATACGGATGCCTTTACTGATGATGCTTCTGTAGTGGAGGCGATGGCAGGGAGGTCTGTCTGGTGCAGGGAAATAGAGAAAATATTAAATTAACCACCCCTTTTGATTTGAAAATAGCGGAAGTCTTAATTTGAAATGTTCGATATCACTACGCGTGACATAAAATATTTGCAAGGAGTAGGCCCGCAGCGTGCAACCGTCTTGAACAAGGAATTGAATCTTTTTTCCTTGCATGATTTGTTGTACTATTTTCCATATAAATATGTAGACCGCAGCCGCCTTTATTATATCCATGAAATAGACGGAAATATGCCTTATATCCAGTTGAAAGGCGAAATCCTCAGTTTTGAGACTTTGGGTGAGGGAAGACAGCGCAGACTTGTCGGTCATTTTCTGATGGTACGGGCATCATTGATTTAGTCTGGTTTCAAGGAATTAAATATCTGCTAGAGCATTATAAGACCAGGACAGAGTATATTGTCTTTGGTAAACCGACCGTATTCAATGGCCGTATCAATGTGGCTCATCCCGATATGGACCCTTCAGGCGAACTTACCTTATCTACGATGGGGTTGCAGCTTATTATAACACAACGGAAAGGATGAAGCGCGGTTTCTTGAACTCTCATGGGCTGGAGAGGTTAATGAAGAATGCGCTTGCCCTGCTACAGGAACCTCTTGCTGAAACATTGCCTCCTCAGTTAGTAGAGGAGCATCATTTAATGTCTTTGGATGAGGCCATCCGTAATATTCATTTCCCCAAGAATCCCGAATTGCTGCGGAAGGCCCAATATCGTTTGAAGTTTGAAGAGCTGTTCTATGTGCAGCTCAATATTCTACGTTACAGTAAAGACAGGCAGCGTAAATATCGGGGCCTGCGTTTTGAACGGGTGGGTGAGATCTTTAATACTTTTTATTCACAGAATCTTCCTTTTGAACTGACCGGAGCGCAAAAACGGGTGATAAAGGAGATAAGAAAAGATATGGGAAGCGGACGGCAGATGAACCGTTTGCTGCAAGGTGACGTGGGAAGTGGGAAAACATTGGTGGCCTTGATGTCCATGCTTATCGCACTGGATAATGGCTATCAGGCATGTATGATGGCTCCTACAGAGATTCTTGCCGCCCAACATTATGAAACCATTCGGAAATTCCTGTTTGGCATGGATGTGCGCGTGGAACTTTTAATGGGATCTGTCAAAGGAAAGAAGCGTGAGAAGATATTGAAGGATTTGCTGACGGGGGGATGTTCAGATTCTTATAGCACGCATGCCGTTTTGGAAGATACTGTGGGCTTTTCTTCTTTAGGAATGGTGATTATAGACGAGCAACATCGTTTCGGAGTGGCTCAGCGTGCCAAGTTATGGAGCAAGAATGTTTGTCCGCCTCATGTGCTGGTCATGACGGCTACCCCTATTCCCCGTACCTTGGCTATGACACTGTATGGTGATCTTGATGTATCAGTTATTGACGAATTGCCGCCGGGCCGTAAACCCATCCAGACTATCCATCAGTTTGACAATCGCCGTGCCAGTCTTTATGCTTCCATTCGCAAACAGATAGAAGAAGGGCGGCAAATCTATATTGTTTATCCTTTGATAAAGGAGAGTGAAAAAATGGATATCAAGAATCTGGAAGAGGGGTATGAACTGATTTGTGCGGAATTTCCCGATTGCCAGGTCAGCAAGGTGCATGGTAAGATGAAACCGGCGGAGAAGGATGCTGAGATGCAGCGTTTCGTTAGTGGTGAAACCCAGATTATGGTGGCCACTACAGTGATTGAGGTCGGGGTGAATGTCCCGAATGCCTCGGTGATGGTCATTGAAAACGCCGAACGTTTCGGACTTTCACAATTGCATCAGTTGCGTGGGCGTGTGGGACGTGGAGCTGATCAGTCTTATTGTATTTTGGTCACCACTTACAAACTGACCGAAGAAACTCGCAAGCGGCTTGAAATAATGGTACAGACCAATGATGGTTTCGAGATAGCGGAAGCCGATTTGAAGTTGCGCGGTCCTGGTGACTTGGAGGGAACCCAGCAGAGTGGTGTCGCTTTTGACTTGAAGATAGCCGATATTGCCCGTGACGGTCAATTATTGCAATATGTCCGTGATGTGGCAAATCGTATTGTAGATGAAGACCCTGCAGGAACTCATCCGGAAAATGCTATTCTTTGGCAGCAATTGCAAGCATTGCGTAAAACAAATATAAATTGGGCGGCTATCTCTTAGTTTATGTTACTGCATTGTTAAAAGCAAGGATATATGTTGCATAACATATTTGTGGTGTTTCCCCTTTATTTATAGAGGTTTCTGAACATTTTATCGAAGCATTGTATATAACTTACATACAAAAAGAGTTAAAGAAGCTCCTTCTTTCTCAAGGAAAATCTTTATCTTTGGAAGAATTTTTGGAAAAAGCACAGTATAAACCTTAAATGAACCCAATATTATGATGGAAAAAACGCTGGTTATTTTGAAACCTTGCACTCTGCAGAGGGGCTTGGTGGGTGAGATTATTAATAGATTTGAAAGAAAAGGCCTGCGTTTAGCCGGAATGAAAATGGTTCAGTTGACGGATGAAGTGCTTAGCGAACATTACGCTCATTTGAGTTCAAAGCCGTTCTTTCAGCGAGTGAAAGATGCAATGATGGTTTGTCCTGTTATTGTATGCTGCTTTGAAGGTGTGGACGCTGTCCAAGTAGTGAGAACATTAACCGGTCCTACTAACGGACGTCTGGCGGCTCCCGGTACTATCCGTGGAGATTACAGCATGAGCTTTCAAGAGAATATAGTTCATGCTTCCGATTCGCCGGAAACCGCTGAAGTGGAACTTAAACGATTTTTTAAACCAGAAGAGATATTCGAGTATAAGCAAGCCGTGTTCGGTTCCCTTTATGCTAATGACGAATATTAAAAAGAAAAACCTAAAAAAACGGATGATTTTGAAATGTGTTAAAGTAGTCGCAGCGGCAGCCTTCGCCCTGGTTAGCCTGAATGTGTCAGGACAGGATCTGTTGGCACGCCAGGCACCTATCGACCGAAAATTGAAAGCAGTAGATTCTGTTGCATTGATTCGTCAGATAAAGGCGGAAAAGTCAGCTTATCCTGCATATAGTCTCTACCCTAATTGGAGTAACGAGCGTGTACACGCTTATGGTAATACTGTTACTATTCCTGATACATTCCGTATTGATATGACCGGTTTCCGTATGCCGACAGAACACACAAAAATAACTTCTAAATTTGGTCCCCGTCGTCGTCGTATGCACAATGGATTGGATATAAAAGTATATATAGGTGATACGATTCGTGCAGCTTTCAGTGGAAAGGTACGTATGGTGAAGTATGAACGCCGCGGATATGGAAAATATGTGGTGATTCGTCACGAGAATGGATTGGAAACAGTATATGGTCACTTGTCAAAGCAGATTGTGGATGAGAACCAGTACGTAGAAGCAGGAGAACCTATCGGATTGGGTGGAAACACCGGACGTTCCACCGGGTCACATCTTCATTTTGAAACGCGTTTCTTGGGACAGGCCATTAATCCGGCATTGTTATTTGATTTTGAGAAACAGGATATTGTAGCCGATTCTTATTTGTTCAGAAAAGGTAATAACAGATACCAGCGTAACAGGACTAATAGTAAGAATGTGAATTTGCTTGCTTCATCAGATGGTACTATCCGTTACCATAAGGTAAGAAGTGGGGATACATTGAGCCGCATTGCACAGAAAACAGGTACATCTATTGATGCTTTATGCAAGTTGAACCACATTACCCGCAGAACTATTCTTCGTCCGGGACAAGTGTTAAGATGTTCTTAAGCTTTAGTTAATTAAGAAATATAAAATAGGGCGGGAAAGAGTATTCTTTTCCGCCTTTTTGTTTACGCTTAAGCAGAAAAATGCGTAACTTTGCCGCCTAATCATAGAGTGTGATGAAAGATACGAAACAACAATTTGAACATGTGATAGCTATTTGCCGTGATTTGTTTGCGAAAAAACTGCACGATTACGGTGCAGCATGGCGTATCATGCGCCCTTCATCTGTTACCGATCAGATATTTATCAAGGCAAACCGTATTCGTAGCATTGAAACCAAAGGGGTGGCGATGGTGGATGAAGGTATCCGTTCGGAGTTTATCGCTATTGTAAATTATGGAATAATCGGCTTGGTTCAATTGGAACTGGGATATGCTGAAACGGATGACATGACTGAAGAGCGTGCTTTGGAATTGTATGACCGGTATGCCAAACAGGCTTTGGAACTGATGTTGGCCAAAAATCATGATTATGACGAAGCGTGGCGCAGCATGCGTGTCAGTTCGTATACTGATTTGATTTTGATGAAAATCTATCGTACCAAGCAGATTGAAGGTCACGATGGAGCTACATTGGTATCAGAGGGCATTGATGCCAACTATATGGATATGATTAATTATTCTGTATTCGGATTGATCAAGTTGGAATTTGGAGAGTAAACAGTTACATAGTATCATTGGAATCTGGACAAACGCCTGCCGTTTTTTGCTGGCGGCAGTATTTATATTTTCCGGTTTTGTCAAAGCGGTAGATCCGCTGGGTACCCAATATAAAATTCAGGATTATTTGGAGGTTTTCGGTTGGGCTGCTTCGGTGCCTGCCTTTCTTCCGTTTCTGGCGTCTGTATTGCAGGCAATGGTCGAGTTTTGTTTAGGAGTATATCTTTTGTTTGGTATCCGCAGGAGAATGACCACCTTGTTTGTTGTGCTTATCATGGGGGTGATGACTCCGCTCACCTTATGGTTGGCTCTTTCCAATCCGATATCGGATTGTGGATGTTTCGGTGATGCTGTGACTTTGACTAATTGGGAAACTTTTTGGGAAGAATGTACTTTTGTTGATAGCGGCGGTGTCCGTTTTTAAATGGGGAAACCGTATAACTCCTTTGGTGACCAAGCGTTTCGATTGTTGGTGGCTATGTATACGTTTCTCTATATTTTCGGGGATGACTTTGTATTGCTACCGTGAGTTGCCTGTCTTTGATTTCCGCCCTTATCATATCGGGGCAGATATACGTAAAGGGATGGAAATTCCGGAAGGAGAGAAGCCTACTGTTTATGAGACCCGTTTTATTCTTCAAAAAGATGGAGTGGAGAAAGAGTTTACATTAGAAAATTATCCTGATAGCACATGGACTTTTGTGGATTCCAAAACGATGGTGAAGGAACAAGGATACGAACCGCCTATTCATGACTTTTCCATTATTCGTCAAGAAGACGGGGAAGATATAACCGATGAAGTACTGGATGATGATAATTATACCTTTCTGTTGGTGGCGCATCAGCTGAGCCAGGCGGATGATAGTACCATTGACCTGATAAATGAACTGTATGATTATAGTGTGGAGCATGGATATCAATTCTATTGTCTTACCTCATCACCCGATAGTGATATTGAAGACTGGCAGGAGCGTACGGGAGCCGAGTATCCTTTCTGCCTGATGGATGACATTACACTGAAAACCATGATACGCTCTAATCCCGGACTGATGTTGCTGAAGAACGGAGTGGTTATAAACAAGTGGAGTGTGAATAGTCTGCCCGATGAATATGTGCTGACCGACAGGCTGGAAAAACTGCCTTTGGCACAAATCAATGAAAAGACTTTCAGTCATAAAGTGGTGCTGGTATTGGCATGGTTTGTCTTTCCGTTGTTGTTTTTCAGCATGGTGGATGTCATTTGGGAGCATTTTCATAGGAAAAAAGAAATTGAAAGAGAATCGAACAAAATAATTTCATTAACCCTTTAATAAAACAAACAAAATGAGAAAAAACATTGTTGCAGGAAACTGGAAAATGAACAAGAACCTTCAGGAAGGTATTGCTCTGGCAAAAGAATTGAATGAAGCTTTGGCTGCTGACAAACCTAATTGTGATGTGGTAATCTGTACTCCGTTTATTCACTTGGCTTCTGTTACTCCTATTGTTGACAAGGCTGTAATTGGTGTAGGTGCAGAAAACTGTGCAGATAAAGTATCAGGTGCATATACCGGTGAGGTTTCTGCTGAAATGGTAGCTTCTACAGGTGCTGAATATGTAATTCTGGGTCACTCGGAACGTCGTGCTTACTATCACGAAACTGTGGAAATCCTGGAAGAAAAAGTTAAATTGGCTTTGGCTAATAACTTGAAGCCTATCTTCTGCATCGGTGAGGTATTGGAAGAGCGTGAAGCTAACAAACAAAATGAAGTAGTTGCTGCTCAGTTGGCATCGGTATTCTCTTTGTCTGCCGAAGATTTTAGTAAGATTATCTTGGCTTACGAACCGGTTTGGGCTATTGGTACAGGTAAGACTGCTACTGCTGAACAGGCTCAGGAAATCCACGCGTTTATCCGTTCTTTGATTGCCGACAAGTATGGTAAAGAAGTTGCTGATAATACTTCAATCCTTTATGGTGGAAGCTGCAAGCCTTCTAATGCTAAAGAATTGTTTGCTAACCCTGACGTAGACGGTGGCTTGATTGGTGGTGCTGCTTTTGAAAGTTGTTGACTTCAAAGGTATTATCGATGCATTCAAATAATTAATTTCATCACAGATTACTCAAGCTTACACAGATAAAGAATCATAAAATCGTCTGTGGAAATCTGAGTAATCTGTGATGATTTACTTAAATTCATAAAACGACATGAGATACATTTTTATCCTACTCTTTTTGAGTCTCGGACTTTCCGCTTTGGCACAGCAGAACATAGTAGAAAGCTTGCAGCGTAACCGTGCCGGAGAAGGTACTGTAACCATCCGTCAAGATCCTAAAATAACAGGCTTGATTGGTAGTATCTATACAGGAAATGTTACGGGAGGTGAGCAGAAAATGTTGAAAGCCAGAGGGTATCGGGTTCAGGTCTATGCAGGAAACAATTCGCGGGTGGCTCGTAATGAAGCTAATAATGTGGCTGCCAAGGTGAAAGAGGAGTTTCCCGATATGCCTGTCTATGCCTATTTCCAGCCTCCTCGTTGCTGTGTCGTGTAGGTGATTTCCGCAGTATTGAGGAAGCGGATGCCGCCATGCGCCGTCTGAAGGTACCGGTGTTTTTAAAGAAGTATCTATTGTTCGTGAACAAATTAATATTCCCCTGGACTAATAACATGGAAGAACTATTGCATCCCGAATGGTCAGCAGAGAAAATTGAACAGTTGAAAGGCCATTATCAGAGTATTTTATCCCTATTGGGTGAAGATGTAGAAAGAGAAGGATTGCTGAAAACTCCTGAGCGCGTAGCCAAAGCTATGCTGACATTGACACGCGGTTATGAACAAGATCCGCATGCCATTTTGTTGGGAGCTAAATTCAAAGAAGAGTATAGTCAGATGGTTATCGTGAAAGATATTGATTTCTTCTCTTTGTGCGAACACCATATGCTTCCGTTTTATGGAAAGGCACATGTTGCTTATATTCCCAATGGTTATATCACCGGTTTGAGTAAGATTGCCCGGGTAGTGGATGTGTTTTCTCATCGGTTGCAGGTACAGGAACGTATGACACTGCAAATAAAAGAATGTATCAGGAAACCTTGAATCCGCTGGGAGTGATGGTAGTGGTCGAAGCCAAGCACATGTGCATGCAGATGCGCGGGGTGGAGAAACAAAATTGCCCATTACTACTACTTCTGATTTCACTGGTGCGTTTAACCAGGCTAAAACACGTGAGGAATTTATGAATTTGATACGGCATAACCGATAAGGAGTTATGCCTTTATTTTAGTACTACCCGGTCGCCGGCACGCTTGGCCATAATTTTTTGTAATTCACTTAATTCTTTAAAGTGGGCCATAACTTCAAGGCATTTATCGGCATTGGCTACTACTTCAGGTTTGTTCAATGCTTGCAGCGTATATTTCATATCCTCTTCTAATATGGCAAGTTTGAAGTCGATAAGTTGGTGCGGTACCAATTCGTGTAAGCGTTCTTCATCTTTAACCATCGCTTGTGAATTGCTTTTACTCAGTTGGTAACGATCATTTATCATATCTGCCGCCAGTTTGCTGATTGTAGGATCGGGATGAGCCAGAAAATAACGCTCTGCCGTGAAGTTGGGTCATGCAGATGAGCTTCTGCTTCTGCCAGTATTTTCCGGTGCAACGGATTATGGAACTGTAATTCATCCTGTTTCAAATCCATAGAAATATATTCTATCACAGTAAGAGGAGTTTCCGTATTTTCTTCCGTTTCTACATAGCACATGACTTTCTCTCCGTGGCGTATCAAAGTTTGAAGCAGTAACTGCTCTTTACATAAAAAACGTACTTTTCCCGTCCTTCTTGGGGAATATACGATTGATATCCCGCTTCTGCTTCTGCAGGAGGAAACGGAGGGGGAACATTATCATCCACGCCTAGGGTGGGCATATCGGCAGGAGGTATGCTGCCGGCAGGAAAAGGAGTATCCGCTGGAGCAGAGAGCCGGTAGTGGCGGATGCGTCTTTTTCTTTCTTGATTTGTTCCAGATAGTTATCATCCGTTGAAGCAGATGCTTTTTGATCTCGTCTAAAATAATTTGCTCGTTTACGTTCAAGAGGGTAGCACATTCTGTCAAGCAGGTATATCGAATTACTTTATCCGGAATCAGTCCGATACTTCGTGCCATGTCCGATATCAATCCGGCCCGTTTGATGGGGTCCCTTTGTGCGTCTTTTAGTAAAAGGTTGGTCTTGAAACGGATAAAGTTCTCTTCGTGATCATCAATGTATTTTCTGAATTCCGTGGCATTGTGTTTCTGGAAAAACTATCGGGATCATCTCCGTCAGGCAGAAGCAGCACTTTGATATTCATGCCTTCTGCAAGTAACATATCGATGCCTCGGATACTTGCTTTTATACCGGCTTCGTCACCATCATATAATAAGGTGATATTGGAGGTGAAGCGGTGTAGCAACCGGATTTGTTGTTCGCTCAATGCTGTACGAGTGGTCCACCACATTCTCCAGCCGCGCACTGGTGCATGGCAATTACATCGGTGTATCCTTCTACCATGTAAACACAGTCGGCTTTTACAATGGCAGCTTTAGCCTGATAAATGCCATATTAGTTCTTTTCGTTTACTGAAGATTTCGGATTCGGGCGAAATTGACGTATTTTTGGTTTACTCCCTTGGTACGGCTGTCCAGTACACGTCCGCCGAAGCCAAGCACTTTTCCGCTGATGTTAAACCATGGAAATATCACACGTCCCCAAAAACGGTCGCGTAAACTGCCATCTTCTTTTTCGTAGCATAGTCCGGTCTTGAGCAAAAATTCTTTTTTATATCCTTTTCGCATGGCTTCTTGTGCCAATGCGTCAGGAGCGGTAGTGCTGTATCCCAATTGGAATTTCTTGACAATATCGTCACGGATGCCCCGTTGGCGGAAATAAGACATGGCAATGGCTTTTCCGTCAGCGTGATTGTAGAGGATATTTTGAAAATAATCGCGGGCAAACTCATTGACAACAAAGAGACTTTCCCGTATATTTTGTACTTGTTTCTCCTCATCGGTCAATTCGCGTTCCTTTATTTCTATATTGTATTTCTTTGCCAGCCAGCGTAGTGCTTCGGGATAGGTCATCTGCTCGTGTTCCATAACGAAATGGACAGCATTTCCACCTTTGCCACAGGCGAAGCATTTGCATAATCCTTTGGCCGGTGATACATAGAATGAAGGGGTTTTGTCATCATGGAATGGACAAAGTCCGACAAAATTCACACCGCGTTTCCGCAGAGTGACAAACTCGGATACCACATCTACAATTTGTGCGGCATCCAGTATCCGGTCTATGGTGGGTTGGTCTATCATGCGAGTGCGAAGATACAAAAAAAACATCGCCAAGGGTGAACCCGGCGATGTTTTTAACGGAATATTGTAATCAGAATTATTTAATATAAGGATTCAGTTTGTTCCATTCGGAAACTGGAGGAAGTACTCCCATAGCAATCACTTCATCACGCAAAGCACAAAGGTGTGCATAACTTTTTTCTAATGCGGCTTCTTCTTCGGGCGTGCCTTTCACTTCTTTTAAGTGGCAGCCATCCTTGGTGATGGAAGTTTCCCAGGCCATCATGATATGGTCGAACTTACCATTGGATACGTAAGTTCCTGCAGGCCAGCGGAATGGTTTTCCTCCCATAGCGGCGGCAATCATTTCGATAGAAACATAGGACGGGCTTTGGAAAGAAGAGCGGCCGCGCAGGTTGATGATGTTTGCACCGCCTTTAGTTACTTTTTGTTGTATTTCGGTCCATTGTTCTTTTGTCAAAGCATCAGTGCCGATGATATCAAGTAATGCTTTTCCGTTTACTTTAGCGGTAGAAGCATAAACAGCCATCTGCTCACCATGACCGCCATACGTGCGGCAGTTTTCTACGTTATCCATAGCGATGCCGAAATGCTTGGACAATTCGCTGCGCAAGCGTGTAGAGTCAAGAGCGGCAAGGGTTGTAACTTGTGATGGTTTCAAACCTGAATATAATAAGGTGATCAGACCGGTGATATCAGCCGGATTGAAAATAACCACGATATGTTTTACGTCCGGACAGTAGGCCTTTACATTTTTTCCGAATTCTTCAGCGATGGCTGCGTTTCCTTTCAGCAAGTCTTCACGGGTCATGCCGGCTTTACGTGCCGCACCACCTGAGTTTACAATATATTTAGCATCGGTCAAAGCTTCCTTGATATCGGAAGTGAATGTGATGTTCATGCCTTCGAAACCGCAATGGTATAGTTCTTCTGCCACACCTTCCAGACCGGGAGCGTATGGGTCATACAAACAAATATTGGGAGTAAGACCCATCATGATAGCAGTTTGAGCCATGTTCGATCCAATCATTCCGGCAGCGCCTACGATTGTCAGCTTTTCATTCGTTACAAATTCCATAATTCTATTATTTAAAGTTTGTATAATATAAACACTTTTTGTGGGAGAGGATGTTCTCTCTTCCGGGTACAAATTTACAAAACCTTTTATTATGGTGTTTATTCTAAAAATTATATGGATGAATAGAAAGTATCCATCATAATCATCTTGGGATGGTAAGTTCCAGAATACTTGTCAATCAAGATGTTAAACAGTATTTATTCAAACAGGTTTGTGGATGTGACAAATAATGATATGATTTGTTATGTATTGATGTTTATATAGCTTTTTAATGCGTCTACATATTCTTCAAAGGCTTCAAGCCTTTTAAGTTGTAATCTTACAAATGGTACAAGGCATTTTTCCCTTGAAAGTCTTGATGACTTCTACATAGCCAGCCTTGTTCAGCTTGTCTATTTGCACACTCAGATTACCTGCCGTCGCTCCTGTCTGTTGTTTCAGATAGCTGAACTCGGCTCTTCCACTGAAACCAGTATGGACATCACGGCAAGTCTCAGTTCGGAATGTAGTAATGGATTCAATTCTTTGAACATAGGCGCAAAGTTACGATTTTTTTTGTTTACGGGCAGCATGATTCAATACATGTCCCGGAATAACCATCATGAAAATAAAGACAGGAGCGAAGATTAATATCTGGTTTGGACCTGGATAAAAAAGGCATCCGATGGAGCTTAACGCTCCCATGTGTCCGCAATAGTGACAGTTTTATAACCTACCACCAGTCCTGTTAGTGTAGTCCCCATGCCCATCAGCAGAAGGATTATGAACAGGATGGGAAGTTGCCAGAAAAACATGGCGAGCATGGATATCAGAAAGCCGGTTATGCCGAATACCAACCAAATATAATTGATTACTTTGTCCAAATGAGTCTTGATACCCGGCTGCTGATTACGTGTAGAGAGGTAAGTTCCTGTTCCTGCGATGATAGGGAGTAAGAACCATAGGTATTGCCAATAATAATTTCTGGTAGTTACTACCAGAAACCAGATCAGCAGGCTGACAAAGAGGGTGGTATATCCCCAAAAGAGGAATGGCATGCCACAATTGGTTTCTAGCCTGTTTTTTGTATTCTGAATCATTTGAGCGATGAGTTCCAAACTCTCTTTCTCATTCAATTTTCTTTCTTCCATACTGTTTTTTCTTTTTAGTTTGTGATTGATTAATATTTGATGCTTTTTTCTATGGCTGTCATCAGCAAGCTGATTCCCCAGCCTGCTATCACCCATAGTACCCACCAGTAGTGTGGACTGGTAAACCAGTTTATAGCTATAAGAAACAGGTTTATTACCACATAATAGACTAATGACCAAGTGAGCCAATTCCAAAAATGACGGGCACTTTGCCGGCATGCTGCTTCGATTTGTTCCTGGGTTGGAACTGTCTTTTCGTTGTTTTGGTTTGTTTTCATAGGCTTTATTTCTTACTTATGGTGATATAAAGTTAGTGGTCTGTGCTATACTTTCAGTAGCAAATCTCGGAATAGCTAGTGTGGCACATGCCAGGATAGTGGCACGCTTCTTGTAAAATATTGTGTTTGTTTTCATTGTTATGATGCTTTATAGGTTGAATGACAAAAGTTTATTTTACTTAAATGCTTTACAAATGTAATATAGTTTATAATAATAAACCAAATTATTATAGAACTTTTTTCAAATAATAATTATCAAGTGTGTATGTGCGGTAGAGGGGGAGGTGCAAAATATGTAGTCTTCTTTATGAATTTTACATTCAGACTCTGGTTGGCACGTACTTGAATAAGGACATTCTTCTCTGCTTTTTCTTTCCTGGAGTTTTTCAGCAGTGGCAATAGCTTTTGAAAACTCACTTGTGTGTGTTGTGTATATCGTACTGCGTTTTTCGTAGCTGTTTTCCTGTCCATTCCTTGCCCTGCCCTAGCTTGCGGTGTCCGGTTGTCCTTCGGATTTGCTTCTTTTCCGTCTTTTCTTGTTTTTCGTCTGCTGTTTTCGTAT
>ENA-OQMZ01000644-OQMZ01000644.1-human-gut-metagenome-genome-assembly--contig:-NODE-644-length-14424-cov-1.227530_pt1 | contig 14424 bp, 22 predicted proteins | sample MGYA00242621_ERZ504862 | MGnify/ENA primary metagenome ERZ504862 (study PRJEB26092, sample SAMD00036393) | human gut metagenome | host: Homo sapiens | study: EMG produced TPA metagenomics assembly of... | reverse complement strand
ATAGGGCAGAGGTGGAAGTACGGTAACGTATGGAGCTGACTGTTACTAATCGGTCGAGGCTTTAACCAAAGAAGGCTGAAGTGTAAGAGATGTAGAAAGATTCTTGTATGTTGTTTTGAAGGTATATCCTTTATATATAGATTTAATAATGAAATTCAGAGCATTCTTAGAGATAAGGATGCTTTTTATTGCATAGGAAATTTCGATGAAATCCCCTATGCAATAAAAAGCCCTCCGGGCAGGATCACACTGCGGCGGCGGAAAAGATTGTTAAATCATAGTAAAATAGGTTGACGATATCAGAAAAATCTGATAATATAACCAGAATGAAAACAAAGAATGTTGAGAGATATTAGTAAAGATGTGAAAGGAGGTGTATGTTCATGGATAGTTGCGATCGTATAGGACGAAGTTGTATGCGGTGTCAAAAAAGAAAATATAAGATGCGAATGCTGCTCTCTGTGAAGATACATGAATAGCAACATTTGTATTATGATATCCTTTTTGATACACCGCGAAACAGAAAGTTCTTTACATCACAACAGGAGTATGTGATCTGCTTTAGGAATTTCAATCTGAAGCGGTGTATTTTTGTGCCTAAATATTGGTGTTTTGCAACCAGATTTAGGAAAAGAAGGAGGATATCATGAAAAATGCAAGAAATCAGCATAGAACAGATTATGCAAAAGAATTGATCAAGATCGTACAGACAACGAAAGATAGAGAAGAAATTAAAGAAAAAGATCGCAGATTATCGCGAAAGAGATATTGCAAATGCAATCGTAGAATCAGATAAAACAGTTAGAAAATGTATCTATGACATTTTAGACATTGCAGATATTGCAGAGATTTTTTCTTATATCGAAGAGGAACCAGGAAAATATCTGGAAGAAATGCCAATTGAACAGGCAGCGAAAGTTGTATCAAACATGGATTCAGATGATGCGATGGATCTGTTTGAAGAATTAAATGAAGAAGATAAATACAAATTATTAAAGAGACTGGATAAAGAAGCAAAAGAAGATGTTCAGAAACTGCTGTCTTACGAGGAAGATCAGATCGGTAGTTGTATGACGAATAATTATATCGTAGTAAGAAATGATGTAACGATTCGTGAGGCAATGAGTACACTTGTAAAGCAGGCAGGAGAACATGATAATATCCAGACACTTTATGTGATAGATGAGAATGGGATTTTTGCAGGAGCGATCGATCTGAAAGATTTGATCATCGCAAGAGAACATGATAATCTACAGGACATCATAAGCAGTTCTTATCCTTATGTATATGAACATGAAAAAATCAGTGAATGTATGGAAATCTTAACAGATTACGAAGAAGATTCCATCCCAGTACTGACACAAGATAAGAAAATCGCAGGAATCTTAACATCTTCCGATATTGTAGAATTGGTCGATGACGAGATGGGAGATGACTATGCAAAACTTGCTGGTTTAACAGAAGAGGAGGATTTAAATGAACCCACGATAGTTAGTATGAAGAAGAGACTTCCATGTTGATCGCATTGTTATTCTTAGGAATGGCAGTATCCTCAGTTGTTGGAATGTTTGAATCTATTGTTGCGGCATTACCAATCGTTATCTGTTTCCAATCCCTGGTACTTGATATGGCGGGAAATGTTGGAACACAGTCTTTAGCTGTAACAATCCGCGTATTAATGGATGAAAATCTGTCAGGTAAGAAAAAAATTGCTTTGTTATTTAAAGAAATGAAGATCGGTTTCTTAAATGGAGCGAGCCTAGCGATCATGGCACTCGTATTTTTAGGGGTGTACATCCATTTATTTAAACATTATGCATGGATTTCTTCATTCCTGATTTCAGGGTGCGTAGGAATTTCACTGATCGTTGCGATGGTGATCTCAAGCCTTGTAGAACGATCATTCCAATGTTCTTTCATAAGATCAACATTGACCCAGCAGTGGCTTCTGGTCCATTGATCACAACTATCAATGATCTAGTTGCAGTTATCACATATTATGGACTTTCTGGTCTTGTGTTGATTCAGTTATTCCATATATAAAGAAGAGAGTGGCAAAAGTAAATTCTTGCCACTCTCTTCTTTATATGTTTGGTGCTTTATTTTTCATGAAAGGAGAAGTCGCTTTTTCCATTTTGTTTTACGAAATATAGTGCTTTATCAGCTTTTGTATAACATTCGTCAAAAGAATCTCCAATATTGCACATATATAGTCCGGCAGAAATGGATGCAGCATGAAGCTCAGGATCTTGTTCCTTTCGAGTATTAAATTTCTTAAAAATAGCAGTTATAACTTCTGTAATACTATTTTGATCAGCATCTGGCATAAATAATAGGAATTCATCTCCGCCAAGACGACAGGCAAGACATTCACTGGAATATTCTAATAATAAATTACCAAGAAGCTTCAATACACGGTCACCAGCTTTGTGGCCATAGATGTCATTGATGGTTTTTAAATTGTCCATATCCATAAAGACAAGACATCCGCTGTGGCGTTTCATCAACTGCGCAATGGTTTGCTCACCTTTATTTCTGGTTGGAAGCCCAGTTAAAAAGTCGAGATTTTTCTTTGGTTTTTTGTGTACGGATCGTGCTCATGATGTCAGAAATGAATTGACTCATTTCGATTTCAGCTTCAGGAATCTGAGTATTCTCAGTGATACTTAAATGATCTTCTTTGACATGAATACGGTCTTCCCTTAATAGTTTTAAAAAGATATCAGTGATCTCAGGATCAAACTGAGTCCCTTTATTATTCTCTAATTCCTGTATGATCTTTTCTGGCGGAAGTTGATTTCGGTAAATTCTCTGGAAACTCATAGCATCATAACTGTCAGCAACCGCAACAATTCTTGCATGTAGTGGAATCTCTTTTCCCTTTAAACCGTCAGGATAACCATTTCCATCATAACGTTCATGATGATTGCGTACAATTTCTTGTACGTGATCGATCAGAGAAATATTCTTTAAGATATTTGCACCAATGATCGTATGTTCCTTAATAATAGAAAATTCTTCCTCAGAAAGTTTGCTTGGTTTATTTAAAATGGTATCAGGAATAGCAATTTTGCCGATATCATGAAGATGAGCAGCATTTTTTAGATTACTAAGTTCTTTTCATTCCATCCAAGTTCACGTGCGATCAAAACGGAATACTCTGCACACGATGAGAATGTCCTTTCGTATATTCATCTTTTGCCTCGATCGTGGTGGACAACATCTGCATCAACTGCAGAGACATCTCCTCTATATTTTTTTTACGTTTATCGAGTTCTTCCTGCTGCTGGTGTTTGATGATATCACGGATGATATGAATTGTATAGATTACATTCATAAACAACAAGATCAAAATAGCGATACCGACAAATACGCCAGAAACAGATACTTTGTAATATACAGAAATTGCTTCAAAAATCACAGAAAGCATTGTAATAAGCAGTCCAAAGAACAACAGGCAATCACTTCGACTCCGATGATTCCAATATCTGATCAGGAAAGCAAGAATGACAGCAAGAAAAGTAATAATAAGGATTGCGTGTGCTGCTGGCATTGTCTCAATATAATCTGCAATACCTGTAAGATGCAGGATCGTACAGATGATAAAATTCAATAAAGCAATAAAACAGATCGATTGAAAGATCTTTTTATATTTACCTTTCTGAAGATTATTGACATATAAGGAAATCGGTAACGGACATAACATGAGCATAATAAAACATGAAGTTGCAAGTCCAGATGCATTTGGAACAAGAAGCTGTCGCATTTTTGATTCTCCGATCATCCAGACAGATCCCATAAGCATACACCATCCAAGATATTCCATATTAAACTTGGTTTTGTAAACAATTCCAAGGGCGATACTAAATAAGATTGTGACAATCGATGCAAAAAAGATAAATGATTCGATCACGGTTACAGAGAAGTTATGATTAAAAATATAACTCCAGATCTGCATTTGATCTCCACAGTAAATCGTATTGACAACACCAGAGTAGTTACTCGTATATGTTGTAAGTTCCAGACAAAGTTCCTTTCCGGCATCTGCAGACGAAGTATTGCAGAATATATAACGGCTGGCAGAGTTTTTACCAAATCGGTGCAGACTTTTTTGCATTGTACTCTTTTCGAAGTTTTCCATCAATGTAAAAACGTACATCTTGAAGGGAAGAACGGATCGCGATCACATTCTCGTTATAATCATCTGGAAGTGTAGTAGTAATGATCATCGTCTGTTTTGCTGGAACTTTATAACGTCCAGGAACAGAAATGTTTTGTTTTGTGCCATCGGATTTCTTCCATGTAAAAGTACCATTGTAGATGATGGAATGTCCAGATTGGTCAAAAAACTGTTCATCAGGTCCTAAAATCTGAATCCCAATGAACCAGACAAAGATGATCATCATCAAAATATAAAATAGTCTGGAAATATTTTTATTAGTTTTGTATGGTTTTCTGATCAAAAATAGTTTTCCCACCTCCATTTGTTGATCGTATTGTATATCAAAATAAACTATACTTGACAGAATCAATATTTTTTTGTTAAAGTAATCAAACAATCAATATTCCATGAGGGAGTAGTTCGCGTCATACAAAGACGTGATTTGTCAACAGACTCGGTAATGACTCGCAGATATCAAGCAAGTCAGCCTGGCAAATATTAAAGAATGAGACTCATGTATGTTCTTATAGTACATCTGGAACATACATGAGTTTTTTCTTATGTACAAATAAAAAGATAATTTTGAAAGGAGAAAAACAAATGGAGAAATTTATCAACAATCCCCATTATTTTTAGTGATCATCTGTCTGATCATAGGATTTGCATTTTTAATGAAAGGAGCAGACTATTTTGTAGAAGGAAGTTCAAGTGTCGCCAAACGTTTAAAAGTTCCTTCTATTATCATTGGATTGACGATCGTAGCCATGGGAACATCACTTCCAGAAACTGCAGTCAGTGTAACAGCGTCTATTGCCAATAATAATGCTCTGGCGATCAGTAATGTAGTTGGTTCTAATATCTTTAATATGATGTTTGTGATCGGAGTCTGTTCAATTTTAGCAACGATCGGTGTAAAAAGAGAAACAATTATAAGAGATATTCCATTATCTCTTGTATGTGCGACATTACTTCTCATATTTGGTTATCTTGCATTCGGAGATAGATCACATATGATCCTTGGACATTTTGATGGAATCATTTTCCTTATTATATTTGCCGTATATGTTCTTATGATGGTTTTTCAGGCAATGCGTGCCAGAATAATCAGGAAGTCGTACAACTTGAAACAATGGAAAATGAAGAATTGATGATCATGTCTTATCCGAAGAGTCTGTTATGTATCGTTGGAGGTGCAGCAGCAATTGCATTTGGTGGAGATCTTACAGTTGATGCTGCAAGCAGGATTGCCATAGATTTTGGAATGAGCCAGAATCTTGTAGGATTAACGATTGTTTCGATTGGAACGTCTCTTCCAGAACTGGTCACATCCATCGTAGCCGCAAGAAAAAATGAAGTTGATATGGCGGTCGGGAATGCGATTGGTTCCAATATCTTTAACATCCTTATGGTACTTGGAATCGCATCTGCGATCAGTCCATTACAGCTAATTGGTGAAAATGTGATCGACATCATAGTTTTAGTCGTATTTTCAGTTGTAGTATGGATCTTTGGAGCAACGAAAAAAAAGATTTCAAGAACCGAAGGAATTGCAATGATCTGCATGTATCTTTGCTATAGTGCGTACATTATTATGCGATAGGCGTGATCATTGACATTACACCGTCACAACTATAAAATATAAGATATATGATGGAGGAGAACCAATGATCAGATTAGCAACGATAGGAACCAATTTTATTACAGACTGGCTGATGGAAGGAATTTTAGAATTAGATGAAATCCAATTAACAGCTGTATATTCAAGAAATTTAGAAAAAGGGAAGCAGTTTGCAGCAAAATATAATGTAGAAAAAGTATATGATAACTACGAAGAGATGGCAAAAGATCCAGAGATTGATGCGGTTTATGTAGCGAGTCCAACTTATATGCATTATGCACATTCGATCACAATGATTAATTACGGAAAGCATGTGCTTTGTGAGAAACCTGTTTGTTCCAACCGTGAGGAATTAGATATCCTGATCAAAGCAGCCAAAGAACAAGGAGTTGTATTTATGGAAGCCATGAAGAATGTACATTCTCCAGGATTCCATGCGATGATGGACAATCTTCATAAGATTGGAACAGTGAGAAGAGCAACGATTCAGTATTGTCAGTATTCTTCAAGATATGACAAATTTAAAAAAGGGATCATTGAAAACGCATTTAATCCCAAATTATCGAATGGAGCACTGATGGATATTGGATCTTACTGTATCCATTTCCTTGCAAGTTTATTTGGAAAACCAGAAAAGATTCTCGCAGACAGTTTGTTCCTTGAAAATGGAGTGGATGGTGCAGGAAGTGTGATCGCATCGTATGGCGATAAACAGGCGGAGATCATATATTCCAAGATTACAGATTCCAAACTGCCAACACAGATTCAGGGTGAAAATGGATGTATGATCATTGAACAATGTCCGATCATCAAGAAGATCACGATTACTATAGAAATGGAGAAACAGAAGAATTACAATTTGACAAAAGAGATAATCCGATGATCTATGAAACAAAAGATTTTATCAGATTGATCAAAGAACATAAAGTGGATCATCAATTTTTAAGAGCATCCGAGATCGAGATGGATATCACGGATGAAGTGCGAAGACAGACAGGAATTGTATTCCCGGCAGATAAGATCCGGGAACAGTGATCGCAAGTGAACAATCTCTTAAAACAGAAAGGAAAGCAAACATGAGAAAGATCATAGCAGCAGGATGTCTGATGGCAGCCATGACACTTTGTGTTGGGTGTTCATCTGCAAAAGACGGCAGCAAAGATACAACAAAAGCAACAACAGAAACAAAGATGAAAGTGCAATCAAAATATAAAGTACCAAAGATCACAGCAGCAAAGAAAACAGACCAACTTGCGGATGCACAAAAGGGAGAAACGATCGTCACTATGAAAGTCAAAGGTTATGGAGAAATGCAGTTTAAGTTCTTCATGAAGAAAGCGCCTTTAGCTGTGAAGAATTTTGTAACTCTTGCATTCGAATGGATACTTTGATGGACAGATACTTCATCAGAGTCATCAATGATTTATGATCCAGAGTGGAGATCCAACAGGAACAGGAACAGGCGGAGAAAGTATTTGGGAGAAGACTTTGATAATGAAGTATGTGAGGAACTTCTGCCTCTTCGCGGTTCTTTATGTATGGCAAATTCCGGAGCAGATACGAATGGAAGTCAGTTTTTATCGTGCAGGCGAAAGCAGATACAGCGAAGAAAGGTCTGGAAGAAGGGAATGTAGAGCTCACAAAGAAACAACAAGCGTTATTCTTGGATCAGGGTGGATATCCATCCTTAACAGGAAGCTATACTGTGTTTGGACAAATGATCAATGGATATGATGTGTTAGATAAGATTTCAGGATGCAAGACACAAGATAATGGAAGTGGAGAAGTAAGCCAGCCAGTGAAGAAAGTTGTAATAGAGAAAATGACTGTTTCAAATGCAGAATAAATTAGAGGAAAACAGGTGGTTATATGCTGATCGTTGCACTTGATACTTCAAAAAAAGAGCCGTTATATGAGCAGAATTTATAATTCTATCAAAGAAGAAATTATAACAGGAGTTTTGCCCTTTGGGGCCAGACTCCCTTCTGCAAGGAGACTTTCCAAACATTTAGATGTCAGCAGGAATACTGTGGACACTGCATATGCACAGCTTTGTGCAGAAGGATATATTGAATCAAAACCAAAACGTGGTTTCTTTGTCTGTCAGGTAGAAGAACTGGCAGAGCTTCACATTCCAGTTAAGATCGAAGAAGAGGAAGAAGAAATACGACCAGAGAAGATACCATATGACTTTCATCAGCAGGAGTTGATATGGAACAGTTTCCTTATCATATCTGGAGAAAACTACTAAAAGAGATCATGATCAATGATAACAGTGTAGTTATTTCAAAAGGGGAATTTTCAAGGAGATTTGGAATTGCGCAAGCGATCATGTATTATCTGAGACAATCCAGAGGTGTTCATGTTCATGCCAGCCAGATCGTAGTGGCAGCAGGAATGGAGAATCTGCTATTTTTACTACGTCAGATTTTAGGAGAAAAAGTTTCCATTGGAATTGAAAATCCAGTTTACAAAAATGCGTATGAAATCTTAAAGGAATTAGATTTTAAGATTCATCCGATCTCCATGGACGAAAGTGGAATGTGTGTAGAACAATTGCAGAAAACAGATGCGAACTTAGCATATGTAACCCCGGCACACCAATATCCAACAGGCGTGATCATACCATAGGGCGAAGAAGTCAATTATTAGGATGGGCTAAAAAAGATCCAGATCATTATATTATCGAAGATGATTATGACAGCGAGTTCAGATATCATGGAAAACCAATTCCAGCGATGCAGGGATTAGATGATGGAGAAAATGTGATCTACATGGGAACATTTTCAAAGGCGATCGCACCAGCGATCCGAGCAAGTTATATGGTGCTCCCAAAGAAACTTGCAAAGAGATATCAGCAGATTGGCCAGACATTTTCCTGTGCAGTATCAAGGATCGATCAGAAAGTTTTGACGCTGTTTCTGACAGAAGGGCATTTTGAACGACATTTAAACCGTATGAGGAATATTTATAAAGAGAAACATGATCTATTGATCAAAGAAATTAAGAAGTTAAACTCCGATATTCAAATATATGGTCATGGAGCAGGAGCACATATCATCGTAAGATCCCTGTCAAGTGATCAAAAAGAAGTTTCAAAAAAAATTAAGACAAAAAGGCGTGATGATCTATCCGCTCTCATGGTATTATATAGAAGGGAAACCATTGAAAGAAGAATATATTTTGGGGTTTACGAGAATGAAAAAAGAAGATATGATAAGAGGGATTGAAATTATAGGAGAAGTACTCTATTCAAAATAAAAAGTGGAGGACAATCATATGTCAGAAGAGAAAAATCAAAATGAGATTGAGGAAGTAACAAATGAGGATGAACACAAAGATGTGGAACATTACTGCTATCTTTGCAGACGTCCGGAATCTGCAGCCGGTAAGATGTTAGAACTTCCGAATAATATTTTTATATGTACAGATTGTATGCAGAGGACATTAAATTCTATGGGCAATGGTCAGTTTGGATTTATTGACGCAAGAAATATGGATCTTGACAGCATGGATATCACAAAGATGATGAACGATATGCAGAGCATGCAGCCAAAAGCGGAAGTAAAGAAGAAAAAGAAAGACAAAAAAGAAAGAGCCAGAGTTTACATTAAAAGATATTCCAGCACCACATCAGATCAAGGCAATGCTGGATGAATATGTTATTGGACAGGATTATGCGAAGAAAGTTATGTCTGTTGCTGTATACAATCATTATAAACGAGTGGTTACAAACACAATGGATGAGATCGAAATCGATAAATCGAATATGCTGATGATCGGGCCAACAGGAAGTGGTAAAACATATCTGGTCAAGACACTTGCAAGACTGTTAAAAGTACCACTAGCGATCACAGATGCTACATCCTTAACAGAAGCAGGATATATTGGTGATGACGTAGAAAGTGTTTTATCAAAGCTCTTACAGGCGGCAGATAACGATGTAGACCGTGCAGAACATGGAATCGTATTCATTGACGAGATTGATAAGATTGACCAAGAAACAAAATACAAACAGCAGAGATGTCAGTGGAGAATCCGTTCAGCAAGGATTGCTAAAACTCTTAGAAGGAGCAGAAGTCGAAGTGCCAGTCGGAGCTACAAGCAAGAATGCAATGGTGCCACTCACAACGATCAATACAAGGAATATTCTTTTTATCTGTGGTGGAGCCTTCCCGAACTTAGAAGGAATCATCAAAAACGTCTGATGAAGAAAACATCGATCGGATTTGGAGCAGATTTAAAAGACCGTTTTGATGAAGAAGAAAACATCATTGCACAGGTTACGAATGAAGATTGAGAGAATATGGATTCATACCGGAATTCATCGGAAGACTTCCAATGATATTTACATTAGAAGGACTGACAAAAGAGATGTTAGTCAAGATTCTAAAAGAACCAAAGAATGCGATCTTAAAACAGTATCAGAAGTTATTAGAATTAGATGAAGTAAAATTAGAATTCGACGAAGGGGCTCTGGAGGCCATCGCAGAACAAGCTCTGAAAAAGAAAACAGGAGCCAGAGCATTACGTGCGATCATCGAGAAATTCATGCTCGACATTATGTACGAGATACCAAAAGACGACACGATCGGAAGCGTAACGATCACAAGAGATTATATTGAGAATCATGGAAATCCAGAGATTCATCTAAGAGATCAGTAAATAAGAATGATACGCCAATATGTATAAATGAAATGCAGCCAGAAAGTTAAATCAATAACTGTCTGGCTGCATTTTATGTTATTTAATATTCTATTAACGAAAGTCTTATTTAATAACCTTGATCCATCCTTCAGGGGCTTCAATATGACCCATCTGGATTCCTGTTAAAGTATCGTATAATTTCTGGATGACAGGTCCCATATTTTCCATTCCGCTTGGGAAGCAGATTTCATTACCGTGATCATAAATCTTTCCTACTGGAGAGATAACTGCGGCTGTTCCACATAATCCACATTCAGCGAAATCTTTGACTTCATCAAATAATACTTCACGTTCTTCGACTTCAAGTCCAAGGTATTCTTTGGCTACATAAACTAAAGAACGACGAGTGATAGATGGAAGAATACTGTCAGATTTAGGTGTTACAACTTTACCATCTTTTGTAATAAAGATGAAGTTAGCTCCACCTGTTTCTTCTACTTTTGTTCTTGTTGCTGGGTCAAGATACATATTCTCATCAAATCCCTGACGATGAGCTTCCATGATTGGGTAAAGGCTCATAGCATAGTTTAATCCGGCTTTGATATTACCTGTTCCACGAGGAGCAGCACGATCATAATCACTGACACGGATAGTAATAGGTTTAGCTCCTTCTTTGAAGTATGGTCCTACTGGTGTAGTAAAGATACGGAACTGATATTCATTTGCTGGTTTTACACCGATCACAGGATCACTTCCGAACATATAAGGACGGATATATAATGTAGCACCAGAACCGAAAGGTGGTACGAATGCTTCATTCGCTGCAACGACTTTCTCGATCGCTTCTACAAATTTATCTTCAGGGAATACAGGCATCTCAAGTCTTCTGCATGAATCTGCCATACGGCTTGCATTTAAGTCAGGACGGAATACAACGATATGTCCATTCTTCTGTTGTGTAAGCTTTCATTCCTTCAAAACATGTCTGAGCGTACTGTAATACACCGGCACATTCAGAGATTGTGATGTTGGCATCTGTTGTTAATTCACCTTCATCCCATGCTCCATCTTTGTAATTAGCTACAAAACGGTAATCTGTTGGCATATAACCGAAACCGATGTTAGCCCAGTCGATATTTTTCTTTTCCATAATATTAATGCACTTCCTTTTATTCGTATTGTAGAGTCGTTAGCCAGTCTATGGATGGTCGGCTAAAAATTCTTATTGCTAACAGTTTACACCTGAATATTTATAACGTCAAGAGATTTTATGCATCGTAACCATGAATGTTTTTCACCGATGGACCATATGTGAGTCCAACACCCTGAGAGCTGTTTGGTCCTTTTGGATATCCAATACCACTGTAATAAATATAATAAATTCCATTTTCCACAAAAAAGCTGCTACGGTAAATACCACGGTTGTCCCATGCTTTTTCCTTTTCAGATGGTTTTAAGATCGTAATACATTTCTTAAAATCATGCGCATTTTGGATGAAGTATAATAAAGATTCATTTCCCGGTGCCTATGCCCTTTGTAGAAGCAACGACGAGCATTTCATAGCCTTTCTCTGTATGAATGACATCCAGATGCCAGCTTCGAAGTCTGTCAGATGGATATTTTAACTGAATCGTGCTTGGAGTTGTCCAATGAAAACCATCTTTACTTTCACGGTATAAAACAGGGAATTTTCTTTTACAGTTGACAGTCCACATCTTATATCGTCCGTTTTCATAAATGATCGCCGGACTTAGAATACGATCAGTGCGTGCATCGGAAACCAATACATTCTGAGCTTTACTCCAGTGGATACCATCGGTTGTTGTACGTTTCATGATCTTATCGATCCTGGTACGATTATCGACTTGGCGCCAGTAACATTCTAAGGTATCGATATCTTTTCTATATACAAGATGGGTATCTGAATTATACTGTTTGTCAGGGTCTTCAAATGGGGTCAATGGATCAAGTGAAACAGCTTTTCCCTCTCCTTCAAATGGCTTCCAATGAATCCTGTCATTGGAGACACAGACGTGTGGATTTTCTTTTCGCTGATCTGCACCTGGATATGGAGTGTATGCCATCCAATAGCGATAGCCGTTCCATGGTTTTTCAAGTTTAAGACTTTTGGGTGAAATGCTGATCATCACCGTAAGACTGATGATATCAAGTTTTGATCTGCAAAGTTTCCTCTCCCAAGAGGTACTTGTTTTGGCAGGTTTATCAATTTCTGCCTGTGTGTTTTTGGTGCACAAGAAGATGTGATGATCAATAAAGCTAAGATCATCACCAGTGCAATGCTTTTGTTCTTTTTTAACATAATCTCCTCCTTATTGTAAGCAGCCTGTGAAAATCAAGGACAGTAAATATGGAAATTTACATAGATTTTACCTAGGCTGTTTACAGTATAACATAAGGAATAGCCTTGTTTTCATAAAAGTATAATAATTAAGGAAAATGAAAGAAAGTTATTGGGAAAGTATGAAAAATAATGCTATAATATTACAGAACAATCAAAAAAGCGTAAACGAAAGGGGAGCCTTCTCATGGACCAGATGAAGTATCTAAAGGAACTGGCAGTGCGTTATCCAAATGTCGCAGCTGCTTCAACAGAGATCATCAATCTTCAGGCAATCTTGCATCTTCCCAAAGGAACAGAGCATTATGTTTCTGATGTTCACGGCGAATATGAGAAATTCAGCATATCATAAGGAATGGATCAGGAGCGATCCGAAGCAGGATTGAAGATGAATTTGGGAATACACTGACAACAAAGCAAAAGAAAAATTTGGCATCAGTTATTTATTATCCGGAGCAGAAGATGGATTTAATGGAGGAAGAATTACCAAAGAATTTCCTTCTTGAATGGCAGCATGATACGATGGTACGTCTGGTTCATGTTGCAAGATCAGTCGGGAATAAATATACAAGATCAAAAGTAAGGAAAGCAATGTCACCAGAATTTGCCTATGTGATGGAAGAATTGATGGTAGAACACCGGAGAGCTGATAAGAAACGCTATGTAGAGCAGATTCTTGAGACGATCATCACGACAGGAAGGGTCAGACAGTTTATTGCAGCGATGGCCCATCTGATCCAGGATCTGACGATCGATCATCTGCATGTGATCGGAGATATTTATGATAGAGGATCTGGTCCACACAGGATCATGGACTGCATCATGAAGACAGCGAATGTTGATATTCAGTGGGGAAATCACGATATTTTATGGATGGGAGCTGCATCTGGGCACCGCGCATGTATTTGTAATGTTGTAAGAATCTGTGCAAGATACAATAATCTGGATGTTTTGGAAATGGTTATGGCATCAATCTGATCCCGCTGGCAAGATTTGCATTGGAGTGTTACAAAGATGATGAATGTGAATTATTCCATGCATCTGGAGAAGTGGATGAGAGTAATATCCGAGAAGAAGAATTGAATAAGAAGATGCACAAAGCCATTGCGATCATGCAGTTTAAAGTAGAAGGTCAATTGATCAAACGCCGTCCAGACTTTTTGATGGATCAAAGATTACTATTAGACAAGATCGACTATGAAAAAGGAACGATCACATTAGATGGAAAAGAATATGAATTAAAAGATAAGAATTTTCCAACGATCGATCCAAATGATCCATATAAATTGACCAAAGAAGAAGAATATGTGATGGAACATCTGGTAACTGTATTTAAATACTGTGCTTATCTTCAGGAACATATAAGATTCTTATTTGCAAAAGGACACTTATACAAGGTGTTCAATGGAATGCTTCTATATCATGGCTGTGTACCGCTAAACGAAGATGGACATTTCGTGAAGTAGAGATTGAAGGGAGAAAGTACGCAGGGAAAGAACTTTATGGATGTTTTAGAGCATCTGGCAAGACAGGGTTATTAATGAAGAAAAAGATATGAAATCCAGAAAATATGGACAAGACATCATGTGGTTCATCTGGTCAAATGAAAACTCACCAGTCTAACGGAAAAGCAAAGG
>ENA-OQMZ01000643-OQMZ01000643.1-human-gut-metagenome-genome-assembly--contig:-NODE-643-length-14425-cov-1.638271_pt1 | contig 14425 bp, 23 predicted proteins | sample MGYA00242621_ERZ504862 | MGnify/ENA primary metagenome ERZ504862 (study PRJEB26092, sample SAMD00036393) | human gut metagenome | host: Homo sapiens | study: EMG produced TPA metagenomics assembly of... | reverse complement strand
ACCGACCTGGCGCAAGCCGGAATGGATATCCCCAATATCGGAACGACTCATGCCGATTATTTCCATGACGCCATTCCTTGTACCGCAGATATGACTGAAGAGGAAGTAAAAGGTGCCTACGAACAGGAAACAGGCAATGTGATTGTGAAACGTTTCAAGAACCTGAACCTGTACATACTCCGGGAGTACTAGTAAAAATCATGGTCCTTTTGCATGGGGAAAAGATGCCAATGATGCTGTACATAATGCAGTAGTCATGGAACAGGTAGCCAAAATGGCAAGTATCGCTTTTGCCGCCAACCCTCATTTAACGATGAATTCTTTATTAATAGAAAAGCATTTCAACCGCAAACACGGCCCCAATGCTATTATGGACAGAAATAAGAAACAAAGAAATTAATAACCCTTTTAAAATATAACATTATGGAAAAAGCATTTGATCAGTATGAAGTATGGTTTGTAACAGGAGCACAGCTTCTGTACGGAGGTGACGCAGTTATAGCAGTAGACGCTCACTCCAATGAAATGGTAAACGGACTGAACGAATCAGGGAAACTTCCTGTAAAAGTAGTATATAAAGGAACAGCCAACTCTTCCAAAGAAGTGGAAGCAGTGTTCAAAGCAGCCAACAACGATGAAAAATGTATCGGTGTCATCACTTGGATGCACACTTTCTCCCCAGCTAAAATGTGGATTCACGGTCTGCAACAGTTAAAGAAACCACTGTTACATCTACACACTCAATTCAATAAGGAAATTCCTTGGGATACCATGGATATGGACTTCATGAATCTGAATCAATCCGCCCATGGTGACCGCGAATTCGGACATATCTGTACCCGTATGCGCATCCGCCGCAAAGTAGTGTAGGTTACTGGAAAGACGAAGACACCCAGCACAAGATTGCCGTTTGGATGCGCGTTTGTGCAGGTTGGGCAGACTCTCAGGATATGCTGATCATCCGTTTCGGCGATCAGATGAATAATGTAGCTGTAACTGACGGTGATAAAGTGGAAGCAGAACAACGTATGGGGTATCACGTAGATTACTGTCCGGCAAGCGAACTGATGAAATACCATAAAAACATCAAGGATACAGATGTAGAGGCACTTGTAGCAACTTACTTCAACGAATACGACCACGATGCTTCATTAGAAGATAAATCAACCGAAGCTTATCAGAAAGTATGGAACGCTGCAAAAGCCGAATTAGCTCTTCGTGCCATCCTTAAAGCCAAAGGCGCCAAAGGATTCACTACTAATTTTGATGATTTGGGCCAAACAGACGGCAGCTACTTCGATCAGATTCCGGGACTGGCTTCCCAGCGTCTGATGGCTGAAGGCTACGGATTCGGTGCGGAAGGTGACTGGAAATCAGCAGCTCTCTACCGTACCGTATGGGTGATGAACCAAGGACTTTCCAAAGGTTGTTCTTTCCTGGAAGATTACACATTGAACTTCGATGGTGCAAACAGTGCTATCCTGCAATCACATATGCTGGAAGTTTGCCCTCTTATCGCCGCTTCCAAACCACGTCTGGAAGTACACTTCCTAGGCATAGGTATTCGCAAGAGCCAGACAGCCCGTCTTGTATTCACTTCAAAAGTAGGCTCAGGTTGTACCGCCACTGTAGTAGACTTGGGTAACCGTTTCCGTCTGATCGTGAACGACGTAGAATGCATCGAGCCGAAACCGTTGCCCAAATTACCGGTTGCTTCCGCCCTGTGGATTCCGATGCCTAATTTCGAAGTAGGTGCAGGCGCATGGATCCTAGCAGGTGGAACACATCATTCTTGCTTCTCTTATGATCTGACAGCAGAATATTGGGAAGACTATGCTGAGATTGCAGGTATCGAAATGATCCGTATCGACAAAGATACTACCATCAGCAACTTCAAGAAAGAGCTTCGCATGAACGAAGTCTACTATATGCTGAACAAAGCACTTTGCTAATTCATCCATAAAGAGGGGATGTGTCAAGGCTAATAAGATTCTTGGCACATCCCACCTTATTTTATCATCATTATTGTTGTACCTTAAATTATAGGTTTTAATATGAAATCAGATGCAAAATCAACCATCGAAGCAGGAAAAGCTATTCTAGGCATAGAATTCGGATCAACACGAATCAAAGCTGTTTTGATTGACCAGGAAAACAAGCCCATTGCCCAGGGAAGCCACAGCTGGGAAAACCAACTGGTAGACGGACTGTGGACTTACAGTGTGGAAGCTATCTGGCATGGCCTGCAAGACTGCTATGCAGATCTCCGTTCCAACGTAAAAAAGCTATATGACACAGAAATAGAAACCTTGGCGGCAATCGGTGTCAGTGCCATGATGCATGGTTATATGGCATTCAATAAAGAAGAAGAAATCCTTGTACCTTTCCGTACATGGAGAAATACCAATACCGGTCCGGCAGCCGCCGCTTTATCTGAATTATTCGTATATAACATTCCTCTGAGATGGAGCATTTCTCATTTATACCAAGCTATTTTAGACAATGAAGAACACGTAAGTAACATTGACTATCTGACCACCCTTGCAGGTTTCATTCATTGGCAAATTACAGGTCAGAAAGTTCTGGGCATAGGTGATGCATCAGGAATGCTTCCCATAGACCCGGCTACCAAGAATTATTCTGCCGAAATGATAGCCAAGTTCGACAAGTTGGTAGCTCCTAAAGGATACCCTTGGAAACTGACAGATATCCTGCCCAAAGTCTTACCCGCCGGCGAGAATGCAGGGTTCCTTACCCCGGAAGGTGCCAAGAGGCTGGACGTGTCGGGCCACTTGAAAGCAGGTGTACCTGTCTGCCCTCCGGAAGGAGATGCCGGAACCGGCATGGTAGCAACCAACGCTGTCAAGCAACGCACCGGGAATGTATCAGCAGGCACTTCCTCATTTTCCATGATTGTATTGGAAAAAGAGTTGTCCAAGCCATACGAAATGATTGACATGGTTACCACTCCCGACGGAAGCCTTGTAGCTATGGTACATTGCAACAACTGCACCTCCGACCTCAATGCCTGGATCAATCTGTTCAAAGAATACCAAGAACTGCTGGGTATACCCGTAGATATGAATGAATTATATGGAAAACTTTACAATCATGCGCTCGCAGGCGATGCAGATTGCGGTGGTCTTATTTCGTATAATTATATTTCAGGTGAACCCGTGACAGGACTTGCCGACGGAAGGCCATTGTTTGTACGTTCTGCAAATGACAAATTCAACCTCGCCAACTTTATGCGTACCCATTTATACGCTTCAGTCGGAGTTCTTAAGATAGGTAATGACATTCTTTTCAATGAAGAGAAAATCAAAGTAGACAGAATCACAGGACACGGCGGATTATTCAAAACGAAAGGTGTAGGCCAGAGAATACTTGCAGCAGCTATAAACTCCCCTATTTCCGTAATGGAAACTGCCGGTGAAGGTGGCGCATGGGGAATCGCCCTGCTAGGTTCTTACCTTGTCAACAATGAAAAGAACCAATCCCTGGCAGATTTTCTGGAAGACAAAGTATTCGCCGGTGATGCCGGTATTGAAATATCGCCAACAGCCGAAGATGTAGCCGGATTCAACACATATATCGAAAACTATAAGGCAGGACTGCCTGTTGAAGAAGCAGCGACCCGATTTAAGAAGTGAGTCAAACGGGCTTAAAAAAGAGCCTCTTTACATGTTGCGGTTTACACATAAAGAGTTATCTTTGCAGATATTAAATAAAATAGCAAAGATAAACCGACTCACTAATAGCATTCAAATTATAATATTATTTTAATATGAACGAAAAGAAACTTATGAACCGTGCAGCGGACAACATCCGTATTCTGGCTGCTTCGATGGTAGAGAAAGCTAATTCAGGACACCCGGGTGGAGCTATGGGTGGCGCTGATTTTGTAAACGTGCTTTTCTCTGAGTTTTTAGTTTACGATCCTGAAAATCCGCGTTGGGAAGGGCGTGACCGTTTCTTCCTTGATCCAGGCCACATGTCACCGATGCTGTATTCCACTTTGGCACTGACCGGCAAGTTCACCATGGAAGAACTGGCACAGTTCCGCCAATGGGGCAGTCCGACTCCGGGACACCCTGAAGTGGACATCATGCGCGGTATTGAAAATACTTCCGGCCCGTTAGGACAAGGACACACTTTTGCAGTAGGTGCTGCTATCGCTGCCAAATTTCTGAAAGCCCGTCTGGGTCATGTCATGGACCAGACATCTATGCCTATATATCCGATGGGGGTATTCAAGAAGAGATTTCTCAGGGTGCAGGCCGTCTGGCAGGTCATTTGGGGCTGGACAACTTGATCATGTTTTATGATTCAAACGACATCCAGCTGTCTACCGCTACCGATGCTGTTACCAGCGAAGATGTTGCCAAGAAATACGAAGCATGGCACTGGAAAGTAATTACCATCGACGGTAATGATCCCGATGCAATCCGCACGGCTCTGACAGAAGCGAAAGCCGTAACCGGTCAGCCCACATTAATTATCGGTAAGACCATTATGGGTAAAGGCGCACGCAAAGCGGATGATTCCAGTTATGAACGTAACTGTGCCACCACGGTGCTCCTTTGGGAGGTGATGCTTACATCAATACAATCAAAAACTTAGGCGGCGATCCAACCGATCCTTTCCAAATCTTCCCTGAAGTAAAAGAGTTGTATGCCAAACGTGCAGAGGAACTGAAAAAAATTGTTGCAAGAAAATATGCGGCTAAAAACTGAATGGACTAAAGCTAACCCCGAACTGGCTGCTAAATTGGAACTATGGTTCTCTGGCAAAGCTCCGAAAGTAAATTGGAATGTTATCGAACAAAAAGCCGGAGATGCTACACGCAGCGCTTCTGCCAAAGTTCTCGGTGTACTGGCTACAGAAGTAGAAAACATGATCGTTTCTTCTGCCGACCTGTCAAATTCAGACAAGACCGACGGTTTCTTGAAGAAAACACATGCATTCACAAAAGACGACTTCACCGGTGCATTTCTGCAGGCAGGTGTTTCCGAATTAACCATGGCTTGCTGCTGCTGGGTATGGCACTTCACGGAGGTGTGATTGCTGCATGCGCTACCTTCTTCGTATTCTCAGACTACATGAAACCCGCCATACGTATGTGCCTTGATGGAACTTCCCGTCAAATTCATCTGGACACACGACGCATTCCGTGTAGGTGAAGACGGTCCTACTCACGAACCGGTAGAACAAGAAGCACAAATCCGCCTGATGGAAAACTGAAAAACCACAAAGGACACAATTCTATGTTGGTACTCCGTCCGGCAGATGCGGAAGAAACCACTGTGGCATGGAAATTGGCCATGGAAAATACCAGCACCCCCACCGCACTGATCTTCTCCCGCCAGAATATCGCGAATCTGCCTGCAGGAAACGACTATTCACAGGCTGCCAAAGGCGCTTATATTGTTGCAGGCTCCGATGAAAATCCGGATGTAATCCTAGTCGCTTCAGGTTCCGAAGTTTCCACTTTGGAAGCAGGTGCAGAACTTCTCCGCAAGGATGGCATAAAAATACGTATCGTATCCGCTCCTTCTGAGGGATTGTTCCGCAGCCAAAGCAAGGAATACCAAAACAGTATCATTCCCACAGGGGCTAAAGTATTCGGTCTGACTGCCGGTCTTCCTGTAAACCTTGAAGGTTTGGTAGGTGCCAACGGTAAGGTATTCGGTCTGGAATCATTCGGATTCTCCGCTCCTTACAAAGTATTGGATGAAAAGCTGGGCTTTACCGCACAGAACGTGTATAACCAAGTAAAAGAAATGCTGGCATGAAAAAAGTAGGACTGGCATCCGATCATGCAGGATTTGAACTGAAAGAGTTTGTAAAGACATGGTTAACTGAAAAAGGCTATCCATGCAAAGATTTCGGTACATACAGTACAGAAAGCTGTGACTATGCAGATTATGCCCATCCGCTTGCACTGGCTATAGAAGCCGGAGAATGCGGACCCGGAGTGGCAATTTGCGGAAGCGGTGAAGGCATCAGCATGACATTGAACAAACATCAGGGTATCCGTGCGGCACTATGCTGGATGCCCGAGATAGCCCATCTGTCACGTCAGCACAATGACGCCAATGTTCTGGTAATGCCGGGACGATTCATTGACCATGAAATGGCCGAAAAAATATTGGATGAATTCTTTAACAGCGGCTTCGAAGGCGGACGTCACCAAAAGCGCATTGAAAAGATACCTGTAAAGTAAAATTCACGCAATAATAATAAAAGTAAAAAAAGAGAGGCATTATAGCTTCTCTTTTTTTATTCCTATCTTTGCTTAGATTAAAATATAAAATAAAAAATATTACTATGAAGAAGATTCTTTTTTTAATGCTCCTATGTCTGCCATTCATCGCTATGGCACAGACAGATCCCAAATATCTGGCGGGAGCGATAACTATGGATGACGGTAAAGTTTCTTTCAAAACAGAGATACAGGCACCGTCTTTAACGAAAGACCAACTATATGGCACCATGCTGAAATGGGCCACAGAACGTTTCAAGCCCGAAGGCAAGTTCAATGCACGTGTCTTTACACCAATGAAGATGAAGGAACCATTGCAGCAGGTGGCGAAGAATATCTGGTATTCTCCTCCTCCGCATTGTCATTGGACAGAACCAGAATTTATTATCAGTTGTTTATCACCTGCGAAAACGGAAAATGTGATATCGAAATGACCCGTATCCGTTATTGGTATGATGAAGCTCGTGACGGAGGAGAAAAATACAGTGCAGAGGAATGGATTGTAGACGATATGGCTTTAAACAAATCGAAGACCAAGCTGGCTCCCATCTGCGGCAAATTCAGAAGAGAGACTATTGACTTGAAAGACACACTGTTCAAATCCATCCAAGATACATTGGGCAACAAGGTCTTGAACAACTCACAAATTGCAGTTGCTCCTGCTCCGGGCGTGACAGCTACTCCGATATCAAATGCAACAACAATCGTTACCGCCACTCCGGTAACTCCCCCTGCCCAACCGGCTGTCATCGGTGGTTCTGAGGGTAATACCGAAATAAAAGCAGCCAATAATGCAACTCCCAGTAAAGAACAAAGCATAGATGACCAAATCAAGGCATCCTCACGTATGACAATTACTGCCGGAAACGATGAACAATTCGAAATCGGTAAAGAATGCTGGGGAGGTTTCGGCCAGTTATTCGGCAAAGAAGTAGCATTCTGCGTAATCGACCAAGCCAAATCAATGGGCAATATGCTGATGGATCAGAGCGATAATTATAAAATTTCGTTCTACAAGCAAGGTAATAGCGAGCCGTGGTTGATAGTAAACTGCAAGAAACTGATGAAACAGACCGTTACCGGTGAGGAAGCAAAAAAGATGAACCCCAGTAATGACGGTCAGAAGGCATATAATATGTATGTAGGTGAAGTAATAAAATAGTCTTTTCTCCCATATATTTATACCGTGACAGTTTATTCTGATAATACATAAAACTTTAGGGGGAGATAACCCGACAACTCCCCCTAAAAAACATACAAACGATCTACCATATACTTCCCCAAAAGCACCATGACAAATACCATTCAAACATGTCTCCCCTTTAAGAATAAATAACACCGTTCCTCTATCAACCGTTTCACTTGAAACCATTTCTATAATAATCAAACCATTAGAAGAAATCATTCTTCCATTTTTTCCCTATCTTTCTCTCCTTTTTTTAAATGTTTTTAGCAAGAAAGCCGTTTTTTCTGCTCCAATCTTCCCTTTCATAACAAATAAAGAGTATCTTTGTAAACAACAATGAGACAATCATGCCTTATGACGGAACAATTACAGGACATAAAGACACTTATCGAACAGGGTGATACGGAAAGAGCCATTCATGCGCTAACTAATTCATCCGAAACGATGCGCACGTCAACGATGAACCCTATTACTTACTGGGTAACGCCTACCGCAAAATGGGAGACTGGCAACAAGCTTTGAACAATTATCTGGAAGCCATCGAGCGTAATCCGGAAAGTCCGGCCGTTTCCGCCCGTGACATGATTATGAATATTCTGAATTTCTATAACAAAGACATGTATAATCAATAATAACTAACCCATGGCAAAGATTAAAGGTGCTATTGTAGTAGACACAGAGCGTTGCAAAGGTTGCAATCTATGTGTAGTGGCATGTCCGCTGCATGTAATCGCGCTCAATGCCAAACAAGTGAATAAAAAAGGATACACATTCGCCCACCAGGTATTAGAAGATACCTGCAATGGTTGCGCATCATGTGCCACAGTCTGTCCGGACGGATGCATCACTGTGTATAAAGTAAAACAACAATAAATGTAACAAATATGGCAGAAGAAGTCGTTTTAATGAAGGGAAATGAAGCCATAGCCCACGCCGCTATCCGTATCGGAGTAGACGGTTACTTTGGCTATCCCATCACTCCCCAATCGGAAATATTGGAAACGCTGGCCGAAGAGAAACCTTGGGAAACTACCGGTATGGTGGTGTTGCAGGCAGAAAGTGAAGTCGCAGCAATCAACATGGTATATGGCGGTGCAGCGAGCGGTAAAATGGTAATGACCTCATCCTCCAGTCCCGGCGTCAGTTTAAAGCAGGAAGGCATCTCGTACATTGCCGGTGCCGAACTCCCCTGCCTGATTGTCAATGTCATGCGCGGAGGTCCCGGATTAGGAACCATCCAACCTAGTCAGGCCGACTATTTCCAAACAGTGAAAGGCGGCGGTCACGGAGACTATCGCCTCATAGCCCTGGCTCCTGCATCAGTACAGGAAATGGCAGATTTCGTAGGTATAGCTTTTGATCTGGCTTTCAAATACCGCAATCCCGCCATTATTCTGGCAGACGGCGTTATCGGACAGATGATGGAAAAAGTAGTATTGCCCGAACAGCGCACACGCCTGACAGATGAAGAAGTCATAGCCCGTTGTCCGTGGGCCACTACCGGCAGAACCCACCACCGTACTCCCAACATCATCACCTCATTGGAACTCGATCCTGCCGAGATGGAAAAACGTAATATCCATCTTCAGAAAAAATATGCAGAAATAGAAGAAAACGAAGTACGTTTCGAAGAACTTCACTGCGAAGATGCCGAATATTTGATCGTAGCTTTCGGTTCTTGTGCCCGCATTGCCCAAAAAGCAATGGAAATGGCTCGGGAAGAAGGCATCAAAGTTGGTTTGCTCCGTCCTATTACCCTATGCCGTTCCCGTCGAAAGCTATTGCAGCACGCGCCGCACAGGTAAAAGGTATCCTCACTGTAGAATTGAACGCCGGACAAATGGTAGAAGATGTCCGTCTGGCCGTAGAATGCAAAGTGCCTGTAGAACACTTCGGACGTCTGGGTGGTATTGTTCCCGATCCGGATGAAGTAATCACTGCACTGAAAGAGAAACTAATAAAATAAGACCGTATGAATATCGATCTGATCAGAAACATATTGAACATACTTTTCATGGCACTGGCACTAGCGGCTGTCATCACTTACTTCATGGCAAGTGACTTCAAAGTATTCATCTATGTCTGTGCAGCAGCTATTTTTCTCAAGCTGATGGAATTCTTTATGCGGTTCATGTTATAAGCAATAGGAGGAGAAACTATGACAAAAGAAGAAATCATAAAACCCGAAAACCTGGTTTATAAGAAACCGACACTGATGAATGACAATCCGATGCATTACTGCCCCGGATGCAGCCACGGTGTGGTTCACAAGTTAATAGCCGAAGTTATTGAAGAAATGGGCATGGAAGATAAGGCAATCGGTGTGTCACCGGTAGGATGTGCCGTTTTTGCATACAACTATCTAGACATCGATTGGCAAGAAGCCGCCCACGGACGCGCACCAGCCGTAGCTACCGCCATCAAGCGTTTATGGCCCGGACGTCTGGTATTTACCTACCAGGGAGATGGTGACCTGGCATGTATCGGCACTGCCGAAACCATCCATGCTTTAAATCGTGGCGAAAACATTACTATCATCTTTATCAACAACGCCATTTATGGAATGACCGGTGGGCAAATGGCTCCTACCACGCTGGTTGGCATGAAGACAGCCACCTGCCCCTATGGTCGTGATGTAGCCATTCATGGCTATCCGCTGAAAATGACAGAAATTGCCGCCACTTTGGAAGCACCGCCTACGTTACCCGCCAGGCCGTACATACGGTTCCTGCCATCCGCAAAGCAAAAAAGGCTATCCGCAAGGCATTCGAAAACTCAATGAATGGCAAAGGATCCAATTTGGTGGAAATTGTATCGACTTGTAATTCCGGTTGGAAAATGACTCCGCAAGCATCCAATGACTGGATGGTGGAACACATGTTCCCCTTCTATCCGCTGGGTGATTTGAAAGATAAAGAATAAAAAGACAGAAACCATGAAACAGGAAATCATTATAGCAGGATTCGGCGGTCAGGGTGTGCTATCCATGGGTAAGATACTTGCCTATTCCGGACTGATGGAAGACAAGGAAGTAACCTGGATGCCGGCATACGGTCCCGAACAACGGGGAGGAACCGCTAACGTAACGGTGATTGTCAGTGATGAACGCATCTCTTCACCCATTCTCAGCCAATATGACACAGCCATCATACTGAACCAACCCTCATTGGAAAAGTTTGAAGGCAAAATCAAACCGGGTGGTATCCTCATTTATGACGGATACGGAATCATCGAGCCTCCGACACGTAAGGACATACAAATCTATCGTATTGACGCAATGGATGCCGCCAACGAAAAAGGAATGGCAAAGACCTTCAATATGATTGTCTTAGGAGGCTTGCTGAAACTGCGTCCCGTAGTATCCATTGAAAGTGTAATAAAGCTTACTGCAAACATTGCCCGAACGTCACCATCATCTGATACCGATGAATGAAGAAGCCATCCGAATCGGAATGGAGATTATTAAACCTCAGTAAGTTAAAATAACTCTAAACGAATAATAAAAGGAAGAACTTTCCATAGCGGAAAAGCTCTTCCTTTTATTTTTATATTGTATCTTTGCCACCGTTATGAAAAGAATATTCTCTATTATTTTTTTATTATTCCTGTGCTTCCATACTTCCTTGATGGCACAGCGGACAATGAATACCCTGAACAATCAGTTCGGTTCCTCGGCAAACGGACTGGACAGAAACCAATATGACCGTAACGGAAACCCCATAGACACGACAGCCGTAGTAGATGCCAACACTATCCCCATCGGACTGTATTCATGGAAAGTGGACAGTCGTTTTGGCAATGTCACTTATATCCCGTAGATACCTTGCAGCACGCTTTCCAGAACTCAAATGACATGGGGGCTACACCGGACAATACAATTACTTGGGAAATTTGGGTTCCCCCCGCCTCTCACGCATCTTTTTTGACCGTCGGGATCCCAGCCAATACTTTTTCACCGACCCATACGACTTTTGCGTACAACGTCCGGAAGATGTCATATTCACCAATACATTTTCTCCATTCACGAACCTGAGCTATTACAAAGGAGGAGGCAGCCGTGACGGAGAAGAACGCTTCAAATCCTATTTTGCCATCAATGCAAACAAAAGACTGGGGTTTGGATTCTACATAGATTACCTGTATGGCCGGGGGCTTTACCAAGTATCAGTCCACAGCCTTTCTTCAACGGTGGCCTGTTCTCCAGCTACCGGGGAGACAAATATGACATGCATTTCATATTCAACAACGATAACTTGAAGATGGCAGAAAACGGAGGTATCACGGACGACCGGTATATCACCAACCCAGCTGGATATGGCAGAAGGCAAAAAAGAATATTCCGCCAACGAAATCCCAACGCGACTGAGTCAGATATGGAATCACAACACCAGCTACCATGCCTTCCTGACACATCGTTACAACTTAGGTTCTATAAAGAAAAACAGGACAGTGTGGATACGGACTCCGTAAAAATAACGCAGGTATTTGTTCCTGTCACAAGCTTCATACATACATTACAAGTGGACTTGAACAATCGCAATACATCTCATACGATGACGCACAGAATCAGAAGTATTTTGAACATAACTATCTGGGGACCGACTCAATAGACAAGACGAAGCGCACATCCATCAAAAATACCATTGGCATTGCTTTACAAGAAGGATTCAACAAATGGGCGAAAGCCGGACTTACCGCCTTTTTAAGTTATGAATACCGAAACTTCGCCTTGACCGACACGACAAACATACCGGGACAGCGCATTATCAACAACTATAAGGAAAGTTCACTCTCCATTGGCGGCGAACTATCCAAAAAACAAGGAAAACTATTACATTACAATATTCTAGGAGAATTGGCCATAGCCGGTGAAGATGCAGGACAATTCAGCGTAGAAGGCAGAGGGGATCTGAATCTCCGTTTATTCGGAGATACGGTGAGACTGGATGTAAATGCATTCATCAAGAACCAGAACCCCGTATTCTATTTCAGGCATTTCCAATCCAAACATTACTGGTGGGACAACAACGATTTATCCAAAATAATGAGAACCCGCCTGGAAGGAAAACTAAGTCTGAACAGATGGGGAACCCAACTGCGTGCCGGAGTGGAAAATATAAAGAACTACACTTATCTGGCCAATGCAGCATACCGGTAAAAGACAGTGAAGGAAATGTCACCGGTTTCAAGAACAATGCAGCCGTAAGACAGCACTCCGGCAATATACAAATATTCACAGCAATGTTGCAACAAAAATTGAAAGTAGGAATATTTCATCTCGACGGTGAAGTAGCCTATCAAAAATCAAGTGAGCAAGACATTCTGCCCTTACCGGAATTGTCGGCTTACGGCAACTTGTACATGAAATTCGGTCTCGCCAAAAAAGTAACTCCAGATAGAAATGGGAGCAGATGTGCGTTATTTCAGTAAATATTACGCGCCAGACTACTCCCCCGTCCATCGGACAATTCTATAACCAGAATCCTGATGACAAAATCGAGATAGGAGCTTTTCCGATAGTCAACGTCTATGCCAACCTGCATTTAAAACGTACCCGCTTCTTTATTATGATGTATCACTCAATGCCGGTTCGGGAAATACCAATTACTTCCTGGCGCTCACTACCCAATCAATCCGCGAATGATAAAGTTCGGCCTTTCATGGAATTTCTTTGATTGACGGTCTATATGAGAAAATATCTGAAATACATTCTGATGGGTATCCTTGCAGTAACCCTATCCTCATCTTCTTCAAAAAGAAAACGGAGGCTGAAACCAGTCTGCCCCGCGATTATGCAGAAATAGCGGCATCGGGAATCCTGCGTGCCGTTACCGAGTACAATTCTATCAGTTTTTATGCCGACGGCGACACCGTTTCCGGTTTCCACTACGAACTGCTCCATGCTTTTGCACACAGCAAAGGACTGAAACCGGAAATCACTCCTGAAATGAGCTTTTCCAAAAGACTGGAAGACGTACAAAAAGGAACATACGATATATTGGCCAACAGCACGGTAGTTACCACAGAATACAAAGACTCCCTGTTGTTTACCCGCCCCATTATACTGAACAAACAAGTACTGGTACAGCGTAAACCCGAAAAAGAAAACGATAGTCTGTACATTCACAGCCAGTTGGAACTAGCCCGCAAGACCCTTCATCTAGTCAAAAACTCACCTGCCATCCTGCGCATACATAATTTAAGTAACGAAATAGGCGATACCATCTATATCAAAGAAGTGGAGAAATACGGACAAGAACAATTACTGGCATGGTAGCACATGGTGACATAGACTATGCCGTATGCGACGAGAGCATTGCCAAAGCCTCCATCAATGATTTTCCACAATTGGATATAGAAACAGCCATCAGCTTCTCACAATTCTATTCATGGGGAGTAAGCAAACATTCTCCAATATTGCTTGACAGCCTGAATTCCTGGTTAAATGACTACGTCAAGACTCCTGCATTCAAACTGTTGCGCAAGAAATATTACAATAACTGATTTTTATCCGGCTGAAATTGCAAAATAGTCCTATCTTTGCAATATAAATTGTTATTATTTTAAGCGGAATGACAAAAAAGTTATTACCATGGTTAAATTAGACAAAGTAAAATGGGGCTTCATCGGTTGCGGAGAAGTGACCGAGAAGAAAAGCGGACCAGCCTTTGCCTGATCGAAGGTTCAGAGGTAGTGGCCGTAATGAGCCGTGACAAAGAAAAAGCTCAATCATACGCCAAAAGACACAACATTCCCCGCTGGTACTCCGATCCGCAGCAGTTAATAGGAGATGAAGATGTCAATGCTATTTATATAGCCACTCCCCCCTCTTCTCATGCCACTTTTGCCATTATGTCCATGAAGGCAGGAAAGCCCGTATACATCGAGAAACCTATGGCGGCCAGCTATGAAGACTGTGCACGCATCAACCGCATATCACAGGAAACAGGAATTCCTTGTTTCGTAGCTTATTA
>ENA-OQMZ01000642-OQMZ01000642.1-human-gut-metagenome-genome-assembly--contig:-NODE-642-length-14426-cov-1.930345_pt1 | contig 14426 bp, 15 predicted proteins | sample MGYA00242621_ERZ504862 | MGnify/ENA primary metagenome ERZ504862 (study PRJEB26092, sample SAMD00036393) | human gut metagenome | host: Homo sapiens | study: EMG produced TPA metagenomics assembly of... | reverse complement strand
TTCTTTTAGAAAGCTTTTCTTTCGTCGCTTTCCAAGAGAAAATCGTTGCATAGTGTTCCGATCAATATCGAACTCACTTGATAATTTATCGCCATTATCCTCATAATAAACGGTTCCTGTTGCAGGCACTTTGTTGGAAGCTGAATATAGGTATCATTTGCAAAGAAGAGGTCATAGTGTTGGTCAACGCCGATGACACATTTTTTTCCCTTTTGCTTTTTCAATAACTCCGCAAAGTTTGTGCTTCCCAAACTATCAATAAAAGCGTCACTTAATTGAATTTCAACATTTTGCGCAGTCGATTTTCCGTGATTTATAAAGCGCAATCCGTAGAATGACCGTCGTTCAAATAAAAATTCAACCTCAATATGTGGCCTGTTTTCCTCTGCATATTGTTTTTGCATTTCTTCCAGCTGTTTCTTGGAAGCATTCGCAGATTGAATGTTTGCTATGCAAATAGCAATAGTAGCAACGACATAAACAACCGTAATAAGAAATGTTAAACCACCGCTATTATCGTTTAGTAATTCAAAAAACTTGGAAAGACCAGTTAAAACATCCATTTTGACGCCTTCCTTCTAACGACATTTAATGTATGGTTATATGATAACTGTTTATATTTTTGCACCTAAACCTTGGCGCTCTAAAATATAATCCAGCAACTTATAATCTTTTTGATTTTTCCAGTCGCATATAAAAGCATTCACTTCATGGATGGGCGGTTCATCGAAGCGTGCAAGAGGAATGGCCCATTGCCAAAAGCCATATAAACATAGCACTCCGACAAACTGATTTTGAATCATTCCAAACTGACACCAGTGCGATTTCTCTGGTACGATTTTGTGGAGCACTTCTGCTTCTTCAACTGCGCTCGGAAGGCGGCAGAATTTCTCCGAATGATTTCCATGCAGAATCCATGCGCGGACTTCATCAAATTCTGGTCTCTCTGCAAATTCTTTTTCCATAAAGATATGCAGTTGCATTCAGCAAAATCTTTTGCGCACATTCTGGACGTTTCAGGTGTTTCCTGAAGCTGGAATCCCATTTTTACGTGTGTTTGTTCCTCTCTCATATTTTTGGCGTTTAACACGGCATCGGAGTAGGACAAAAAGACCTTTATTTCCTTTTCGATATGATAGCAATCTTTCTTGGAGGGATGAGACGCAATATAGTACTTTCCTTTGTGATATCCGACCAAAACTTCGCTTGGTGAAATATCTTTTGAAGTGAGCGTTACATATTTCGTATGCTCATCAAAATTATTTAAGGCTGAAATGAATTTAGTGGCAGCATCCGGCATATCCTTGACTGCAAGACAAATCCGGTATTGTTTTGCACCGCGGCAAAAATGACTAATATTATATGGAGTACCTAACGCCATATAGCTGAGAACGCGGTCTCCCTTTTCGTCCACACCAACACACACATCGCTTTGAGCCGCTTTTTGTGGCGCAAGAGAGCCTCTTTTCCCTGGCCCGAAAAGAGCACGTTCTGTTGAAATCAGGGAACGTCTTGTGAGAATTTCCTCCATAGGAGAAAACAACTCGTTTGCCTGATCGGATACCCATCCTTTGGGAAGCATTGTTTTGCATCCCAGCGATGCCGGAAAAACATGTTCACGTTTATTATAGGTTAATCCCTCTTGGTTTCCGTAATAAATACAGGACACAAAACTCACTCCTTTTTACATTGTCCCTTCAAACGCCTGTTTCAAAATACTCTGTCGCATTGCATCCGCCTGTGCAAGTGCGGTATTCAACTGTTTTTCAATATTATCACAGCATGACATTTCAGCTTCGAGTCTTTTAATAATTTTGTATTGCTTTTCCAGCTCGCAAATTTTAATAGAAAGTAATCGAGCCTTTTTAATACCAAAAGCCGGTTGGCTTGTTGCCTTAGCTCCAAGTGTCAACTGCTTTGTAACAAGTGAAGATGAAAATTGCCAGAAAAGAAATTCTGGATAAATTTTTTCTTTATTGGGTTGAATCAAGATAACATTTGCAGAAAGCGCATAATTTTGTTCATCAGGGATTTTATACGGCTTTCCAATTGTTCCGATTTTCCCCATTACAAAATCGCCTTTATGTATGGTGTATCTGTGAAGATGTTCATCAAGAACTTCCGGCGAAACTTTTCTTGCATCTTCAAAATTGATTTTCTTATTTTGATAGTCAATATCTCCAATTCCAATATATGGAATCCCGTTCTTGTATTCTGGTGGAGTTCTGTGACTGGGTTGTGGATCAATCATATCCGCGATTTTATCCATTTCCACAGTTTCGGGCAAACATGAAAACGCATTCTTCAGCACAGCCTGCCGATACACCGCCAACTGCTCTTTTGTAGTTTTGAGCGTATCAACAGCCTTATCAAGCTCCGAGAAAAGCTCGTCGATTCTGGAAACAATTCGGGATTGCTCATTGAGCGGAGGAATTGGAATCTCAAGATTTTTTATCAATTTTTGATTGATTGCCTTGAATGTTGTTCCGGTTCCTTTTGCCGATAGTTGTGTCTCAAAATAGCGAAAATAGTAGAGTAGATACTTCAAATCCAAAGAATCATCAGGCCGAATAGCTGCTAAACCACGACCGATACAAACAGTTCCGGGGGACAAATTTGTTGGGCCAACAAGGATGCTCTTACAGAAAGCAAAATATCATTATATTGTGCAATTTTAGTTGGGCTAGAACAATACACACGGACTTTAGGATATAACTCTCCAAAATCAGCCTTTCCCTGAAAGAAAGGAATTCCCTCTCCAGTACTATTATAATATTTCGATTCTGGTGACTGCCCGGCTATAATAGTTGCGCAGTCCTGTAGTTTTTTTATTGGATACATTAAATGCGTTCTCCTTACGCTACCAATTCCTCATTCATTTCGTCCAAAATCTCCTGATACTTTTCTCCGAACACCCGATAGAACCCACCCAAGCCGCCTTTGCTGTCAAACGGCGTATACTCCAAGTCCTCCGGCAGAATGCTCAGCGATGTGATGATATGCTCTTTGATGAGCCGCAGCCATTCCATCTGCTCAGCGGTAAAGTGAACCGCACCGGTGTTGCGGCGGAAAGTCCACTGTTTGAAGTTGTAGTTTACCCGGTCGGCAAAGGGCGAAAGGGTATCCGTATAGCCCATCTGAAAACGGATAATAGAAATCAGATCGGTCAGCTGAGCGAGTGTGCCTTTCTTTACCTTGCCAGGCTGCTTGATGGCATAACAATCCCACAGACGCTCGACCGTGATGCCCTTTGCTTTGAGTTTTTGATACAGTTCCGTCAGTTTTTTCAGTACCATCGGACGTTTTTTATACGTTTCATTGTAGATGATGCGCAGGGCAATGATCTCATCTTTATTTTCCTCGATGAAATCCTTGAATGTAGAAATCACCCGGTCTGCCGTTTCCTCCTGATTGGTATCATAACCAGCAAAGAGTACCTTGTCCAAATTGACGCTGTCGATGATCTGATCATGGCTGCGGCGGACATTTTCAATAAAATCGCGAACTTCCGGCTTCTGGAAAGGTGCAACGGCCTGTTTGATGAGCTCTTTCTGAGCCTGTGCAAGCTGTTCCGGTGCGGGCGTAAGCACGCCGCTTTCTGCTTGTGCTTTGGCTGAATGACATCTTCATCAAAGGCATTCAGCAGATTCTCCGCAACCTGCTCTGCGGTCTGCCCTACGGTTTCTTTGAACTGCTTGTGTTCGCTGCGTTCCATCCTGCGGCTGAGACGAATCACACGGTTTGCAAGAGAAGTCAAAGTGTCCTCATCTCGTGCACCGAGTGCAATGTTCATCATCAGTTCCTTCATGGAAACAGCTGGCTTGCGTTCCAGCGTGCGGGTCTCGGTCTTTTTGGATTTGGTTACACCCACTGCATCCACGATCACAAAATGATCTTTGTTTTCCGTAGCAGAAGGTGTTACCTTTTGTAAATCATCCTTGCTCAGTGTGCGGGTGCCGCGGCCTTTCATCTGCTCGAAGTAATTGCTGCTGCGCACATCCCGCATGAACAGCAGGCACTCGATGGCTTTACATCCGTACCGGTCGCGATCATATCCACGGTAACGGCTATACGTGGGTTGTAGTCATTCCGGAACGAGCTGAGAACAGCTTCCGGATTCTGTGCGCTGTAAGTGATCTTTCTGCAAAAATCGTTTCCTTCGCCGAATTCTTCCCGGACGATCTGCACAATATCGTCTGCATGACTGTCCGTCTTGGCAAAAATCAGCGTTTTGGGGACTTCTTTCCGGTATGGGAACAGCGTGGTATGGAGTGCTTCTTTGAAGGTGCGAATCATAGCACGGATCTGGCTTGGATTTACGACATCCTTATCCAGTTTGGACTGTGTGTAGAACACATCCTCGTCCATCTGCTCCCAGCGTTTTGCGCGCGTCAGGCGGTTACGCCGCTCGATCAACTGCTTCAGGATGGCTGCACCATTTTTCGTCACATCGGTTTCAATCAGATAAATGTCCTCGCCAACGTTAACGCCGTCCAGAACGGCCTGCTCTCGCGTATATTCGCTGACAAAATTTTCATTGAAGTAGCCGATGGTTCGCTTATCCGGCGTAGCGGTCAGGCCGATGATAAACGCATCAAAATAGGAAAGCACTTGACTCCATACATTGTAAATAGAACGATGGCATTCATCTACAATGATACAGTCAAAGAACTCCGGCGGAATTTTGGCATTGTAGACGACCTTTTTTGGTGCTTTGCTTTCGGCGGTGGCATATTCCGCAAAGGGAATCTCTTCTGCCTGTTCGTCCAGTTCTTCCCCTTTTAGAATGGAATACATCCGCTGAATCGTACTGATGCAGACCTGTACATCCCCGGAAATATAAGAGTTTTTTAACCGGCGTACACCATACAATTCCGAAAAGCTGCGAGGATCGTCATTGGGCTTGTATGCCATGAACTCGCGCTCGGCCTGTTCACCAAGGCTGCGGGTATCTACCAGAAACAGGATGCGATTCATTCTGCCGTATTTCAACAGCCGATAGGCGGCAGTAATGGCTGTAAAGGTCTTGCCTGCGCCGGTTGCCATCTGCACAAGAGCGCGCGGCCGATTTTCTGAAAACGAAGTGTCCAGACCATGAATTGCACTGATTTGACATTTGCGGAAGCCCGATTCATCCAGCTGCGGGATACGCTTCAGATTGTTGCGCACAGTGTCCGGTTCAGCAAGCCAGCGTTTCAACGTCTCCGGGCGGTGGAACGAGAATACCTCGCGCGAACGGTATTTAAGATCTGCGTAATCGGTAAAACGCACCAATTCGCCAGTGGCTTCGTAGGCGAACCGAACCTTGTACTCCCGCTTTACCCATTTGAACTGGCTATTTGCATAGCGGCTGGACTGCGTTTCCACGTCTGTCAGCGCTTGACCTTCTTCGTCCTTCTTTGCCTCTACAACACCAACTGGCGCTCCCTCAATGAAAAGTGCATAATCCACCGGACCGGTATTGGTAGGGAACTCGCGCACTGCAACACCGGAAGCAACCGTCAGATTTAGTTGTTTCAGATCCTGAATTGTCCAGCCACTTTGCCGCAATCTGTTATCGATTTGTTCCCGCGCTCTTGCTTCCGGAGTCATAACGATGCACCTGCCTTTGCTATCTTAGAGCAAACTGTTGATACCTCTATTTTATAAGATGCAACACAATATTACAAGTGTTTCCTTTTTATAAATTTCAAGGCGATATACTTCATGAGAATTTTTCAAAGTACTTGAAAATACGTAAAATTCATGGTATAAATTATACGAAACAATTGCTGCTTAGTATCTGCTGCTCAACAATATCTAAATGGGAGGTGCCTGCCATGACCGCCGTGATTTACGCCCGCTATTCCAGCGATAACCAGCGTGAGGAATCCATCGAAGGCCAGATTCGTGAATGTACGGCCTACGCCGAAAAGAACGGCATCACTGTGGTCAAACACTACATTGACCGCGCCCTTTCCGCCAAAACCGACAACCGCCCGGATTTCCAGCAGATGATCAAGGACAGCGAGAAACGGTTGTTTGACATTGTGCTAGTCTGGAAGCTCGACCGCTTTGCCCGAAACCGCTATGATTCAGCGCACTATGAGTACCAGTTGGAACGAAATCATGTCAAGCTGGTATCTGCCACGGAGCCTATCTCTGACAGCCCTGCGGGTATCATGGTCAAGAGTATGCTCACCGGCATGGCTGAATACTACTCGGCAGAACTTTCTGAAAAAGTTGTGCGCGGCATGACCGAGAATGTTCTGAAGGGGAAGTACAACGGCGGCACGATTCCCATTGGTTTGAAGGTGGATGAGGAGAAGTTCTTTCAAGTCGACCCGCTGAAAGCTCCCTTTGTGGTAGAAGCCTTTCAGCGGTATAACGATGGCGCGACCATGAAAGAACTGATGAACTGGCTGAACGACAGTGGCGTGACCACCAACCGCAATCAGAAGTTCACCTACAACAGTGTTCAGACGCTGCTGACGAACAAACGGTACATCGGAGAAAACCACTTCAAGGACATTGTGATGCCCGACAGCATCCCGGCCATCGTGGATAAAGATTTGTTTGAGGAAGTGCAGCTGAAAATCAAAAAGAACAGCCGCGCTCCTGCCCGCCACAAGGCCGAGGATGATTATCTGCTCACCACCAAGCTGTTCTGCGGAATGTGCGGCGCGATGATGTTCGGCGAGTGCGGTACGGGTAGAAACAAGGTCGTTCATCATTATTATAAGTGCGCCACCGCGAAGCGTTTCAAGACCTGCAAGAAAAAGACCGTCCGTAAAGAGTGGCTGGAAGATTTGGTCATAGCTGAAACCATGAAGCTGATTCAGGACGATGCCGTGATTGATGCCATCGTTGCGGAAGTGATGGAGTTGCAGGATCAGGAAAACACCACTCTCCCTTTGCTGGAAAAGCAGATGCGCGAGGTAGAGAACGGCATTGAAAATATGCTGAACGCCATTCAAGCAGGTGTGCTGACCAACTCCACCAAATTGCGGCTGGAAAAGCTGGAAGCCCAGCAGAAAGAGCTTGAAGTTCGGATTGCCGAAGAAAAAATCGCTCGGCCACGGTTAAGCGAAAATCAGGTTCGTTTCTGGCTGACCCGGTTCCGCAAACTCGACCCGAACGTAAAAAGCCACCCGGGGAAACGCTTATCAATATCATTCAGTGAACTGCTGTTTATCTCTATGAATGAAAGTTTGATTGCGTTCAACTACAAAGACGGCACAAAAACCATCACTTTTGATGAAATCGCGGCCAAAGATGCCCCAGAGGGCAATGGTTCGGATTTGGGTTGCTTCGCTCCACCAACATAAAAGCCACCTGAAAACTTACGTTTTTCAGGTGGCTTTTGCTATATCTGCTATTCTGTTACGCCAGATCCGGCAGGATATCCGACCACAGAGCCTGCTCCTGCCGCAAGGCATCAAAGCAGCAGTCCAGATACATTTTGTTGACCGCGGCAAAAATGGTGCTGCGCAGCAGCAGACGCTCGTCGTTGAGCACAGTCTCCGGCTGGGCGGCTTTGCTGCCGAACACCACAGAAAGACTCGTCTCCAGTTCCTCGCAGAAGATATCGTAGGCTGTCCCGGCGGAGCAGTGCTCCCGCTGCATTTTGAACAGGGTGTCGATATTTTCGATCGAGAGCACCGTCTTGGAGACTGCAATGTACATCAGGGATGCGATCTGGTCCCGGGTGTATTTTTTGCGGATGGGGTGATCCACCACCCCTTTTTTGACGTAGTTGCTTACCATAGATGGGGTCAGCTCCACCCCGCAGAAGCTGCGGAAGTAGCCGTTGACAAACTGCACCGTCTGGTCCAGATACACGCCTACCGAGGAAGATCGTTGTACCGGGGCAGGGCAAAGCCCGCAGCACACGCCGCAACGCGGAGTTTGGTTTCAGCTTTCATAGTATCTTGTTCCGTTCATGCTCCTGCACTTTTTGCAAGCAGGAACGTTGTTTTTGTGCAAAGGCAGGGCAATTGCTTTCCGCAAAAACACATCTGCCTGTGAAATAGTATACCGCATTTTGGAAAATTGGTCAACTGGCAATGAAAACTTTGTAAAAGAATTTGAGAAAACAGTTGACAGGGTTTTAGAAAACTGCTATGATGGTCACGGACAAAGGAATGACTGCGGCGTGCGCCGCTTGAAAATGGAGAAAAATATGAAAAGCAAAATCGTTGTAGATTCCTCTGCAAATGTGTACGAGCTCCCCGATGTAGGGTTTGCCTGTGTGCCGCTGAAGATCCTGACCGACGAGCAGGAGTATGTGGACACCGCAGAGGTGGATGCTCCCGCGCTGGCCGAGATGCTGCGCACCTATAAGGGACGTACCAGCACCTCCTGCCCCAATATCTCGGACTGGCTCACCGCCTACGAGGGCGCAGACGAGGTGTATGTTGTAACCATTACCGGTACGCTGTCCGGTGCCTATAACGCTGCACTGCTGGCGGGCGAGGAGTACGAGCAGAGCACGAGGGCGCGCGGGTCTTTGTGCTGGACAGCCTGTCTACTGGTGCGGAGTCCCGGCTGCTGGTGGAGCGTTTGGCGGCGCTGATCAAGGCCGGCAAGCCCTTTGATACCGTATGTGAAGAGATCCGGGCGTACCATGAGCACACCCATCTGCTGTTTGCACTGGAGTCTCTGGCAAACCTTGCACGCAATGGCCGCGTGAAGCCGGCTGTGGCTGCTGTGGCGCGGATGCTGGCATCCGGGTCATCGGGCAGGCCAGCGATGCCGGTGATCTGGAGGTTCTTTGCAAGACCCGCGGCGAGCACGGCGCACTGGAGCGCATGGTGCTGGAAATGAAGGCGCACGGCCTGACCAACGGCCGGGTGCACATCGACCACTGCTGCAATGCTGCCGCTGCGGAGCGGCTGAAGCACATGTCCATGCGGTGTTCCCGGAGGCCAAGGTGGAGGTAGGCAGCTGCGGCGCGCTGTGCAGCTACTACGCGGAGTACGGCGGCTGATGGTGGGCTACGAGGACAGCGAAGCACCCACCGTCTGAGCGGAAAATATGATACTATGATTTCGATTCACCGGGGCATCTGCGGACGCTCCGGTGAATTTTTTTTCGAGGGATAATTCCGGTGCACCCGACACCAAAACTTGCAAAGGGTGAAAACCGCGTTATACTTAACTGTATTATAGAGGTAAGCTAGGGTGTATCTGAAAAGTCGAAAATTTAGTCTATTTCTACAAACACAGCTGGATTTTGCGTTAAACACCTTGAAATCCACAAAGGATTCCTGCGGCTATTTGCCTTAAATCCCGCTTGTGCTTGCGAAATATTCGTCATTTTTCTTTGTTTTCAGATACACCTTAACACGGAAAGGGGAGATGGTATGCTGTTCCGATTGCCGATCCGTCAAATTTTTCAACCGCATCCTCAACCGCATCACGGTCACGGTGGTGCTGGTGGCGCTGCAGCTTGCATGGCTGGCGTGGGTGTTCTTCGCCCTCACCACCGCGCGGCGCGGGTGTGGGTCACGGGGTGCTCAACGGGTTAAGCCTGCTGATCATTCTGTATCTGGTGCGCAAGGACGAAAACAGCGCCTATAAGGTGGGCTGGATCGCCCTCATCGGGCTGTTGCCGCTGCTGGGCGGTGCGCTGTATCTGCCTTTGGCAACAAGCGGCCCTCCCGCCGTCTGCGCAGCAAAATGCAGGCGGTGGAGCAGGCGCACCGGGCAGACCGTGCTCAGCAGCCCGGACAGACCGCCGGTCTGTGCGATGAAAACCGGGGCGTGAGCCGTTACCTGACCCAATACGGCTGCTACCCCGCATGGCAGAACACCACCGCCCGGTATTTCTCCTGCGGTGAAGCCATGTATCCGGCATTGCTGGCCGACCTTGAAAAGGCAGAAAAGAGCATCTTTCTGGAGTTTTTCATCGTCAGTCAGGGCAAGATGTGGCAGGGCGTGGAGGACATTCTGCGCCGCAAGGCGGCACAAGGGGTGGACGTGCGGCTGATCTACGATGACTTCGGCAGCCTGCTGGGTCTGCCCAAGGACTTTGTGGTGCGCATGGAGCGGGCGCATATCCGCTGCATCCCCTTTAACCCGGTGGTGCCGCTGCTCTCGCTGGTGATGAACCACCGCGACCACCGCAAGATCGTGGTGATAGACGGCAAAGTAGCCTACACCGGCGGCATCAATCTGGCAGACGAATATATCAACGCGATCACCCGCTTCGGCTACTGGAAGGACGCAGGCTTGCGCATCGAGGGCGCTGCGGTGTGGAACTTTACCGTGATGTTTCTGGATTTCTGGAACGCCTTCCGTCCCTTTGAGCAGGATTACAGCGCCTTCCGTCCGCAGTTTGCGGTGCTGCCCGCCAGCGATGGGGTGGTGCAACCCTACGCGGACAGCCCGCTGGACGAAGAGCCGGTGGCAGAAACGGTCTATCTGGATGTTCTGGCACAATCACAGCAGTACGTTTATTTTTATACGCCTTACCTTGCCATCGGCGAGGAGATGCTGGACGCGCTGCGCAACGCCGCCAAGCGCGGGGTGGATGTGCGGCTGGTGCTGCCGGGCATCCCGGACAAAAAGCTGGTGTTCCGGCTGAGCCGCTCGTACTATCTGCCCTGCTGCGGGCGGGGGTGCGCATCTACGAGTATACCCCGGGCTTCCTCCACGCCAAGTGCTGCGTCAGCGATGACCGCGCGGCGGTGGTGGGCAGCATCAATATGGACTACCGCAGTATGTTTCTGCACTTCGAGTGCGGGGTGCTGCTGCTGCAAAACAGTCAGGTGCTGGCCTTGCGGGACGATGTGCCGCGCCACCCTGCCCAGTGCCGGGAGGTGCAGTGCGCGGACTGCCGCACCGGTCTGGCCGGTACGGTGCTGGACAGCGTGCTGCGGCTGTTAAGTCCTTTGATGTAACTGTCTGCTCATAAAATCCCGCGCGGCGGGGCACACTAGCTCCAAAGCCTGCATCTGCAATGCAGGCACGGAAAGGGAGCGTATGTGACGATATGAAACAGGCATCGCGATGGTTTTTGTGCTGCACGCTGGCGGCAGCACTGGCATTGACCGGCTGCGGCGGGGGAAGTTCCGGCAGCAGCTCCGGTACTATGAGCGGCAGTACCTCTGCGGGCAGCAGCGCGGCGCAAGGCGCAGCGTGGGCGCACCGGTTGGGGGTTCTGACCGAAGCGGCCGGCACAGACCGTGTAGGGAATATCCGCACGGTGGCGGCTGCCGTGCTGCTGGACGCGGACGGTAAGCTGGCCGGGGTAACGCTGGACGAGTTGGAGCTTTCAGTCAGCGCGGACGGCACCGGCAAGGTGACCACCCCCACCGACACCCGTACCAAGCGCCAGAAGGGGAAAGACTACCCGCTGGCAGAGGTGTCCGGCCTGAAAAAAGGCTGGGCAGAGCAGGCCGATGCCTTTGGCGATTGGCTTAAAGGCAAGACCCCGGACGAGGTGAAAAAGCTGAAAACGGATGCGGACGGCAAGCCCACGGAGGCAGACCTTCTCTCCGGCTGCACCATCGCGGTGGACCGTTACCGGGATGCTGTCGTCCGCGCCTGCGAGAATGCACAGGTGCTGGGTGCTGCCCGGGGCGATACGGTCAAACTGGGCGTAGAGGTGGCAGAAATGCCGCAGGGGCTTACGGGCACAGACGACAAGGACGCACAGGTGCAGGCTAAGATCACGCTGGCGGTGGTGACCATGGACGAGAACGCCCGGGTGACCAGCGCTATCGGCGATATGACCGAGCCGGAGCTGACCGTCAGCGCGGATGGTACTGTGTCTGCCCCGCGGGAGCCGGTGTACACCAAAAACGAGCTGGGCGACCGTTACGGAATGCGCAGCGCAAGCGCGTTAGGCAAGGAATGGTACGAGCACAGCGCAGGCTGGTGCGGCTATCTGAAGGCAAAAACGCCGTGGAGATCGGCAAGCTCTCCGCAGACGGCACGGATGCCGACCTGAAGGCGCTGTGCACCATCTCAGTTACCGACCTGCAAAAAGCGGCGCTGAAGGCCATGGCGGAGCAGTAATCATAAAAACAGGATGTCCTCTGCACAAAAAGTGCGGGGGGATTTTTTATGGATACCCCCTCAGGCGCAAAGCCGGAAGGGGTATGTGCATACTTTCCCACAAAAAGCGGGCTTACAGGCGGGGCAAAGCAGTGCATTGTGCAAAAAATAAAGGTTTCCTCTTGCAAAACGGCGACAAACGCGCTACTCTATAACCATAGTTTACCACTTTAGCATGGTAAAATGGTAAATCGAGAGGGAAGCGGGACGCAGAACGTCCCCTATGGGAGGAAAAAGATATGAAGCTCAAGCGTATTGCAAGTGCATTTCTGCCGGTGCTCTGGCACTGAGCCTTGCAGCCTGCGGCGGCAGTGCATCCACCTCTGCAGCGGCAGCTGCTTCCGGCAGTGCAGCCAGTTCGGCTTCTGCCGCAGCGGGCAGCGATCTGGACTACATCAAGGGCAAGGGCAAAATGGTCATCGGCTACACCGTGTACGAGCCATGAACTACACCGACGCCGACGGCAACTTACCGGCTTTGATACCGAACTTGCCACTGCGGTGTGTGCAAAGCTGGGTGTGGAGCCGGAGTTTGTGGAGATCAACTGGGATACCAAGTGGTGGAGCTGGACGCCAAGAGCATCGACTGCATCTGGAACGGCATGACCCTGACCGAGGATATCATGGCCAACACCGCCACCACCAAGGCCTACGCCAAGAACGCACAGGTCGTGGTCGTGAAGGGACGGCACCGACTACAGGCTCCACTGCGGATCTGGTGGGCAAGACCGTGGTTGCCGAGGCTGGTTCTGCCGGTGAAGCCGCCATTGAGGGCGACGAGAACCTTGCACAGGCCGATTACGTCTCCAAGAGCGTGCAGACCGACTGCCTGATGGAGGTTGCCGCAGGCACTGCTGATGCCGCTGTGCTGGATCTGACTCTGGCCAACGCCATGATCGGTGAGGGCACCGACTATGCAAGCCTGAAGATCGTGGACGAGCTGAACGCTGAAGAGTACGGCGTGGCCTTCCGCAAGGGCAGCGATGCCGCCGCAGCTGCGGATGCCGCCTTTGACGAGCTGAAGGCTGACGGCACCATGCAGCTCTGGCCGACAAGTACGATCTGGCTCTGGCCGACTGAGTTCTATAAGAATGTAATTACTCCTTCCGTCATCGCTGCGCGATGCCACCTCCCTCGGTGAGGGAGGCTTTTTGTTGCCGATATGCGTGAGGCTCCCTCATTAAGGGAGCTGTCACCGAAGGTGACGGGAGGAGTTCAAAAAACGGATTGATGGGTGTGTTCTTGTGTCTGTGATTCTGAGTCGCCTTTCCGGCGCGTTTCTGCTCAACTGTGAGCTGTTCGCTCTGACCCTGCTGTTTGCGCTACCGCTGGGTCTGGTGGTGGCTTTCGGCTCCATGAGCCGGTGTAAGCCGCTTTCCGGCGCGGTAAAGACCTTTGTGTGGGTCATCCGCGGCACGCCGCTGATGCTGCAGATCATCGTGATCTACCTTGGCCCCGGCCTGCTGGGCATGAATAACCCTTGGCCCTCCGGCTCCGGCGGACGTATGGTGCGGCGGTGGTGGCTTTTGCCATCAATTACGCCTGCTACTTCTCCGAGATCTACCGCGGCGGCATCGAAGCCGTTCCCAAGGGCCAGACCGAGGCCGGTCAGGTGCTGGGCATGACCAAGACCCAGATCTTCTTCAAGGTGACGCTGCTGCAGGTGGTCAAGCGCATTCTGGCCCCCATGGGCAATGAGGTGATCACCCTCGTCAAGGATACCTCGCTGGCAAACACCATTGCCAACAAGGAGATCATCATGATGCCAAGGAGTACAGCGCAAAGGGCTTGATCTGGCCGCTGTTCTCCACTGCCATCTTCTTCCTGGTGTTCGTGGGTGCACTCACCCTGCTGTTTGGCTGGGCCGAAAAAAAACTGGATTATTTCCGCTGATGAAAGGGAGGAAATTGGATCATGGCACTGCTTGAAGCCTCCGGCATCGGCAAAAACTTTGGCGATACCAAAGTACTCAAGGATATCTCACTCACGCTGGAACAGGGCGAAGCGCTGGCGATCATCGGCTCGTCCGGCTCCGGCAAGACCACCCTGCTGCGCTGCCTGAACTTTCTGGAGCGGCCGGACACCGGCTGCATCCGGGTGAACGGCGAGACCATGTGGGACGCCGCCGACCCCGCCACCCAGCGGGAGAGAGAGATCCGCAAAAAGCGACTGCACTTCGGGCTGGTGTTCCAGAAATTCAACCTCTTCCCGCAGTATACCGCCTTACAGAACGTGATGCTGGCAGGGGAGCTGCTGGCAAAGGAGCGTCCGGACTACCGCGCCAACAAAAAGGCGATGCACGCCCAGCTGGAACAGCAGGCGCGGGAACTGCTGGCGCAGATGGGCTTTCGGAGCGGGCAGACCACTACCCGCACCAGCTTTCCGG
>ENA-OQMZ01000641-OQMZ01000641.1-human-gut-metagenome-genome-assembly--contig:-NODE-641-length-14455-cov-1.737647_pt1 | contig 14455 bp, 18 predicted proteins | sample MGYA00242621_ERZ504862 | MGnify/ENA primary metagenome ERZ504862 (study PRJEB26092, sample SAMD00036393) | human gut metagenome | host: Homo sapiens | study: EMG produced TPA metagenomics assembly of... | reverse complement strand
CTTTACTTTCGAAGAAACTCTTGAAAGAGTCTCTGATTTCGTTTGCAGTCAACATACTCTCTATTGATTTATCTGTATTCTAATTTGATTTACCTTCTCTTGTCGTTTTTTGCCCGTTTCTTACTACTAACTACTTGCTACTTAGTCTTAATATTCTTGAAAAAACTGTGCAAAGATAGCTTGTTTTTATTACTTTTGTCGCATTGACAAGCGAAATATTTCCTAAGATGCGCAAAGTTTACTACATTTATAATCCCCAGACGCAGACGTATGACCGTATTTATCCTACCGTGAGGCAGCGGGCGCTGAGCATTCTCCGCCGTTTGTTCATAGGTATGGGGCTGGGTGCGGGAAGTTTCATCGTATTGCTGCTTATCTTCGGTTCTCCGTCGGAGAAGGAGCTGCGGAAGGAGAACAGCAAACTGCAGGCGCAGTACAACGTCCTCTCCCGCCGGCTGGACGAGGCTATGGGAGTGCTGCAAGACATACAGCAGCGTGATGACAATCTGTACCGGGTGATTTTCATGGCCGACCCTATTCCTTCTGCCATCCGTCAGGCTGGATACGGCGGTACCAACCGCTATGAGCATCTGATGGATATGGCAAACTCCGACCTGGTTATCAATACCACGCAGAAATGGACATGATTAGCAAGCAGCTCTATATCCAGTCCCCGCTCCTTTGACGATGTGGTGGAGATGTGCAAGAATCATGATGAAATGCTGCGCTGCATTCCTGCCATACAGCCGGTTTCCAATAAAGACCTCCGTAAGACGCTTCCGGTTACGGTACGCGTATCGACCCCATTTATGGTACCAGCAAGTCCATGAGGGTATGGACTTTCGGCTCCCCAGGCACGGATGTCTATGCCACGGGAGATGGCACCGTGGTGCAGATGGGCTGGCAATCGGGCTATGGTAACAGAATTGTGATAGACCACGGCTTCGGTTATCAGACGGTGTATGCACACTTGCGCGACTTCCGGACGAAGTTGGGCAAGAAAGTGGTACGTGGTGAGGTCATTGGCGGGGTAGGCAGTACGGGCAAGAGTACTGGTCCGCACTTGCACTACGAAGTACACGTCAAGGGAAAGGTTGTGAATCCCGTCAACTACTACTTCATGGACCTCAGTGCCGAGGATTATGACCGCAACAACCGCTTCGGCGCATTCCCCTCTTTCTCCATCGGATGGAGAATATCGGAAGAAGAGTTCTTCAAAGCCGATTGGGTGGATAATTTGAAACTACGTGCATCATGGGGATTGCTAGGTAATCAGGAAACCGTAAACTCGGACAACAGTTCTAACTATTATCCGTATCAGAACACCTATCTGTTCGGTTATGACTATAGTTTCGGCAACACTTTGACTCCGGGTATTTCCATTTCCAACCCGATGGCTAACCAAGATATTACGTGGGAGAAAACCGATCAATGGAACGTAGGTGTGGACGCCGCTTTTTGGGGCAATAAACTGACATTGGGCGCAGACTGGTTCCGCAAGGAAACACGGGACATATTACTGCAACTTCCAGTTCCCAACATGATGGGAGTCAGCGCTCCGATGCAAAATGCCGGCGTAGTGCGTAATACTGGTATCGAACTGCAACTGGGACATAACAACCGTATCAATGATTGGAGCTATTCTATCGGAGCCAATTTCAGCTATGTAACTACCAAAATCATGGATTTGAAAGGCGGTGACACACCGGGGCAATCCGTAGGCGACCCACTGTGGCATATTACGGCTACGTATGCGACGGCATCTTCCAAAACGAAGAAGAGATCAAGAATCATCCTACACAGAGCATGGGTACTCCGGTTCCGGGTGACTTAAAATACCGTGACCTGAACGGAGACAAAGTAGTAGACAGCAAAGACCGGCAAGTATTGGGTTCCTACTTCCCGAAAATCAACTTCGGTCTGAATCTTTCAGTTCAATATAAAGACTTCGACCTAAGTGCACTGCTGCAAGGTGCAGCTGATGTAAAGAGTGCTCCTGTAGCCGAAATCAGATATGCCTTCTACAATGGCGGTAAAGTAACGGAACAGCATCTGGACCGTTGGACTCCGGAAAACCCGAATGCCACTTATCCCCGATTATCCATGAGTGACTCCAAAAACCGCGTGACTTCCAGTTTCTGGATGCAGGATGCCTCTTATGCCAAGCTGAGAAACCTGCAAGTAGGTTACAGCCTGCCCAAACAGCTGATATCCAAATACGGAATCAGCCGTCTGAGAGTGTATTGCAGTATCGACAATCTCTTTATGATTTCCGGCTTCGACGGTGTAGACCCCGAAGCCATCAGCGGCAACTATTATCCATTGACCCGAAATTATTCCTTCGGTCTGAATGTAACATTCTAAACACTGACAACTATGAGACTAAAATATAACTTTATAGGATTAATATTGGCATGCGGCCTTGGTCTGAGCTCTTGCAATGACAGTTTTCTGGACAGAAATCCTAAAGACCAATTATCCGATGCATCTTTCTGGAAAAACGCAGAAGATGCCCAGAAATTTGCAACCGGAATTTATCTGTATCTGATAGAACCGGAAAACCATACTATCATGACAGACTGCTACACAGATAATGCTATTCCTGTACATGTCACAGCCGAACAGGGACAGTTGTCTGCTGGTACGGCAACTTCCAGCAACCCACATTTCCTACAATTATGGAAAAATGCCTATCAATGCATCCGCAGATGCCTGGTATTTTACGAGCATATAGGCGATGTGCCGATGGATGAAAAAGAAAAAGCGCAACTGACAGCCGAAGTACAGTTTCTCGAAGCTTTCTCATACGCTAACATATTAAAATATATGGGTGGTGCCTCCCTGCTGGATCATCCGTTGGAACTGAACGAGAAACTTCCTTCACGCAGTTCTGAAGAGGAGACTTATAATCATATAGTAGGATTATTGGATAAAGCAGCAGCCAGCTTGCCCGATATCCGCAGCAACAGTGACCACGGAAAACCGAGTGCCGGGGCCTGCTACGCACTGAAAGCCAGAGTTGCTTTCTACGCACACAAATATGATGTGGCGGAAGCTGCCGCACGCAAAGTAATGGGCATGAATGTGTATGGACTGTATGATAACTATGGTGACTTGTTCCAACCTGTAGCAGAGTTATGTAACGAAATCATCTTTGATCGCGAATATCTGGAAAACCCGAAAAACTCCAACGAAGGCAGTTATATAGGACAGTTCTTCGCTCCCGTCATGATGGGAGGATGGGAAGCTTTATCACCTACTCAAGACTTGATAGACTCCTATCCATGCAAAGATGGCAAATCAATCAAAGAATCTCCTTTCTATAATCCGGAAGACCCGTTTGCCGACCGTGACCCCCGTCTAGGCTTCTCTGTACTGTGGAACGGGTCACAAATAGCAGGAAAGACTTTCAACCTGAACAATATGGGAGATGGCAGCCATACCCGTACAGGATATAGCATGAAAAAGTATATCAATCCGGACAATGACGGTATCAATAATTATGACTGGACCAACTTTATCTATATCCGCTATGCAGAAGTGCTGCTGACCTTCGCCGAGGCTCGTAACGAAAATCTGTCTGCTCCGGATACGGAAGTATATGATGCGGTCAATCAAATCCGTCAGCGTCCCAGCGTAAATCTTCCTCCTCTGCCTTCCGGCTTGTCCAAAGATCAAATGCGCGAAGCTATCCGTTTGGAACGTCGTTTGGAATTTGCTTTCGAGGGAATGCACCTGTTTGATACCCGTAGCTATAAAACAACTGAAAAGGATGTTACTAAACCAGTATACGGGGTAAATGCAAAAGGAGAAAGCATTTTTATTGAAACCCGCAAGTTCAATGCCAACCGTGACTATCTGTGGGCTATCCCCTTGGAAGAGGTAGACCTGGCTCAGGGGGCACTGAAACAGAATCCGGGTTGGGATTAACCCGGTCATTTATTTGGAGGGACAGACTCATAAAGCTGTCCTTCCAACTCTTTCTACACATCTCTTTTCATTGAAAGCAAAAGTAATTACCTTCCTCTCGAAAAAGATAAAAGCACTTTCAAGGAATATATGGTTTTCCCACCACCAATTTATCTCCGGAAAAATCGACTTCAAACAAGCGAGGAGTACGAATATAACGTCCGTTTACATCCTTATGACTATGTACAGACATCAACCATTTACCGTCCAAGGTCTGAAACAACATCCCATGACCGAAATTGGGAGGAGTAATCGGGTCTTTCTCCTGTATCCATGGTCCATCCAAGGTTCCGCTTTCAGAATAAGCCACTCCCTGAGTGTACACATTATAAATCCAACTAGTCCAAATCATACCGAGTCTACCTGTTCCTGTACGGAACAGATACGGACCGTCAGTGACTTTATTCGGTTTGTCCTTGCCATCCGCATCTTTTTCACGCTCCACGGCGATTCGCTGGCACGGAACAGCAATTTCCCTTCGCCTATGGTTCCACTTAAGTCAGGCTTCAGTTCTATTTTCTCTATCGTACCATCCAAGGCTTGCAACCATTCATAACAATATACCATATAAGGCTTTCCGTCCTTATCCACCCAGAAAGTCCCATCCAAGGTTGGTTTATCAGCAGGCAGGTAAGTGGAATCCTTCATCGGAACGTAAGGTCCGTCCGGGTTATCGCTCACCAAAACATGACTGGCACGGCGCTCTATTACATTCCCTTGTACCGTATCAATCTTCACCTCCTGATTGGTGAAAGTGGCAAAATAATAATACTTGCCTTATACGGATGTAACTCGGCAGCCAAATCATTGGTTTCGGTCCCATCCACGAACCGGAATCAGTCTTTGCCACATGGAACGGTCCTTCCCAAAGTTTCAAATCCTTGCTTTTCCAAAGCATACCGCCGGTTCCAGTCATATAATACATAGCCGTCTTCCTGTCTGCCAAAATGCAAGGGTCACTCAGTACAATAGAATCCAAAGGCACTTCCTTCCGTCTTTCCTGCTGACATCCTTGGCAAGCAGACACCAGCCACGAAAAAGAAACACCTAACAACAAAAACAATCCAATCTTTTTCATGCATATTCTATTTTAAGTTTCACAAATTCGACATTACAAATATACGAACCTAGAAAGGTAATGAAAACAGAAAGGCACATTTCCTCACGAAATATGCCTTCAATTCTAACTTAACCTAACCTAAAATTCTATTATCACATCACAGTATGTTAACCTTCTTCCTAAAAACCTATCTTTAATATCCTAATTATCTCTTTTTATCCGATAGCAAAGATAAAAAATCATGATTGAACAACCATAGGGGTAAAATCGAGCAAGATGGATGCAATAATCAGTCAAGAACAGACTATTCTATTTTCCATCCTTCAGACTATTTTCAACAGGGATTACTGAAAGAAATCCAGTGTCCAGTTGTCCATCCACTCCACGTATGGAATTCCTTCCTTGAATTGAACAGGTAACCAAATGTAACGGGCATCACTGGGATGCTCCGGACGCCAGATATCCGCCATAAATATAAAGGCATCTTTCTTCCCCTCCACTTTCAGAATATAAGTGCTCTGTCCGCCAAACGTAAGTTCCGACTTAGGTCCCACACAAGGTTGGGATGCTGAGACCACGGTCCGAAGATGGAAGAAGACGAGAACATACGAGCCTCATTGGGAGCCCAACCGGTACAACCGGAAGTGATCATCCAGTAGGTTCCGTCTTTTTTGAAGATAGCAGGTGCCTCATTGTGTCCTGCCGGAGCCACACGCACATAATTCCCTGTGTGTGAAAGATAGTCATCGCTCAATTCCGCTATTTGGAGTGTGAGGTTTTCTTCGGAAGAGTAAATATGGTAGGCTTTACCATCCTCATCTACATAAAGAGTCATATCGCGAGACATCTGTCCGCCATCCAAATCACGCTTTACTATCAAGCCTTTTTGCACAGCATCCGTCCATTCGGGAGTCCACCATTTTTCATAATTCTTGGCATTCAGAGTATCCAGCACTGCAACAGCCTGTCCGTCCATATCAACAGGCAGCTTACCAGCATTGACACGTCCCGAACGGATGAAACGGTAAGGACCGACAGGAGTATCACTGACTGCCACCCGGCACGGGCGGCTGCATAACCTTTTCCTTTCAATTCCAGATGGAACCACATCACAAACTTCCCTGTTTTCGCATTATATATCACTTTAGGACGTTCCAATATACATCCACGCGCTATGTCGCTGCTGTCGTTATCAACAACAGAAAGCGCTACGCCTTCGTTCTTCCAGTCAGTAAGATTCCGAGAAGAATAGCACATTACTCCCACCATGGCACTGCTGGTAGTATCACATTTATTCTCACCGAACCAATAGTATGTTCCATCATGGTACATTACTCCGCCCCCATGGGCATTGATATGCTCTCCGTTGTTATCAGGCCATATCTCACCTGAACGAATGGGTTGCAACGGTTCAATTGCTGCATCCGCAAAAGAAAATCAAAGCTGTGCACAACTCACACAAGCTGTTTCTCAGTTTACTCATCATGAATTATTTTATATAAAATGTTTCTTATTCAGATGGAAGCAAAGCATCGTAAGACAATCCCCCAATGTTCTGCCAGGCGTTCCGCTTCCTGGCGGGTAAGATGAATGATTGCCCCATGTTTGGGAGAAGTAAAGTTAGTAGTCCTCATTACTCCTTGGTTAAACTGTCCCAAAGAAGTGAAATGTACGAAGTCGGAAGTCTCACTGAATCCGAAATTATGAACCTTCTGCCCGTACACATCATACATCAACACCCATCTATCCTCACCAATGCGTTTCCACAAATTCGGAGCTTCGCACGCCGTGGGTTCAGGATCATACCAACGGGCATTATACTTGTAATCACTGTTTACCCTATCCGAAACAGCCTGCTTGATACCGGCGCCCCCCATCGTGCGAAACGTAAAACATGTGATATTTATCTCCTATACGGGTAATATCCGCATCGATAGCAGAAATCTTCTCATCGGGATATTGAAAAAGAAGCTGAGGTAAAGTTTCCAATTTATCAAAGTCGTCATTGACATATACATAATAAAGTTTGTTCGCTTCATTCTTAAAGCGCATGGTGAAATACATCATCAACTTTCCTTTTTTATCATCATAGGTCACTTCAGGAGCCAAGCGCAACCTACCTCACTGTAAGCAGCAGATAATTTATCAAAGCGCAGATTGGTACGCTTCCAGTGAATCAGATCCCAAGATTTCATCAATACCAGCCCCGGTTGTTACCCCATCCGTACTCTTTTCCATCGCGTTCCCATTCTGTATCACGATATCCGTCACGCTGCGCATAAATATGCAAATCGGTCATCGACAGATAGAATGCTCCATCCGGACCACGGAAGATATGCGGATCGCGGATACCTTTCTGTTCAGCTATCGTATCTCCGGCTATGACGGGCTTTCCTTCGTTCAAGGCGGTAAAAGTGTAGCCGTCGGGACTGATTGCCATGTGAAGTCCATGGTCCTCGTCTTTGTGGAAGACCATCAGATAGGCGCTCATATCTTTCTCTCGCGGAACTGCATTCCGATAACGGAAGCGGCTGAAACCCGCACTTCCTTTTCCAGCGGAAAACAGACCAACACGCAAAGCATAAAAACCACCATAATTATTGTGATGCAAGGAAGAAACATCCATATCACCGGCAAGGACAGCCATTCTTCCCCGTCTTTACTCACCTCGACGGACAGACGGTTACCGCAATTGTGCAGTCTGGCAAAGAAATGTTTCCCAATGCGATTGGGAAGTTCCGTCTTGTGCTCCGCATTCCGGTAAATATAGAATCTCTTTCCATCGGAAACGACTCCGGCATAAGCCTTTTCATTATAATACAGGATAAGCCCGGCCACATTTCCATTCCCTGTCCGGATTTCCACTTGTGTTTCGTAATTTTTGTCTTCAGCGGTGGTCAACAACACCCGTCCGTCGGCAGGAGTCCGACTTTGGCCTTCATCCATAAGATATCCTCCTTGAAAGTCAGGGATTTGGAAGCATATTCTTTCCAAAAAGTCCACTGAAGTTCCAATTGAGGACCTTTGAATCATCGGACAGTTCCAATCCATGTTTGATTTCCTGCTCCGGAGTGACAGGGGTAGCGGCAGATACGGTACGATACCAGCCGTCTTCCGTCCATTCTATCGGTTCAATCAAGGTGGAGCGTCCTAATGTATGATAGCCTTTGGCATATGCATGATAAACAATCCACCAGTTGCCGTTCACATCATCTATCAGTGTGCCGTGACCTTTAGACCACCAACTATCCGTTGCACTATATGTATGCACAATGGGATTGTAAGGTGAATTCTCCCAAGGGCCGGTCACACTTTTTGAACGGGCGGACACAACCATGTGGCTCGTTGCGGGTCCCGCAGTCCCTCCTTGGGCAGAAGTAAGATAATAATATCCGTTGTGTTCATTCAGTTTCGGGGACTCCAGACACATGCATTCCGTATCCCAATGATCAGGATATTTCCATCCGTCATATACTTCTTCTTCTCCCCAACGGTAGCAAGTCCGTCTTCTGTTAACCGGATCACCTCCCCTTTATCCACATAAAGATAGCGATTTCCCTCCCTATCCACGACATGACCAGGGTCAATTCCTCCTACCTTCAAGTCTACGGGAAGACTCCACGGCCCACGAATATCTTCGTCCCACCATCACCAACTTGGTTCCCTGCGGCAGGATAATAAATATAATAAGTATCTTTGTATTTCAACAAATCAGGTGCCATGCAGAGCCTTCATATTGAGGCATGACACGACATAACGGCTCCCAGTTCATTAAATCCTGCGAGTGCCAGATTAAGAATCCGGGAGCGTAATAGAAAGGAGAATGAGTCATGTAGTAATCCTTGCCGTCACGCATAATAGAAGGGTCAGGATAATCACCCAGAAGAATCACTTTAGGATAAGTCTGTGCATTTATCTGCAAAAATGACAAAAGCAATAAAAGAGATAATAAAAGTCGCATCATAGTATTTTATGGGGTTATTCATTACCTGTCATCGAGTTCCAACCCGATACAGCTGTTTTTTTATTCTTCAAAAATACATATTCTGCTAATAAAAAAGGGGGTATAATTCGTGCAAAATAGGACAGAAATCAGCCAAAAGCCGCTTTTTATTCTTTCTAAAGAAATAAATCACGTCGGATTTACCAAACTAGAGGAAATAAAATAAGGGCACTCTCTTTAAGATATATGCCCTTCATGCTCTTTCAATATTTTATATATCTATCTTCTTACTTATATCCGACAGAATCAATAACCCGGATTCTGTTTCAAATCTCCGTCTTTGTTCAATTGAATCTCGGTGAGAGGTATCGGAAGCAATGTATGGATATTGGCATCAAAACCTGTAATCACCTTATTGCTTGGTGCGGCAGGTTCCACATCCCCATTCAATTTGATACGTTCGGCCAACGTATTGGTCCGGACTAAAGTCATACGACGGTTCTCCTCACTAATCAATTCACGGGCACGTTCATCCAAAATGAAGTCAATGTCAATCTGATCAGCCGTTACTTTACCAGCACCCGGAGCCACCGCACGATAGTCTTTAAAGGCACGGTCGCGCAACACATTGATGTCATCAGCCGCCCCCTGTGTATTCCCCTGACGGAAACGAGCCTCTGCACGAAGCAAGTAAGTTTCTCCCAAACGCATCACAGGCCAGTCCTTCACTACAGCATAACCAAAATCATCGGTTTCATCATAAGCCCCCCATTTAGTGGGATGAGGATAAAATACGTTCAATGAATCTCCCTCGTGAGGGATGACCTGGTCGCCCGTTTTTAATGTCACATTTCTTACACCTTTGTCTTTATCCACCAAGAACCCTTTAGCATCAATACCAACTTCTTTTGAAAAACCGGGCTTGTTATACCACATTACACGACGGATATTATAATTAGAATTACGGATATCACCTTTCTCATACAATCCGTATTTCACAAAATTGCTGATACGCAAACGGCCATTACCACGACCGCCTATGGAATCCGCATTCACCATACCATCCAGTTTATGGAAAGCAGGAACCCAGTTACGACGTTGTTGCGGATTATCAATTGTACCGCCATTCACATCACGGTTATACTCCATTTCGAAAGTCCAGATAGCCTCCATATTCCCCTGTGAACGACGCTGATTCCCCCAACGGAACATATCATGATAATAATCACCCGGCTCGGCCGCATATTTACCATATCTTGCTGAAATCAGTTCATATTTACCACCTGTTATAATAGGCGTCACCGCATCTTCCGCCTTCTTGAAATAGGAAGCATCACGCATACCCATCCGAAGATAGGCTTCTCCTGCCAACTGTCTTGCCATGTCCTGATTTATACGGCTTTCATTTTTGGCAGCTCCCACTACCGGAAGATTAGACATGGCATAAACCAAGTCAGAATCAATGACTCCATCCACCTCGGCAACCGCATTACGGGTATAATCTGTACGCGGAATACTAGTAGATTCTGTCACCAAAGGTACATCCCCCCATAATGTCACCAACATATTGTATGCATAAGCACGAAAGAACATGGCTTCGGCTGTTGCCGCCGCATCACCGCCTTCAGCTTGTGAAGCGATAATCTGATTCGCACTATTAATGAGCTCATATAATTTTTCCCAAAGGAAACTTACCCCTGCATTCTCTGCATTCAATTCCTGATATCTGTAAAAAGGAACCTCTACCCCCTGAGTGTCACCGGGAGCACCTACATCCGTACCTACCTGCCAGCATCCTACAAATCCCTGCTGACTGGACATTCCCCATATAGCAGCATATTGACGGTGCAGACCTACCAATTCGCATTTACATCTGATACTTCCGGACCATAACTAGAGTACATTTTCTCATCCAGAAAACTATCGCTGCATGATGTAGTCCCAATAACAAATGCCGATGCAGCAAAAGTTGTTAATAATATATTTCTAAATTTCATAGTTCTTCGTTTTTTAGAATGTTAAATTAACTCCAAATACACAACTCTTAGTCATCGGGTAGTTACTGCTGTCATATACAGTTTCACCTCTTGTACTATCCCATGAACTATTACCACGAGCTACCTGACGAGCTTCAGGATCCCAACCTACCCAATCCGTGAAAGTAAACAGGTTACGTCCGCTCACATAAAGCTGCAAACCACCGATACCCATCTTCTGAATCATGCGCTGTGGGAAAGTATAACTTAATGTGATGTCTTTGATACGTGTATAACTGGCATCACAAGGGAAACCATATCCATGTTTGTTTGAGTTCTTACGCAATGAACGCCATTCGTTACTCTTGTTTTCCGGAGTCCAATAACCTATTTCAGTAGTGGTATTACGACGTCCCATTTCATCACCTGCCATACCGATCAATGAATTGTTCTTTTTCAATCCTTGTGTAGTCTGGATAAAGATACTCAATGTAAAATCCTTATAAGTGAACGTATTCGTCAGACCACCAATCCATTTCGGTGTTGTCTGCCCTTTGATGGTACGGTCATTGTCATCAATCTTGCCATCAGGTACTCCGTCAGGGCCACTGATATCCGCCAACTTCACATCACCAGCTTCTGCAATCGGGTCCCAATTCAAATGGTCGCCACGGGCTATCTCATCTTCCTGCCAGATTCCAACCATTGTATAATCATAAATCACGCCTATCGGATGTCCAAGGAACCAACGGTTACCCAAGTCGTTCTGTCCGTCTCCATAAAGGTCTTTTATCTCATTCTTATTCCATGAAAATACCAAATTGGAACTCCAGGTAAAATCGCCTGAAACAATATTACGGGAATTCAGTGTCAATTCCACACCTTTATTAGCTGTTTCACCCATATTGGAGTACACGGTATTGTAACCAGTTACTTTAGGTAAATTACGTTTCAGAAGCAAATCGTTGGTCTTTGAGAAATACACATCAATATTACCTGTCAAACGGTTATTCCAAAGTCCGAAGTCCAGACCGACATTGAAACTCTTTGTGGTTTCCCAAGTCAGATCCGCATTCCCCATCAAATCATTGGGCCATAAACCTGCATTCGAGCTCCGCCTAAAGCCAACATGCCTGAATCCATCTTCACACGTGACTGATATACTCCGATGGCCTCATTACCCGCTTTACCATAAGACGCACGCAGCTTTAATGTGTTCAACCAATTACTGGAAGATTCCATAAATGATTCACGGGCAATATTCCAACCTAAAGCGACAGAAGGGAATACACCGTATTTGTTATTATCACCGAAAACAGAAGAACCGTCCCGACGCACTGTAAATGTAAACAAGTAACGGCTGTCATAAGAATAATTAATTCGTCCCATTTGTGAAACAGTAGTATAAAGGTCGGTATATGAAGCTACGCTAGGTGTTTCCGCACTACCCATGTTATGCCACTGCTGGTCGTCATTAATAAATTTGCTGGCCATAGCTTGCGAACGTTGATATTTCTTACGTGAAGCGGCATACAAAGCTGTCAAATCCAAATGATGCTTTCCTAAATCACGATTATAAGCAAGGATATTCTCTATGGTATAACTTTGTGTTTCTTCATTCTTTATTTCAGCATAACCGGTCTTATTATTCACCGACTTACCTTCATAATTATTATAACGTTTGGGCATATATGCATAACCACCATTGAATTTATAGGTCAATCCTTTAAGAGGAGAAATCAACTTTCCGAAATCAATCTCGGCATAACCGTTTATATTGATATTCCACTGACGACGCTCGGGATTAGTAGTAGTCACATCAACGGATTGGTAAACAAAGTTTCACTGTACATCGGATTAATGCAATAGCTGCCGTCTTCTTCATACATTTTTGCATAAGGAGACATAGCCTCAGCCATCAGAAAGTTAACACGTCCACCGTCACGGTTATGAGATACTATATAGGAATTAGTTCCCACCTTCATATAATCAGTCACATTCATATCAATATTCGTACGAATAGAGTAACGTTTGTAGTTGAACCCTTTCAACACACCTTTCTGACTCATATAGTCGGCAGAAACGTAATACTTCACATTATCCGCCCCACCGCCGATACTTACGTTATGGTCTTGGATGATACCAGTTTGCGATACAGCATCAATCCAATCATTCTCTATACCATTGGCCTGATTTTCCGCTTCGTATGCATTCTTCACATAATCATTGTACATGGTTTCTCCGGGGTTCTGTGACACATAATCTCTATAACGTTGAGTGATTTGCGCACCATCACAGAAATCTAGTTTATGAGAAAAATCCTCCACTCCGAAATATCCGTTATAACGAATAGTCGGCTTGCCGGAAGTACCACGCTTAGTAGTAATCAAAATAACACCATTCGCACCGTTTGTACCATAAATGGCAGTGGCCGAAGCATCCTTCAAAATTTCCATGGATTCAATATCATTCGGATTGATATCATTCAATGTACCTCCCGACTTGCTGATAGGCACACCGTCCACAACAATATATGGCCCGGAATTAGCATTGATGGAATTCTGACCACGCACCAAAGCATCCGGTGCATCGCCCGGAATGGAAGATGTTTGTGTAATAGTAACACCTGCCGCCGCACCTTGAACAGCTTGTAATACATTCGTCACCGGAAGTTTTCCCAGACGCTCCTTCCCTACTGAAGTAACAGAACCGGTCACATCTGATTTCTTCTGCACACCATAACCGACTACCACCACTTCCTCCAACGTTTCTGTATCCTCTTGCAAAATAATGTTAAGTGATTTTCCCGGAATAACTTTCATCTCTTGATTCTTATATCCTATATAAGAAATAACCAATGTAGCTCCTGGAGCCACATTCAATGTAAAATTACCATCGAAATCAGTAATTTGTACCATTGGTAGTACCTTTCTCTAAAATACTGGCACCAATAACCGGTTCCCCTACCGGATCTTTAATCGTACCTGATACGGATTGTTTCTGTTGCTGGACAGTTTGTACGGCAGTTACAATTTCTTCGGCCATCACACTGAACGGCTGAGTCGCAACGAAACCTGTGCAAAGCAATAAGGCTGTCAAAGCCTTTCGATTTTTTAAGAACGAGTTTGATTTCATCGTTTTTCTTTTATTAGATTATTACAAGGTGATTAATTATTCACTTTATCACTAGAAGATTTTTTTCCTAAAAGACATCCTCTTCGATAAAATTGGTTAACTTTATGTCTTCATAAGCATCAAACGGGTTTATTTTTCTTCTGCAAATATAAAAGGTGTTATCAAACACAAATGAATAAAAACCGTTCACGAAACATAGAAAAATCGTTCATAACGAGTTTTTAATAGCCTATTGCCGAATTCTTAACCCTCCGTCAGCATGTCATATCAAAGATTTATGCTAATTTTGCCATACACAAATTAATATCCTCATGAAAACATATCGTTCATTATTACTTTATTTTTATCGTCTCACTTTCAAGCCTTAGAAAT
>ENA-OQMZ01000640-OQMZ01000640.1-human-gut-metagenome-genome-assembly--contig:-NODE-640-length-14466-cov-1.711626_pt1 | contig 14466 bp, 15 predicted proteins | sample MGYA00242621_ERZ504862 | MGnify/ENA primary metagenome ERZ504862 (study PRJEB26092, sample SAMD00036393) | human gut metagenome | host: Homo sapiens | study: EMG produced TPA metagenomics assembly of... | reverse complement strand
TCTACAGTTGACCAACTTACAAAAATTTAAATTTATTTCTTATTCAACATCTGCTAATGCTGCAAGATTTTCTTCTCCTGTACGGATTTTAATAACTTTATCTACGTTGTATACAAAGATCTTACCATCTCCGATATGACCTGTGTAAAGAGCTTTCTTCGCAGCTTCAATGATGTTTTCTACTGGGATATTTCCTACGATAACTTCAACTTTAACTTTTGGAAGTAATGTTGCATCGACTTCAGCACCTCTGTAACGTTCTCCGGCACCTTTCTGGATACCGCAGCCCATAACCTGAGTGACTGTCATACCAGTTACACCAACATCGTTCATTGCTTTTCTTAACTTGTCGTATCTTGTTAATTTTGCGATAATAACAACTTTATACATTCCTGTAGGTACAAGATCTGGAGCTTTGCTGACCTGTACAGCTGCTGCTTTCTGTACTTTAGAAGCTCTTTCGTAATCTTCTTCTCCAAGAACAGTATTTGCATTTTCTTCCATGATCATTGTGTTAGAAATATCCATCATACTGAATCCAGCATATGCTGATGTTAAACCATGTTCTGGTCCATCCAGACCGATGATCTCTTCTTCTTCTGTTACACGAAGACCAATCATTGCTTTGATAATTGTAAATGTTAAACTGATCGTCACGGCTGTCCAAACGCAGACACAAACAATACCGATGATCTGAATCTTTAATAATCCAAATCCACCACCATAGAAAAGTCCATTTAATTCACTTCCTGGTGCAGTTTTTGTTGCAAATAATCCTGTTGCTAATGTTCCCCATAAACCGTTCATAAAATGAACTGCTACGGCTCCAACTGGGTCATCAATTCTTAATTTATAATCTAATAACCATACTCCAAAACAAACAAGTAATCCAGAAACTGCTCCGATCACAATTGCTCCAAAAGCATCTGTGACATCACATGGTGCTGTGATCGCTACAAGTCCTGCAAGAGATGCATTTAATGACATTGATACATCAGGTTTTCCATATTTTACCCATGTAAATACCATACAAACAACTGTTGCGACTGCTGGTGAAATTGTTGTTGTTACAAAGATAGATCCTAACTGTTCAACAGATGTTGCTGCTGCACCGTTGAATCCATACCAGCCAAGCCATAAGATAAATACTCCTAATGCTCCAAGTGGAATATTATGTCCTGGGAATGCATTTACTTTTGTAATATTTCCATCTTTATCTTTTGTGAATTTACCAATACGTGGTCCTAAGAATTTTGCTCCGATCAGTGCGGATAATCCACCAACCATATGAATTGCACAAGATCCTGCGAAATCATGAAATCCCATCTGAGATAACCATCCACCACCCCAGATCCAATGTGCTTCAATTGGATAGATCAGTGCAGAGATTACTGCAGAATAAATACAGTAAGATAAGAATTTTGTTCTCTCTGCCATGGCTCCGGATACGATCGTTGCTGTTGTTGCACAGAATACTAAGTTGAATACAAAACTTGACCAGTCAAAATTTGCATAAGATGTAAAAATGTCAAATCCAGGTTTTCCAATCAATCCGATCATATCTTCCCCGAGTAATAAACTGAAACCGATCAGAATAAATACACAAGTACCAATACAGAAGTCCATCAGGTTTTTCATGATAATGTTTCCGGCATTCTTAGCTCTTGTAAATCCGGCTTCAACCATTGCAAATCCGGCCTGCATCCAGAATACCAATGCGGCTCCGATCAGGAACCATACCCCAAAGATCTGGGTATTTACTGCGTTCATAATTTCTTTTGTCATATCTTTGTCCTCCCATTTCGAAAGTTTTTGTTTTTTCATTCAGGAGAAACGCGCGTGTCTTTACTCAATGAATTGATTGAAGCTTTTAGAAATCCTTCTTGATAAAAAGAAAAGGCGTTATGAAGAATGATCTGTGTCATCTCATAACGCCTTTGTTATGGTTGGAATTATAAACGCCTTATTTTTATTTGTCAATAACATTTTTAGCATTTTTTATGCAAAGAATGTATCTTTTTAGCACAATCTTAACTATTTAATTCGTTCTCAAGCATACGGTATCCGACTCCGACTTCTGTAAAAACATACTTTGGAACTGCTGGATTTTTCTCAATCTTGCGGCGGATATTTGCCATATTTACTCGCAAAATCCTATTGTTCGTATCTGCATGAGGTCCCCAGATATCTTTGATGATAGACTCATATGTAATAACCTTTCCTGCATTCTCTGCAAGAAGGGATACCAGTTTATATTCAATCTGTGTAAGACGGATTTCTTCTTCTCCAAGAAAGACTCTTCGCTTATCAAAATCAATCTTTAACTGACCTGCATGATACATTGGTGTCTTCGTCTCTGCTCCCATTGGCTGTCTTCTATGTCTTAGGGCAGTACGGATTCTAGCAAGCAGTTCCTGATTGCCAAATGGTTTGGTGATATAGTCATCTGCTCCGGCATCCAGGCTTTTACTTTCTCTGATTCTCTGTTCCTTGCAGAAATCACGATGATCGGAGTAACTGCCCATTTTCTGATCTCGGAGATCACATCGATTCCATCCATATCCGGTAGCCAAGGTCTAATAAGATTACATCCGGACAGTATGATTCCGCACACTGGATCGCCTGATTTCCTGTAGTTGCTATGATTGGTTTGTAGCCATTGGTTTTTAAGATCGCTGATATAAAATTGCCGATGTTTTCTTCATCTTCAGCAATCAATTACATTAAATTTTATCTCTGTCATAGTTCCTTTTCCTCCGTCAATTCTTTTTCATCCATTGGCAGACTAAAACTAAACTCTGCTCCATCCTCATAGTTTCTTGCATAGACATCACCTTGATGTGCCATAACGATTGATTTACAGATACTTAATCCGATACCCATGCCCTTACGGCTTTCATGGTCTAATGCACCTGCACAGCCATCAAACAACTGGTCCAAGCGCTCTGTGCGATACCATTTCCATGGTCACGGATATAGAATACAACTTTGTTACTTCTTCTTTGATATCAAGTTCAATAGGTGCATCACTTCCAGAATGTACCCATTGCATTTTCCAAAAGGTTCATAATTACCTGCTCGATCAAAGTCGGATCCATTGGAACCATTAAAAAATCTTCTGGGATCTTTACCTTTAATTCACTGTCCGGATAGCGCTTCTGATAACGCTGGATTGCTTCTGCTACAACTTCTTCGAGAGGTTCCGGTACTTTCTTTACATGTGGCTGTGTATCACTTCCATTACTCTGGATCCTCGTGATACTAAGCAGGTTTTCCACCATGTTTAACAACCAGTTTGCATCTTCTTTGATTCCCATGACAAGCTGATCTTTTGCATCTTCATCCAGCTGGTCTTTGGCTTCTAAATATGTCGAACTTGCCCCGATCATTCCAGTCAGCGGAGTCCTAAGATCATGTGAGATCGCTCTTAATAAATTTGAGCGCATCTTCTCCTTTTCTTTCTCAATCTGAAGCTCATTGATCTGCTTGTTATATTCATTTAATTTTGCAAGTTCTTTCTCTCTCTTGACAGCTGCTTCTTTCTCTCGGTTTAAGCTTGTTGTTGTCATATTCGTGATGATTGCGATCACTAAAATTCCAAGAAATGTCATCGGATATCCGTCAATCATGAAATTAATCTTAAAGTATGGAAACGTAAATCTCCAATTAATAAAAATAACGCTTAACAGTGAAGAAACAATTCCCCATCCATATCCTTTTGTATATCTTGAGATAAAAAAAGTTGCCAATGTATAAATCATTGGCACATTAATGTTGTGAGCTGTCTGATAGAAAAAAATATGCGCAATGATGGTCGCAATGATCAGGATCGTGATCGAGATCAAAAAATCCTTCTCCCACTGCATCAAACCTTTTTTCATTCTGCTCCATGTTTATTCTCCATTCGGCCGGATATTCACATCTATCTTACATTTTGAGACGTGATCAGAGTTCATACTCAGATCATAATCCACTTTAAGGTGCATCTGTTCTTCTTCTTCGATCCAGTCAATATTGCTTGTATTAACCCCCATCAAAAGACTTCCAAATGGTGTATCGTAGTAAGAGAGGTTTTCTTTTCCCTCTTCAAAGACCATATGAGAAGACTGTCCTCCTTTTCTTGTAAGTTCCACACTCTTTGGTCCGATCTTTATGACATTTTTTACGACCTCGTTGTCTTCAGAAAGTTCATCGTATAAAATATAATGTTTTCCATTTCTCAGGTAATAGGCACCTGTCGTCATCATCTCGATCGGATCATTTGGATCTACATCCATCTGAAGTCCTGAAATATTAATTAATATATCTTTTGTCATCTTATCTTCACTTCCTAATAATTCTCAATATCTACCGGCTGTACCTGATCCACACGGCATGGAAGTACTTTGTCGGCAAATGATAAAACTGATCCGCCATATCACTGACATAATATTCATACTTCGCAGTATGATCTTCTGATGCCGCCATATCTCTCTGTGCGAGCATCTGCTTTAAAGTCTTCGCAACTTCATAGGCAGGGTTTACAAGTGTGACCTTATCCCCTACAAATCGCTGGATCGGATTGATCAACAATGGATAATGCGTGCATCCAAGGATCAAAGAATCAATATCATACTGCTTAAATTCTCTTAAATATCTGGATACCATATCTTCTGTAATACGGTCATCGATCAGTCCTTCTTCTACTAGCGGAACAAATAATGGACATGCTTTTGTAACGACAGTTACAGATGGATCTAGTTTCCTTAAATATTGGCCATACTGTCCACTCTTGATCGTTGCATTTGTCCCAATGATCCCGATATTCTTATTCTTCGTCGCATTCATTGCTGCGATCGCACCTGGCTGTACCATACCGATGATCGGCACATTATAAAGTTCCTGTAAATCAGCTAAGGCGAGCGCACTCGCTGTATTACAGGCGATGACCACTGCTTTAACACCCTTACTCAACAGAAAATTGACGATCTGTCTGGAATAGCGCACGATCGTATCTTTGGACTTCGTTCCATAAGGTACACGTGCAGTGTCCCCAAAATATATCATACTTTCTTCCGGGAGCTGGCGCATGATCTCTCTTGCAACAGTGAGCCCGCCAACTCCAGAATCAAACACCCCGATTGGTGCATTCATATCAAATTCCTCCTAACGATATCTTGTCATTGCCTGGTCGATCAATGTATCAAGTAACTCAGGAATATCAAGTCCGCATGCTTTCCATAACATTGGATACATACTGATCGATGTGAATCCTGGCAATGTGTTGATCTCGTTAAATACAACTCTTCCTGATTCTTCTAAGAAGAAGTCAACCCTTGATAATCCAAATCCGTCAACAGCTCTAAAGATTGCTTCTGCATCTTCTTTGATCTTGCGTTAGATTCTTCTGGCATCTCTGGATCAACAACCGTTTTAGACTCTGCATTGTTATATTTTGCATCAAAATCATAGAATGCCGCTTCTTCGGCCGCAAGGATCTCTCCAACACATGTACTCTTCACCTGTGTTCTGTCACCTAACACCGCACATTCCACTTCTCTTCCGACAATTGTTTCCTCACAAAGGATATTACGGTCATGTTTCACTGCTTCGTATAATGCCGCTTCTAATTCTTTTCTATTCTCTGCTTTGGAAACTCCCTTAGAAGATCCTGCACAAGATGGTTTTACGAAGATCGGATATGGAATTTCCTTTTCCACACGATCCATTGCTTCTTCTAAATGTTCAAAATCGCTTTCTCTGACATGAACAAACTTTGCCTGATCGATTCCAATATGATCTACGATGATCTTTGTGTATACTTTATCCATTGAAACCGCAGATGCCAATACACCACATCCAACATATGGAATTTTAGACAATTCAAACAACCCTTGAACGGTTCCATCTTCACCATTCATACCATGAAGAACTGGGAAGATCACATCAACTTTCTGAAGTTTATATGTACCTTCTGCAAGGATCACTAAAGAACGAGTTGTTGTATCAGGAGAAATAAATGCTTTCACTTCTCCTTCTCTCCAGCTTCCATCTTCGATGTCTTTAACACTATCTACTAATAGCCATTTTCCTTCTTTTGTGATTCCAACTAAAATTACATTATATTTTTCAGTGTCCATGTTTTTGATGACTGTTGTTGCTGACAGACATGAAACATCATGTTCAGAGGAATCTCCTCCGAAGATCACTACTACATTCTTTTTCATTGATCTAAACTCCTTTATCATTATAAAAAGTATTTCATCATTATCATTTGATTATAGCACAAATTTTTCAAAAATAAATCCTTCAAAGTAAGGTTCATTCTCTTTATATGCTTTTTTATCGCGAAATGTCCATCCGTAAATTGGAATCTTGTAAATCTGCGGCAGATCTTGAGTGGAAGACAGTCTTTATATTTATAGTGATAGGCTATAAAAATCTGGTTTTGTAATAAAATTTGTCAATAAATTCTTCACAATAAAATAACCGATTTTACGAGTAAACGTCCCTTCTTCTTTTTCTTTCAAAAACTGCTCACTTAACTGTCCACGGATCACTTCTGGACGGTTTTTCTTAAACCAATACAGAGCATACGGATGAAAACATTCCATACAATATAATCCTTTATATTGATCTAAAGCTTTTGCAACTTTCTTGCATAATTTACGGTTGCATGTTTCCATTTTTAATTCTACTAATAATGGTACTTTGCCATCAACTTCTCTTAAAACTTCCACAAACCTTGGAATTCTTTCTCTCGTTCCCATCAATCGATATCTGCATAATTCACGATAAGTAAGATCTGTGATCTTTTTATTTACTCCACATGTTCTCTTAAGATCATAGTCATGGTGAACTACCATTACACCGTCTTTGGTCAGCTGAACATCTAATTCTATTCCATAGCCTGCTCCCTTTGCTTTCTTGAAAGCTGCCATGGAATTTTCTGGAATTCCTTCTTCTCCATGAAATCCTCTGTGTGCATAGTATTTTACATTTAGCACAGGATGTTTTCTTTTCTTTCCCGGATCGATCATCTTGATGTATGCAAAGATTAAGACTGGTATCCATAACAAGATCATTTCGCATCCCTCTTTTCTTTCTGCCATCCGCGTTAATGTTTCACATTCATTTAACTGTGGATCTTCTAATACCTGATCTAACAGCCAGGATAAAATTTGACCGATTTCTTTTCCCTGTGGAACTCCCATATCCATCAAGTCTTTTCCATTGATCTTTAATTCTTTGATGGAAAGGCAGTTTTTCTCTTCGATGATTTCTTCGAATAATTTCTTTGTTTCTTGTAATACCTGTTCTTTCTTATCTCTCTGATAATCACTTTGTGCACTGATATCTGCTTTCTGAACCTCCATCAATCTTGTAAACAACTCTGGGGTTAACTGGCTGACCCATCGTCTGACTGTTTTCTTATTGACTTCTTCTATAGAAGCAAATCTACGGTCATGCCATCTGACAAGAGTCGTTACCTGCTTGATCGTCTGGTTGTCAAACTTTAATCTTCGGAGGATCTTCCTTGCCATCTCTTCTCCGATCACCGGATGCATTTTTAAAATGATCTTTATCTGGACCTTCAACTCTCGCCGTTGGTTTTCCCACATCATGAAGCAGCATTGTCCATCGGTAAATATGTTCTGCTTTGATCTGTTTCATTGCTTCGATCGTATGGATTCCAACATTGTATTTGTGATGTGGATTATTCTGCGGTGTTTCCATCATAATATCAAATTCTGGGAAAATGATCTTCGTCACACCTAGTTTATATGCATTGACCAATACTTCTGGATGTGCCGATGTGATCAGTTTTTCAAGCTCTACCTGAATTCGCTCAGCACTGATATCTTTTAGAAATTTTGCCTGATTTTTAATTGCTTCTTCGGTTTTTTCTTCGATTTGAAATCCTAATTGAGCCTGAAATCTTAAAGCTCTTAAAATTCTCAATGCATCTTCATCAAATCGTTTCTTTGCTTCCCCGACACAGCGGATCGTTTGATTTTTAAGGTCTGTCATACCATCATACATGTCAATGATCCCTTCACTGTCATTATATGCCATCGCATTGATCGTGAAATCTCTTCGTAACAGATCTTCTCTTAATGACTTTGTAAAATGCACTTCATTGGGACGTCTATGATCTTCGTATTTTCCATCGACACGATAGGTTGTTACTTCGTATGGTTCATGATTCATAAGAACCGTGACTGTTCCATGTTCGATTCCTGTATCTACCGTATGATCGAAGATTTCTTTAACTTCCTGAGGTGAAGCTGATGTTGTGATATCCCAGTCACCCGGAGTTCTTCCTAGTATGGAATCTCTGACGCAGCCCCCAACGATATATGCCTCAAATCCATGTTGTTCTAATGTCTGTATTACCTTTGCTGCCTGTGCGGGCATCTTGATCTTCATCCTATCACCTCTCCTTTTCTTTGTTCTTATATCTGCTTCTCATATTTATTTACTATTCTTACAAATGTATCTCGCAAACGGAAGAATTGCCGGAAATGTATCTTCATAATCCCCGGCAATTGTTATCATTATACTCTTAGTAAGCTTTTCCAAAGTAAACCATCTTCTTCGCAGGTTTTCCACAATGAACACATACGTCACTTAAATGTTCCTGCTCAAATGGCATACATCTTGTTGTAGCTGTTGTCTCGTCTTTGATCGCTTCTTCACATTCTTGTTTCTCCACACCACATTGCTTTTACGAAACCATCCTGTTTCTCGATGTGGGCTTTGAATTCATCCAGTTTCTAGCCTCTACTGTATTGTTCTTCCAGATGTTTCTTTGCTCTCTCAAGCATATCATTCTGCATCTGTTCTAATACTTCACCAAGTTTTGTCTCGATCTCATCTAAAGATACAATGATCTTCTCTCTTGTATCACGACGAACGATCACCGCCTGATTCTTCTCGATATCTTTTGGTCCGATCTCGATTCTTGTAGGAATTCCGCGTACTTCCTGTTCACTGAATTTCCATCCTGGGCTCTTATCAGAATCATCAACTTTTACTTTGTAAGAAGAAGCAAGTCTCTTTCTGATCTCTTCTGCTTTATCAAGCACTCCTTCTTTCTTCTGCATGATCGGTACGATCATTGTCTGTACTGGTGCGATTCTTGGTGGTAGTACAAGACTGAATCATCTCCGTGAACCATGATGATCGCTCCGATGATACGTGTAGACATTCCCCATGATGTCTGATGTACATACTGAAGTTTATTATCTTTATCTGTATACTGAATATCAAATGCTTTCGCAAATCCATCACCAAAGTTATGGCTTGTTCCAGACTGTAATGCTTTTCCATCGTGCATTAATGCTTCAATCGTATATGTGGAATGTGCACCTGCGAATTTCTCTTTCTCTGTCTTCTGTCCTTTTACAACTGGAATTGCCAGATACTGCTCACAGAAATCTGCATACATATTTAACATCTGTACCGTTCTTGCTTCAGCTTCTTCTTCTGTCGCATGTGCTGTATGTCCTTCCTGCCAGAAGAACTCTGAAGTTCTTAAAAATGGTCTTGTTGTTTTTTCCCAACGTACAACAGATACCCACTGATTATATAATTTAGGTAAATCTCTGTGAGACTGGATGATCTTTGAATAGAAATCACAGAATAATGTCTCAGATGTAGGTCTTACACAAAGACGTTCCTGTAATTCTTTATCTCCACCATGAGTTACCCATGCAACTTCTGGTGCAAATCCTTCAACATGGTCTTCTTCTTTCTTTAAAAGGCTTTCTGGAATAAACATTGGCATTGCAACATTTTCCACACCTGTTTCTTTAAATTTAGCGTCTAAAACTTTCTGGATATTCTCCCAGATCGCATATCCATTCGGACGTAAGATCATACATCCACGAACGCTTGAATAATCTGCTAATTCTGCTTTCTTAACAACATCTGTATACCACTGTGCAAAATCATCTTCCATCGCAGTGATCGCTTCTACTAATTTCTTATCTTTTGCCATTGCAAAATGTCTCCTTTTCTATGGTTATATACACAGTTTTTGTGTACAATGATACTAAGAATAATATTACTGTAAAATGTCGGATTTTTCAAGGGGTGACGTTTTATTTAACTACACAAAAAGGAGTTTTTTATGGCAAATGAAAACAAGATGGGGTATCTTCCCATCAAAAAGCTGATATTGCAGATGTCCCTTCCTCCGATGTGTTCCATGTTTCTGCAATATTCTTACAACCTTGTTGACAGCATGTTCGTGGCTAATATCAATGAAAATGCACTTGCGGCAGTTTCTCTTTCCTTCCCGATCACAACCCTTATGATCTCCCTGTCCATCTGGATTGGGTCGGTATCAACGTTTTGATCGCAGGTTATCTTGGAGAGAAAGAACAAGACCTTGCTGACTGTGCAACAACACTTGGATTGTTGGTAGCTTGATCGTCGGTATCTGTATCAATATCCTTGCACTATTGATCATGAAACCGTACTTTTCAGCATTCACAAACAATCCAGCTATTTTTGACTATGCGATGCAGTATATGTCCGTCTGTGCTTTTATGCAGGTTCCAAACATGGTACATATCGCCATCCAAAAGGTCTTTCAGGGTACTGGAAATATGATCACTCCTATGTGGTTTCAGATCGCAGGAGTTATCTTTAACTTTGTTTTCGATCCATTACTGATCTTTGGAATCGGACCATTCCCTAAGATGGGAATCCGTGGTGCTGCACTGGCTACTGTCTTTGGATATGCTTTATCTATGGTGATTGCTTTTCTTCTGCTTGTTTTACAAAACAGAAAGTTCGTATCAAGATCAAAGGATTCCATGTTGATTCTCATATGTTAAAGAATCTGTTTTCCTATGGATTTCCTTCATTTGTTATGAATGCTCTTGGATCTTTTATGCTGACATTTACCAATCTGTTTTTAACAGCTTATTCAGATACTGTTGTTGCCTTTTTTGGCGCCTATTTCAAAGTACAACAGATGATCTTCATGACAGTAAATGGCTTGATCCAGGGATGTTTGCCTGTCATGAGATTCAACTACAGTGCCAAACAGCCAGAACGTTTAAAAGAAGCTTTTCATTTTGGCACACAGGCGGCAACTGTTATGATGATCGGTGGAACATGCCTGCTTCTGTTTTTACCAAAACAGATTTTGTTCCTGTTTGCAGCTTCTGAATCAATGATCAAAATCGGAGTTCCAGCCATGCGGATCCTGTCGATCGGTTTAGTTTTCTGTGGATTTTCTATTATGATCGCTACTTATCAGCAGGCAATTGAGAAGATCCAATCTAGTATGTTGATCCACATCTTACGGCAGGGAATTTTATTGGTGCCTTTGATGTGGCTGTTTAATCATATGTTTGGGATAAATGGGATTTGGATCTCATTTCCAGTAACAGAAATTTTAGTGTTTATTGTGGCTGTTTTATTACAAAACTGTTATTCCAAAACCACAATAAAAATTATTATTTCTTGTATTGAAAAAACTCACTCTTGTGAAAATAAAAAAGGTAGCAGATTCCTTTTCCGACGAAATTGGAATCTGCTACCTTACATTTTATACTTTATCACATTTTTAAATATTACAGTAAAGATTTATATAATCCAATAATATCCTCAACACTTGCATCCTTAGGGTTTCCAGGTGCACATGCATCTGCATAAGCGGATTCTGCTAAGAACTGGATATCTTCTTCTTTCACGATTTCTTTTAAGTCTGCTGGTATTCCGACATCTGCTGATAATTTTTTAACCGCATCAACGGCTGCTTTTCTGTATTCTTCCTGTGTCATATCTTCGACACCTTTTACACCCATTGCTTTTGCAATATATTTGTATTTATCTCCTGTTGCATCTGCATTGTATTCCATAACTGTTGGAAGTAAGATCGCATTCGCTACTCCATGAGGTGTATCATAAACTGCACCTAATGCATGAGCCATAGAATGTACGATTCCAAGTCCTACATTTGAGAATCCCATTCCTGCAATGTACTGTCCCATTGCCATTCCTTCTCTTCCTTCTGGTGTATTCTCAACAGCTCCTCTTAAGCTGTCAGAGATTAGTTCGATGGCTTTGATATGGAACATATCTGTCATTTCCCAAGCTGCTTTTGTTGTGTATCCTTCGATGGCATGTGTTAATGCATCCATACCTGTTGCTGCTGTTAATCCTTTTGGCATAGAAGACATCATTTCTGGGTCAATCACTGCGATCACTGGAATATCATGAGGGTCTACGCATACGAATTTACGTTTCTTTTCAACGTCTGTGATAACGTAGTTGATCGTTACTTCTGCAGCTGTTCCGGCTGTTGTTGGAACTGCGATGATTGGTACGCAAGGTTTCTTAGTATCTGCAACTCCCTCTAAGCTTCTCACATCTTCAAATTCTGGGTTGTTGATGATGATTCCAACAGCTTTTGCTGTATCCATAGAAGATCCACCACCGATAGCGATCAGGTAATCAGCTCCTGCTGCCTTAAATGCTGTAACTCCTGTCTGTACGTTTTCGATTGTTGGATTTGGTTTGATCTGTGAATATACTTCATATGCAACGTCCTGTCATTAATCTAATACATCTGTTACCTTCTTTGTAACTCCGAATTTTACAAGGTCTGGATCAGAACAAACAAATGCTTTTTTGAATCCACGTTTTGTTGCTTCTGTTGCGATCTCCTGAATTGCTCCTGCTCCGTGATAAGATGTTTCATTTAATACGATACGATTTACCATTTTGTACACTCCTTTTATATTGACATTTTTTTAACTATCTTCAGTATAAAATTGTTTTTTCACAAATACAAGTTACACATTTGGCAAAATGTAAAAAATGTTACACTTCATCAAAAGTGTAACATTTTGTTATCTTTATATATCTTTGAACAGATCATATAGCTTTGGAGGCATCGCATCGATCAGCTGATCTGCGAGCTGTTCCGGCGACATCTTCATTCCTGTTGTCGCCCATTCTACAGTCATGGCAATTGAACCTCGGCAATACATTCTCAACAAGAATTCTAATTCTTCTGGAATTTTATCAACTCCCTGTTTGTGAATGATATCACAATAGAATTGATAAATGCACTGATAATCATACTCCATCAGACAGTTCTGACTCTCGCTCGAAAAAGCTGCTGCGAAAAAATTGTCCTTCACCTTTGATGAATTCAAATTTCTTGAGCAACCCTTCTCTTAATGTCAGACTGATACCCATCTGTTTAAACGACATCTGAGCCAATACATCAAAATACCAATTGATAAGATCATATTTATCCTTAAAATGCCGATAAAAGGTTGGACGAGTTACATCGCACTGATCTACGATCTGTTTCACTGTAATCTTATCTACTGGCGTATGCACCAACAACTCTTTCATTGCATTTGCTAATTTATATTTCATTTTCTCTGATACGTCCATCTCGTCCCACCTTCTTTCATATATGGTTTTATTGTACCTTATTTGACACAATTTATAAAGGCAAAAAAGGCTGTTATCCAAATAACAACCTTTTTTATCTATTATCAAGAAGTTTCATGTTTAATAAGAGGCATTTCCTCTTTGACCACAAAGTGCTTCGAATTCTTTTAATTTGTTTTTTGCCTGCTGGGAGACATTTCTTGGAACCTGAATCTGAACAACTGCGTATTGATCTCCCTTCTGAGATGGATTCTTCATAAGCGGCATTCCTTTTCCACGCAGTCTGATCTTAGATCCTGACTGAGTTCCTTCTTTGATCTTACAGATAACATTTCCATATAATGTCTTGATCACTGCTTCACCTCCACAAACGGCTGTGCTAAATGGAACATTGATCGTTGTATACACATCATTTCCTTTTCGCTCAAATCCTTGTTTCTCACCGACTGTTACTTTCAGGAATAAATTACCTGCTTCACCGCCTCCGATTCCTGGATTTCCTTTTCCTCTTAAGCGGACACTTTTTCCTGTATCAATTCCGGCTGGTATATGAACCTGTAATGACTGCATCGCACCATTTTGATCTTGCAAATGAATGACTTTATCGCAGCCCGTAACCGCTTCATCAAAACTAATAGAGATATCTGCGTGTGCGTCGGAACCTTTCTGTCTGAAGGATCCACTTCCGAATCCACCACCTCCAAATCCATCAGAAGAGCCAAAACCTCCTTGATGGAAACTGCTTCGATGGAATCCTTTGTTGTTTCTTCCGCCACCGAACATACTTCCAAAGATGTCACCAAAGATATCATCGCCATCTCCACCTTCAAAGTGGAATTCCTGATATCCTCCATGAGCACCACCATAGTTTTGGTAATTCTTATAGAACTCAGATTCTGCTCCGGTTCCGTCAAAGGCAGCATGACCATATTGATCATATAATTTTCTCTTTCTCTGGATCACTTATATATTATAAGCATTCGGTTCGTCTTCTTGAATTTTCTGTTCTGCTGTTTTATCTCCAGGATTCAATTATTCTGGATTGGATATTTCTTTTCG
>ENA-OQMZ01000638-OQMZ01000638.1-human-gut-metagenome-genome-assembly--contig:-NODE-638-length-14486-cov-2.405460_pt1 | contig 14486 bp, 16 predicted proteins | sample MGYA00242621_ERZ504862 | MGnify/ENA primary metagenome ERZ504862 (study PRJEB26092, sample SAMD00036393) | human gut metagenome | host: Homo sapiens | study: EMG produced TPA metagenomics assembly of... | reverse complement strand
CATTTTTATTGATGAGATTGATGCAATCGGAAAGAGCCGTGATTCTCATTATGGCGGCGGCAATGATGAGCGTGAGCAGACCCTGAACCAGCTTCTTGCGGAAATGGATGGATTTGACACTTCAAAGGGACTTCTGATCCTGGCTGCTACCAACCGTCCGGAGGTTCTTGATCCGGCACTTCTTCGTCCGGGACGTTTTGACAGACGTGTCATTGTGGACAGACCGGATCTGAAGGGAAGAATCGAGATTCTGAAGGTTCATGCAAGAAATGTACATCTGGATGAGACTGTTGATTTTGAGAACATTGCACTTGCAACTTCCGGGGCAGTGGGTTCGGATCTTGCTAATATGATCAACGAGGCTGCTATCCTTGCTGTTAAGAGTGGACGCAGTGCAGTATCCCAGAAAGATCTTCTCGAAGCTGTTGAAGTAGTTCTGTAGGTAAGAGAAGAAAGACAGGATCCTCAGTGCACAGGAGCGCAGAATCGTATCCTATCATGAGGTAGGACATGCACTGGTAAGTGCCCTGCAGAAAGATGCAGAGCCTGTACAGAAGATTACTATTGTGCCGAGAACTATGGGGGCACTTGGTTATGTAATGCAGGTGCCCGAGGAGGAGAAATATCTCAATACAAAGAAGGAACTGGAAGCAATGCTTGTGGGATATCTTGGCGGACGCGCAGCAGAGGAACTGGTATTTGATACTGTCACAACCGGGGCAGCCAATGATATTGAGCAGGCTACCAAGGTGGCAAGAGCCATGATCACACAGTACGGTATGTCCGACAAGTTCGGACTTATGGGTCTGGCTACACAGGAGAATCAGTATCTCAGCGGAAGAACAGTGTTAAAAACAGTGTTAAACTGTGGCGATGACACTGCCACAGAGGTTGACCATGAGGTAATGGTACTTCTCCATAATTCTTATGAGGAAGCCAAGAGACTGATCGGCAGCCACAGAGAAGCACTTGATAAGATTGCTGCTTACCTGATCCGCAGGGAAACCATTACAGGTAAGGAATTTATGAAGATTTTCCATGCGGTAGAGCGTGGAATCGAGATTCCGGAAAATCTGGATGATCTGGTAATTCCGGAGGAAAAACAGAATACAGTAACGCTGGATAAGCCAGAGATTCAGTGATACAATAACAGAGTCGGAAATGAAATAATTTCCGGCTCTGTTTTCATACCACGGGAAATTACGCTGTAATATCTCATGGATACGAAAAGCATTCAGGGCAGGATTTTTTGTATAGAGGAGAGTTTATGTTTCAGATAGAAGAAGAACTGAAAAAACTTCCGGGTAAAGCCGGGGGGTTTATATTATGCATGGGGAGAAGGACGAGATCATCTATGTTGGAAAAGCCGTCAGTCTGAAAAACAGGGTGCGTCAATATTTCCAGAGCAGCAGAAATAAGGGCGCAAAGATTGAACAGATGGTTACCCATATCACCAGATTTGAGTATATTATCACAGATTCGGAACTGGAAGCCCTTGTGCTGGAGTGTAATCTGATCAAGGAGCACAGACCGAAATATAATACCATGCTCAAAGATGATAAAAGTTATCCGTTTATCAAAGTCACAGTAAATGAGGAATATCCCAGAGTTCTTTTTGCCAGAAGAATGAAGAAAGACAAGGCAAAATATTTCGGACCATATACAAGTGCCGGGGCTGTAAAAGATGTGATCGAGCTTGTGCGAAAACTTTATAAGGTGCGCTCCTGTAATCGTGTACTGCCAAGAGATTGTGGGAAGGACCGTCCATGTCTGTACTATCACATGAAACAGTGCAGCGCGCCATGCCAAGGCTATGTGAGTTCAGAAGAATATAAGAAAAATATCGCAGAACTGCTGAAATTTCTCAATGGAGACTTTAAGGATACGATTGATATGCTTACCGACAAAATGATGTCAGCTTCCGAAGAAATGCGTTTTGAGGATGCCATGGAATACCGGGATCTGATCCGCAGTATCCAGAAGATTGGAGAACGTCAGAAAATTACAGGTTACGGAGAGGAAGATAAGGATATCATCGCAGTTGCCATGGATGAAAGCCTTGATCTGCGGGAGCAGGATGCTGTTGTACAGGTATTCTTTGTCCGGGGAGGCAAACTGATCGGGCGGGAGCATTTCTATCTGCGTGTGGCGCGTGGCGATACAAAGGCTCCAGGTATTATCCAGCTTTATGAAGCAATTTTATGCAGGAACTCCGTTTATCCCACGTGAGATCATGCTGCAAAAAGAAATCGAAGATGCCAAGATCATAGAGGAATGGCTTACAGATCGAAGAAAGCAGCGAGTCTATATCAGGTACCGAAGAAAGGTACGAAAGAGAAGCTGGTAGAGCTGGCAGAAGAGAATGCAAAGATGGTTCTGGATAAAGACAGAGAGCGTATCAAACGTGAAGAAGGAAGAACCATCGGAGCAGTTCATGAAGTGGAAGAGTGGCTTGGACTGTCGGGAATCAGGCGTATGGAGGCTTATGATATCTCCAATATCAGTGGTTTTGAATCTGTAGGTTCCATGGTTGTCTATGAGAAAGGAAAGCCAAAGCGCAGTGATTACCGCAAATTTAAAATAAAGTGGGTTCAGGGACCGAACGATTATGCAAGCATGGAAGAAGTACTTACCAGACGATTTACTCATGAGGGAAAAGATGAGTTTGACAGCTTTTCTATTATGCCGGATCTGATCCTGATGGATGGTGGAAGAGGACAGGTGAATATTGCGTTAAAAGTCCTGGAAATTCTGGGAATAGAGATTCCTGTCTGTGGTATGGTCAAGGATGACCATCACAGAACCAGAGGACTGTATTACAATAATCTTGAAATTCCCATTGATACAGACAGTGAAGGCTTCCGCCTGATCACCAGAATCCAGGATGAGGCGCACCGTTTTGCCATTGAATTTCACCGATCTCTGAGAAGTAAAGAACAGGTGCATTCCCTGTTGGATGATATCCCTGGTATCGGTGAAACCAGGCGGAAAGCATTGATGCGGAAATTTAAATCCATTGAGAATATCAGAGATGCATCATTGGAAGAACTTGCGGAGACAGAAAGCATGAATGCAGGAAGTGCACAGAAAGTTTATGAATTTTTTCATGGAGCTAGTGTACCGACAAGTTGATTGTTTCAAGAATCAACTTGTCGGCACACTGGTGAGAAAAAAAATATAAAATATGTAAAAATATTCGGGGGTTCTTCTACATATTACCCAAAGACTCTCGCTTTTTGTAATTGAAGTTGTATATAGTGATGTGTATAATAAAAAAGACGTGAAATTTACTATGAAAGTTTCGGACGACAGCTATAAATGAGTTATGTCTGTATGAACAGGTTTTGAGATAGCGGACAGACCGGGCTTTCAGATTTTGAACTGAAAAGGAGAAATAAATGAAGGGTGTACAGTTGACAAAATTAGTTCAGGAACTGGGACTTCACAACCTGACTCCTGAAATTGATCTGTCTGAGATTGTGATCAAGACAGCGGAAATCAACAGACCGGCATTGCAGCTGACAGGATATCTGGAGCATTTTGCAAATGAACGGGTACAGATCATCGGATATGTAGAGTATACTTATCTGATGCAGCTCAGTGATGAGGAACGGAAATTTAAATATGAAAGATTTATTTCCAGCAAGATTCCCTGTGTAATTTTCAGTACAATGACAAGACCATCACAGGATATGATCGATCTGGCAGTTAAATATAATGTTCCGACTTTCGTGACAGAACGTACAACTTCCAGTTTTATGGCTGAGATTATCCGCTGGTTAGGTGTACAGCTTGCACCATGTATTTCCATCCATGGTGTGCTTGTGGACGTATATGGTGAAGGTGTCCTGATCACAGGTGAGAGCGGAATTGGCAAGAGTGAGGCTGCGCTGGAATTGATCAAACGAGGACATCGTCTTGTCAGTGATGATGTTGTAGAACTTCGTAAAGTCAGTGATGTGACGCTGGTGGGTTCGGCACCGGATATCACAAGACATTTCATTGAACTTCGTGGTATTGGTATTATCGATGTCAAAACTCTGTTTGGTGTTGAGAGCGTTAAGGATACACAGTCTGTGGATCTGGTTATCAAACTGGAAGAGTGGGACAGAGACAAAGAATATGACCGTCTCGGCCTGCATGAGGAATATACAGAGTATCTTGGAAATAAGATTGTATGCCATTCTCTGCCTATCCGTCCGGGACGTAATCTGGCTATTATCGTTGAATCTGCGGCAGTTAACCACAGACAGAAGAAGATGGGATACAATGCAGCGGAAGAGCTGTACAAACGTGTTCAGGCAAACCTTGCAAAGAAACGTGAAGAAAAATAATTTAAAGTAATTTGGAGGATATCAGATATTATGGGAAAGTATTGTTTTGGAATTGACGTTGGTGGTACATCTGTAAAATGTGGACTCTTTCAGACAGACGGAGTCTTAGTTGAGAAATGGGAAATTCCTACACGTAAGGAGAACAGTGGAGAAGCAATCCTGCCGGATATTGCAAAGACAATCCTTGACAAGATCGCAGAGCGTAAGCTGGATAAAGAAGAAATCGACGGTGTGGGAATCGGGGTACCGGGACCTGTTAATGAGAGAGGGGAAGTGCCATGTGCGGTAAACCTTTTCTGGGGCTTTAAAGAAGTTACTAAGGAACTGACAGAACTGACAGGACTTCCGTCCAAAGCAGGAAACGATGCCAATGTAGCAGCACTTGGCGAAGCATGGAAAGGCGCAGCAGCAGGAGCTAAGAACGTTATTCTTGTAACTCTTGGAACAGGTGTCGGCGGTGGAATCATCGTTGATGGAAAGATTGTTGGCGGTGCTCATGGTGCAGGTGGAGAAATCGGTCATGCAGCAGTTGACCATGAAGAAAAGGAAGCCTGCAACTGTGGTAACTGTGGATGTCTGGAGCAGTATGCGTCTGCAACAGGTATCGTTCGCGTGGCACAGAGAACTCTGGCTGCTACAGATGAGCAGACTGTTCTTCGCAAATTTACAAAACTTTCAGCAAAGAATGTTCTGGATGCTTTTAAAGAGGGCGACAAAGTAGCCTGCGATGTTATGGCACAGGTAGGAGAAATGCTTGGCGGAACACTTGCCATGTTTGCATGTGTGACAGATCCGGAAGCCATCGTTATCGGCGGTGGTGTTTCCAAAGCCGGACAGCCATTGATCGACTGTATTCAGAAATACTATGAGAAATATGCTTTTACAGCATGCAAGAAAACACCGATCATTCTTGCAACTCTCGGAAATGATGCAGGTATTTACGGATCTGCGCGTATGGTTATTAAAGAAGTATAATATCTGAGAATCAATTTTGAAAATATATAAAAAATCCACAGTCCTGAGTTGACAGGACTGTGGATTTTTGCAGTACAGGAACATCATTCGGAGGTGCTCCTGTACCGGTATTTTTGTATTAATAATAGTCGACCTGATAAGAGGAATCATCCTCGTTACCGTCACCGTTGTCATCGCTTCCGCCGGTATTATCAGTACCATCGTCACTGCTGTTACCGTTGTCATCAGTATTGTTACTGTCACCACTGTTGTCGGTATTTCCATTATCAGAGTTTTCGCTGTTATCAGTGTCAGTGGTGTTGTCAGTCTGATCAGAGGAATCTGCATCATAATTATAGTCGTAATCATCGTTACTGCCGTAGAAATGCTGGTCACAGTATTCTGTTGGCATGGTACCTACGTCAAAGTATTCGGTAATCACCGGGCAGCCGGCTCTTGGAAGAAGCCCTGTTTCTTCACATACGCTTAACTTTTCCACACTTGCAGGTTTCTCAAATTCCTTAGAAGGAAGTCCCTCATGGATACGGGTCATAACCTTTTTCCATAAAGCTTTGTGGAAGTTACGCGCATAATCAGGTAATTTCTCATTGTTGTCATAACCGGACCATACTGCGCATGTATAATATGGTGTATAGCCCACAAACCACAAGTCGTTATAGGCCTCGGTTGTACCTGTTTTTCCGGCAACAGGCATATTGTCAAGCTGGCAGGCTGTACCTGTACCCTGTTTTACAACATCCTCCATTGCACTGGTGAGAAGAAAAGCAGTACTTTCTTTGATTACGGAACGTTCGGCAGCAGTATTCTCGATCAGGACGTTTCCGTTGTGATCCAGAATTTTTGTGTAATAAATCGGTTTGATGTAGTTTCCACCGTTTGCGATGGCTGCATAGGATGCACACAGTTCAACATTTGTGACACCGCGGGTGATGCCGCCAAGCGCAGTGGCAAGGTTTGCATCGCTCCATACATTACCATTGGCATCTTTGTCAGCCTCTGTTCCATGAGCAAGGGTTGTAAAACCAAAGTTGTCCAGATATTTCAATCCAAGCTCAGGAGTTACTTTTTCCAGACACTTGACGGCTACAACGTTAATGGAATTCTGGATCGCAGTACGGATCGTGGTTGTTCCGTTGTAAGAACGGGTTGCGTTGTTTACAGGGGAACCATCCGGATATTCATAAGGTTCGTCTTCAAATGTTGTTGCAAGAGTCATGCCTTTTTCATTTAAAGCAGGTGCATAAGTGGACACGATCTTAAAGGTAGAACCAGGCTGTCTGGTAGTGTCCGTTGCCCGGTTCAGTGTAAGACTTGCCGTTTTCTCTCCACGACCACCGATCAGAGCCTTTACATAGCCGGTATGCTGGTCGATCACACTCATGGAAGACTGTGGCTGAGGTGCGAAATTGACACGCTCTGCAAGAACTTTACTTCCGTTGGCGAGTATGCTTGCCTTATATTTGTCTACATAAGTCTGTCCATCTTCCGGGGAATCGAACAGAAGATCGAAATCGGGATTCTCATTCTGAAAATAAAGCTGCAGCATTTCCTTGCTGTAGTTTACCTGATTTCCATCAGGATCGGTAACCGTCAGGGCATAGTCAAGTTCATACTGGACAGTGTCCGGATAATTGGAAGGATCTGCATATTCCTCATCCAGGATATTCTGGATCTTGGAATCCTGTGTTGTATATACTTTAAGTCCGCCGCTGTAGAGAAGATTGGTTGCCTGTTTTTTGGTGTAACCTTTGATATTCATCAGGTCGTTGATGATCTGATCTGTCAGTTCATCTTCAAAATATGTGTAAACAGTATTCTCAGTGCTGGAGTTCTTTTCCTGAGCGGCCTGGATACGGGAATAAACATCATCTGCAAGAGCTTCATCATACTGATCCTGAGTAATATAGTTCTGATCCAGCATATGCTGGAGAACTTCCTTGCGTCTCTTCCTGTTGCTGTCAGGATTGATAATCGGGTTAAATTTCGTCGGGTTCTGTGTGATACCTGCCAGAGTTGCACATTCAGAAAGATTCAGATCCCATACATCCTTGTCAAAATACTGTCGTGCGGCAGCCTGTACACCGTAGGAACCGGCACCCAGGTTAATTGTGTTCAGGTAATTCTCAAGAATGGTGTCTTTATCAGTTTTTTTCTCAACCTGGACAGCAAGGTACTGTTCCTGGATTTTTCGCGTAAATCTTTCCAGCTGATAGATTCACTGGTCCAGTTGGTAAATACGTTATTCTTAAGAAGCTGCTGTGTGATCGTACTGGCACCTTCTGAGAAATCTCCGGTAGTGAGAGCTTTCATTCCGGCACGAAGAATACCTTTTACGTCAATACCGTTATGTTCATAGAAACGTTCATCCTCAATTGCGACAACTGCATGCTGCAGATCAACAGGTATCTGATCGAGAGTGACAGGCAGTCGGTTGGAATCCGGAGCAGCAGTTTACGGATCTGATTCCCTGCATCATCGTAGAGAAAGGTTGCATAGCCCAGTGGCATAATATCAATATCATCAACATCAGGAGCAGTATCAATTACACCCCTGAATGACCCCACACCCAGACAGGTTACTGCGATGCAGAGTGCTATCAGTGATACGAACAGGACTCTGATGAAAGAAACTCTGGCGCGCTTTCCCATCATGGAAGAACGGGAAATCAGTGCCGTCCGTTTCTTTGCAGTCGACTTTTTTACCGTAGTTCATGTTAAACCTCCTTTATAATCGTTCTATTATATCAAATAAGAATAAGTAAATAAAGCAGAAAAATAAAAATTCACAATTGCTTTTGGATCTTTTTTAATGGTTATTGTGTTTTTTTACAGGATTAGTATACACTGTGCTGGCACATTTTTGTAATTCATGGTACACTGAGTCAATAAGAGAACGGAAAGAGGAGTATGAGACATGCTTGAGAAATATAAGACAGTTTACGAGGGCGGGGAAGGCGAGATCGTGGAAAAGAAATCCAGATTTATTGCTACAGTGCGTCCTGTACAGACCGAAGAGGAGCACTGGCCTTTATAGAGGAAATGAAGAAGAAATATTGGGATGCCAGACATAACTGCTATGTATATTCGGTGGGAAAGAACAGGGAATATACCAGATGCAGTGACGATGGTGAGCCGTCAGGCACTGCGGGAAGACCAATGCTGGATGTAATCCTGGGGGAAGATATTTATAATGTGGCAGCAGTAGTTACCAGATATTTTGGAGGGATACTTCTTGGAACAGGAGGTCTTGTCAGAGCATATTCCAGGAGTCTGCAGGAAGGTCTTGCCGCCAGCACAGTGATTGAGAAAACCTACGGAATTTCTATGGAAGTAGTTACGGATTATACCGGGATAGGCAAGATTCAGTATATTGCCGGAGAACAGAAATTACCGATCCTTGATTCTGAATACACTGACAGGGTAGTTCTGCATTTGCTGGTTCCGGCGGATCAGATTGCATTTGTAGAAAAAGCAATCACCGAGGGAACAAATGGAAGAGCGAAGATGAAGAAAGAGAAAGATCTTTACTATTCAGTGATTGACGGTGAAGTGAAAGTATTTACGGACTGATAAAATATGCCCCATGCAGCCTGAAAACTGCATGGGGCATAAACAGTCAGCGAATCAGCATTTCTCCGGTTCCGGATAATCAACACCGAAAGTTTCTACTGTCATGGATTTGATTTTCTGCTCGTCAAGCGGACGGTCGCTGTAATCGGTATCTTCTTCTGCAATACGGTTTACAACATCCATTCCTTCAGTGATCTTGCCGAATGCAGCATAAGCACCGTCAAGATGCGGAGCATCTTTGTGCATGATAAAGAACTGGCTTCCTGCTGAGTTTGGATGCATGGCGCGTGCCATGGAAAGAACACCTGCAGTATGTTTCAGATCATTTTTAAATCTGTTCTGAGTGAATTCACCCTTAATGCTGTATCCCGGACCGCCCATACCTGTTCCGTCCGGGCATCCTCCCTGGATCATGAAACCGTTGATCACACGATGGAAAATAAGTCCGTCATAGAAGTCTTTTTTTACAAGACTGATAAAGTTATTAACTGTATTCGGTGCAATCTCAGGATATAATTCTGCTTTCATCACATCGCCATTATCCATGGTAATTGTAACTATCGGATTTGCCATAGTTTCAAGTCTCCTTTTCAAAAAGTATTGTATTTCGCTGTTCGCTCTATTATAATATGCAAAGAACAATTCTGCAAGAAAAAGGTGGAAAAGATGATTATAGAGACAAAAACACCACAGGAAACATTTGAGGTGGGAAAGAAGATCGGAGAGAATGCGAAACCGGGTCAGATTTATACTCTGACAGGTGATCTTGGAGTTGGAAAAACCGTATTTACCCAGGGGGTTGCGGCAGGGCTTGGAATCACAGAGCCTATCTGCAGCCCGACATTCACGATCATTCAGGAATACGAAAGCGGACGTCTTCCTTTATATCATTTTGATGTTTACCGTATCGGTGACATTGAGGAAATGGAAGAAATCGGATATGACGATTATTTCTTCGGACAGGGAATCTGTCTGATCGAATGGGCTGATCTGATTGAAGAAATCCTTCCGGAAAAGCTGATCAAAGTAACCATAGAGAAAGATCTGGAGAAAGGCTTTGATTATAGAAGGATTACAGTGATTGGTCCGGAGAACAGTTAGGAGGTAGAAATGAAAATTTTAGCTTTGGACAGCTCAGGAATTGTTGCATCTGTAGCAGTTGTGGAAGATGATACATTACTGGCTGAGTATACTGTAAATTATAAGAAAACACATTCTCAGACTTTGCTTCCGATGTTAGATGAGATTGTGAAGATGACGGAACTGGAACTGGAATCCGTAGATGCTATTGCAGTGGCAGCGGGACCGGGATCCTTTACAGGACTCCGTATCGGCTCGGCAACAGCCAAAGGCTGGGACTTGCCTGAAGAAACCATTGGTAGCAGTACCGACAGTAGATGCACTGGCATATAATCTTTATGATGCACAGGGATTGATCTGTCCGATCATGGATGCCAGAAGAAAGCAGGTATATACAGGAATTTACAGATTTGAAGAGCATCAGCTTATGACTTTGAAAGAACAGTGGGCAGCACCGATCGAGGAACTGCTGGAAGAACTGAATCAGAGAGGAGAGATGGTTACATTTTTGGGAGACGGTGTACCTGTATTTCGTGAACTGATCGCAGAGAAACTGCAGGTTCCGTATTCTTTTGCACCGGCTCATGTAAATAAACAGAGAGCAGCGGCAGTGGCAGCTCTTGGCAGTATTTATCATAAAGAAGGACGCACAGAGACTGCTATGGAACATATCCCGGAATATCTCCGCGTTTCCCAGGCAGAGCGTGAGCGTGCAGAGAGAGAAAAAGAGCAGAAACCGGCAGGTACAAAAATATGATCCTGCGGGAAATGCTTGTGGATGACCTGGATCAGGTAATGGAGATTGAGCAGGATCTTTTTCATGTGCCATGGACAAAAGAAGGTTTTTTTACTTTTCTGACCAGGGATGATGCCATGTTTCTGGTGGTGGAAGAGAAAGAAAAGATTCTGGGTTACTGCGGTCTTCTTATGGTTCTGGATGAGGGAGATATTACCAATGTGGCTGTGCGCAGGGACAGACAAAAAGAAGGAATTGGCGCTTTTCTGATGCAGAGCCTGATCCGCCTTGCAGCAGAGAGGGAGGTTACGACAATCCATCTGGAAGTACGTGTGGGAAATGAGACTGCAATCCGTCTCTATGAACGTATGGGATTTACCGGAGATGGAATACGTAAGGCATATTACAGTGATCCTGTGGAGGATGCGCTGCTTATGACCAGACATCCCGAATGAAAAAGAAATGAAAGCAGAAAAAATCAGCAGCCGGACCATACACCTTTTAAGGGAATTGCCGGAAGCTGGAAAATAGAGGGAATATATGTTAGATGTATGTTTAGTTGGAACCGGTGGAATGATGCCTCTGCCACGCAGATGGTTGACTGCGCTTATGACAAGATATAACGGGAGCAGTCTGCTCATTGACTGTGGTGAAGGTACTCAGGTAGCAATTAAGGAGAAGGGATGGAGCTTTAAACCTATTGATGTGATTTGTTTTACTCATTATCATGGAGATCATATCAGCGGGCTTCCGGGACTTCTTCTTACTATGGGAAATGCAGACCGCACAGAACCATTGACTCTGGTAGGTCCCAAAGGTCTGGAGAGAGTGGTCAATGCACTTCGCGTCATTGCACCGGAGCTTCCGTTTGAAATTAAATTTATTGAGATTACACAGCCGGAGCAGGTCATTGAATTAAATGGCTATCGTATTACGGCTTTTAAAGTGAACCATAATGTACTCTGTTATGGATATACCCTTGAGATTCTCCGCCAGGGAAAATTCTCGGCTGAGAGAGCGAAAGAGCAGGATATTCCACTGAAATACTGGAATCCGCTCCAGAAAGGGCAGACCATCGAAGCAGACGGTATTACCTATACACCGGAGATGGTACTTGGACCTGCGAGAAAAGGAATCAGGCTTACTTATACAACAGATACCAGACCAACAGAATCTATCCTGCGAAATGCAAAGGAATCGGATCTGTTTATCTGTGAAGGAATGTACGGAGAAGATGACAAAGCAGACAAAGCACGCGGATACAAGCATATGACTTTCCGCGAGGCGGCGGTTTTGGCTCGTGATGCCCGGGTAAAGGAGATGTGGCTGACACATTACAGTCCATCTCTGGTCAGACCAGATGAGTTTATGGATAAAGTTCGTGAAATTTTTCCAAATGCATATCCGGGAAAAGACGGAAAGAGTCTGGAATTGAATTTTGAGGAATAATATGTCACTGAAATTGATTATGAACAAGTAGTAAAACGGATGACTTATCCGTCCGATATATGAGGAACAGAAAATGAAAGATACATTAATTCTTGCAATTGAGAGTTCCTGTGATGAGACTGCAGCTTCTGTTGTCAAAAACGGAAGAACTATTCTGTCAAATGTGATCTCTTCACAGATCGCTCTTCATACTTTATACGGTGGGGTAGTTCCGGAAATTGCTTCCCGTAAACATATTGAAAAGATTAACCAGGTAATTGAACAGGCACTGGCAGATGCAGATGTAACTCTTGATGATCTGGATGCAATTGGTGTCACTTATGGTCCGGGACTTGTAGGTGCACTTCTTGTGGGCGTTGCTGAGGCGAAGGCAATTGCTTATGCAAAGAAGCTTCCACTGGTAGGGGTCCACCATATTGAGGGCCATGTGTCAGCAAATTATATTGAACATCCGGATCTTGAACCTCCATTTTTATGTCTGATCGTGTCAGGAGGACATACACACCTTGTGATCGTTAAGGATTATGGAGAATTTGAAATCCTGGGACGTACCCGTGATGATGCTGCAGGCGAAGCTTTTGACAAAGTTGCAAGAGCTATCGGACTGGGATATCCGGGAGGACCAAAGGTAGACAAGCTCTCTAAAGAGGGAAACCCCAATGCAATTGAGTTTCCAAAAGCTAAAATTGGAGATTGTCCGTACGATTTCAGCTTCAGTGGTGTAAAATCAGCAGTGTTGAATTATATTAATCATGCGCAGATGACCGGAGAAGAGATAAACAGAGCAGATTTGGCAGCATCTTTCCAGAAAGCGGTAGTTGATGTGCTGGTGGAGCATACAATGCTTGCAGCCAAAGATTATGGGATGACTAAGATTGCAATTGCAGGCGGAGTGGCTTCGAATGGAACGTTAAGAGCGGCAATGGAAGAAGCATGTAAGAAAAATAATTACAGTTTTTATCGGCCGTCACCGATCTTCTGTACAGACAATGCAGCAATGATCGGAGTAGCTGCTTATTATGAATATATTAAAGGTACACGTCATGGCTGGGATCTGAATGCTGTGCCGAATCTTAAACTGGGAGAGCGTTGAGATGTCAGAAAGAAATACGGCCATTGTTCTGGCAGCAGGGCAGGGAAAAAGAATGCACAGTAAAGTACAGAAGCAGTTCCTGGAGATACAGGGATACCCGGTTCTGTATTATTCCCTGCGCTGTTTTCAGGAAAGTCCGCTGATTCAGGATATTATTCTTGTGACAGGAGAGGAATCTATCTCCTACTGTAAAGAAGAAATCGTGCAAAAATATGGATTTACAAAGGTATCGGCAGTAATCCCGGGAGGAAAAGAACGCTATGATTCTGTCTATGCAGGTCTTTGTGAATGCAGAGACTGTGAATATGTATTGATCCATGACGGTGCAAGACCTTTTGTGACAGAAGAAATTCTTAAACGTGGTCTGCAGAAAGTGAAGGAAACAGGTGCATGTGTGATTGGTATGCCTTCTAAAGATACAGTCAAACTTTCTGATGAAGAGGGATATGTAAAAGAAACTCCAAACAGAAAGTGTGTGTGGACAATTCAGACCCCGCAGATTTTTTCGTATTCACTGATACGTGAGGCTCATGACAGCATTCGTCAGAAAGATATGAGCAAAATTACAGATGATGCCATGGTAGTAGAGCAGGAGACAGGGGCAAAGGTTGCTCTGGCAGAGGGATCTTATCAGAATATTAAGATCACAACACCGGAGGATCTTGATATCGCGGAAGCATTTTTGAAACATTAAAGAATGTTTGGTGATTGAAAAATGCCGTATTTTAGCGGGTTTTATGGGAAATCTGGGAAGATAAAAATAAAAATTGAAAAAAATGTAAAAAAGTTGTTGACAGATGCGGGTATTGATGCTAGAATATCACTTGCGTCGGCGGTGAGAACACAACGAACGCAGTCAACAACATATGGAGAGATATCGAAGTGGTCATAACGAGGCGGTCTTGAAAACCGTTTGTCCGCAAGGGCGCGTGGGTTCGAATCCCACTCTCTCCGCTAACTGTACTGCGGAGCCAGAGAGATGAGTTCCTGGTGCAGAACTGAATAACGATCTTGCAAAAAAGCAAGATGTGAGTCAACCAATGCAGAAGTACCCAAGTGGTTGAAGGGGCTCCCCTGGAAAGGGAGTAGGTCGTTAGTAGCGGCGCGAGGGTTCAAATCCCTCCTTCTGCGCTTTAACTTATGAAGAAAAACTCCTTCAAAAAGTTAAAAAAAGTTCTTGACAAACCGGAAACGGTATGATAGAATAAACGAGTTGCTGCTGGGAATGAAAGCGACAACGAAACAAAGTT
>ENA-OQMZ01000637-OQMZ01000637.1-human-gut-metagenome-genome-assembly--contig:-NODE-637-length-14509-cov-1.126617_pt1 | contig 14509 bp, 16 predicted proteins | sample MGYA00242621_ERZ504862 | MGnify/ENA primary metagenome ERZ504862 (study PRJEB26092, sample SAMD00036393) | human gut metagenome | host: Homo sapiens | study: EMG produced TPA metagenomics assembly of... | reverse complement strand
TTTAACTGGATTCAACTGCCATCGCTACCGTTGCTCGGTATTTTATTATGTTGCTTCGTGATCAGATCAAAGCGATCAATTGCAAAGATCAAAGAAGTATCCGATGATTGATTTGATCGATGATTTCGATGACGAATCTTTGATGATGACTCTTTTGATGATGACTCTTTTGATGATGATGAGATTTTCCCTGAACCATCAAAAGACGACAGAGATTATGTTTCTATCAACATCACAGATACTGATGATGATGATCCATCCGTAGTTGAAGAAGAATCACAAGAAACAGAAACTCCATCCGAAGAATCTGACGAAAAAGAATAATTCGTAAATCGAAAAAAGAACAAGATGAGAAGAATTACCTCATCTGTCTTTTTTCTTATATCATCACTTCTTTGGAATTTTGACTTTTTTCGCTTTTGAATATTTTCCAAAGTATTTCTTGGATTGATATGTTTTATATGCACGTACTTTCACATAATACGTCTTTTTTCTTTTTAATTTTCGACTCTTATACGTACGGGTCCGATTACCTTTATATGTTTTAACAACTTTATACTGGCCTTTTCTTTCCCTTCCTTAAATACACTTTATATCCACTGGCTCTGCTTACTTTTTTGATTTTTACTTTTATTCTTCTTCCTGATCTCTTTGCCTTTATCACTGGTTTCCCCGGTTTTGTGATACATTTTGCGATATTGGAAGATGAACCATTCACAACCTTGCATAAATTCCCAGCATCTGTGTACGTAATAGAACGATATGGCACAATCTTATAACAATACGTCTTCCCAGATTTTAACTTAGAATCTGTATAGGAAGTCTCCTGTGTTGAAACTGTTTTTATCTTTTTATATTGCTGTTTCCCAGAATCATAACGATAGATCGCATAACCACTAACACGATCAAGTTTCTTCCACTGAAGAGAAATCTTTGATGTAGATTTTATATTTGCCTTTAATGTCATCCTATCTAACGGCTTGATCGTTGCCTGATGTCCTAGTCTCACAAAATCTGTGACTTCTCCGATGATACATCCGTCTTCATATTCAATCATCAGATCATCAAACACACACTGCTTTGTATCTAAACTGTATTTATACAGATCATTGATCAGTTCCTCTTTTAACTGCTTAATATAAGATGGTTTCAGACTGATATTTACTGTGTTATAGGCCTTGGGACTTTGATTCTGAGCCTTGATATCATACGATCCATCCGAAAACGTATAATTTCCATTATGATCTAAATGAAATGCTTTCACTCCCTGATTGCCTTGTGACTGATAGGTAAAAGAAATCTGTGCATTATCTTGATACACATCAACAACACCAGAGGAGCGATATTGCTCTCCATCTAAAACACCCCATGTACCAGACCATGAACTTAATGTTTGAAATCCTGTATCATGCACATCTCTTATGTATGGTGTCATGTAAGCGATCGCAATCTCCCTGATCACATCATTGCCTTTTTTTACAAGAATCTTCCCATCCCAGTTTAAATCAGTCGAAACATACCGATTCGAAAAATTCACACAAATCTTTGCTGTATTCTTAGACGCAGATATAAGCTCAACTCAAGATCCTTTTTTGCCTGTTCATTTGAATCATCGATCAAACTTCGAATATCACTTAGATCAACCTGTCTCCGAAGTAAGACATAAAATACGGTCTTTCGGCATCATAATCGCACCTTCTCTGTCCCTTGTAGTTGCAGACAATGTATATACTGTCTCTCCTTTACTATTCGTAAACAGCACATCTTTATCATTCTCAGCTTCCTGTGTTACCTTGACCGGATTTTCTGTCTTCTCTCCATTCTCCTGTGCATATACTGTTACATTCAAACTTATGATCAGTATGAAGACAAACAAAAGTATATTCTTTCCTATTCTCATCGGTTTTCCCCCATTATTCAAAAAGAATCCTGCAAAGCAGGATTCTCCACATTTAAAACGGCTTATCTTGTTGCCTCATTTAACATTCTCTTAAGATCATCCACGCTGTAATGATAATGTGTATTACAGAAATGGCAGTTTACTTCAATTGGCTCTCCATCATCAATCATGTTCTGAATCTCTTTTTTTCCAACAGAAATCACTGCTTTTTCTACTCTCTCTTTGGAACAGTTACAATGAAATTGTGTTGGAACTTTCTCATAGATCTTCATATCCATATCACCTAAGAGATCCTCCATCATCTTCTCTGGTGTATGTTCATGCTCTAATGCATAAGTTACGGATTTGAATTCTGCGATTTTCTTCTCTAACTTACTGATCGTTTCTTCCTCTGCATATGGCATCATCTGAATGATAAATCCACCTGCCTGACGAACCGTGTTATCTTTATTCATTAAAACTCCAAGTGCTACAGATGTTGGAATCTGCTCACTTGCCGCAAAATAATATGTTAAATCTTCTGCAATCTCTCCAGATACTAAATGTGTCTGTCCTGAATAAGGCTCTTTTAATCCAATATCCTTGATCACTGTCAAAACACCTAGATCTAATGCTTTCCCAACGTCTAATTTTCCTTCTTTGCTTGGAGGAAGCATCACATCTGGATTATTTACATACCCTTTCACATTTGCCTTAGAATCAGCTGTTACTGTTAACCCACCGATCGGTCCACTGCACTGGATCTGTAATGTGATCACATCACTGTCATTCTTACACATACTTCCCATCATAGCTCCGGCTGTTAATAATCTTCCAAGTGCCGCCGTTGCTACCGGACTTGTATTATGTTTCTGTCTTGCTGTCTCCACGACATCTTTTGTATATGCAGCAAAAAAACGAACCTGGTCATTTGCTGCTGTTCCTCTGATAATATAATCGTTCATCTTTTTTCCTTTCAATTTGCAATATAATATAATCTTTGTGTATCTTCTTTAACTTCATCCATTGTCTCTGCATCCAGAACACGCACGGATGAAAATCCCGCTTCATAAAGAAAGCTTACAACCTCTTCTTGTTCGTAAGCTTTCTGTAAATGTAATTCTTCGTACTTGTTATATGTACCTTGCTCATTCTGAATAAACAGGCTCAACTGATATTCATTGATACGTTCTTCTTCATCAATAAAAATTATCCCAGATAAAGCTCGCATCCTCACGGTCTTCTGCAAATGTATTGCACGCAAGGATCTCTTTATACTTATAATGACTGTTCATATCAAATACAAACACACCATCTTCTTTTAAAAATTCTCTGACTCTTCTGAATGCTTCTTTTAAATCTTCTTCCTCTAGATATAATTCATACAATCGCAGATACTAACCGCTGCATCTACCTGCTGCGGAAGCTCTAATGACACCATGTCCTGCAATACATATAAAATATGATCATCCTCTTCACTAGCCGCGATCTCCAGCATATCCATAGAATTATCAACAGCCGTAACCTGATAACCTTCTCTTACAAGCTTTCGTGCCATCTTTCCTGTCCCACATCCAAGATCTAATACCTGTGTATCTTTATCAATCTTATATTCTTTGAATATATTTAAAATATTTAAAAGCCATTCATCATATGGGTCTGATCCATAAATTCATCATACACCCTTGCAAAATCTCTGTAACTTTCCATCTTATCCTCTTATAGTAATGGTGCCAGTAATCGTAAGACACTCTGCGTCAATGTTTTTCTTAAATTTCCTTTGACACATCGCTTTTGTGATCCTCTGGCTGATCTCAAATGTTTTCTCCATATCATGTTTTAACTGCATAACTGCATCATTCTTATACATAAAACACCATTTTCAAAATGCAGATAAAGGCTTCGATAATCCATGTTGATCGTTCCAACTGTTGCCACCTTATCATCACTTTGCAAAAACACTTTGCATGAATAAACCCAGGAGTATATTCATAAATATGAATTCCAGCTTCCACCAACTGCTTATAATAAGATTGTGTCAATAAGAATACTAACTTCTTATCTGGAATTCAGGAGTTACGATCTTTATATCAACCCCTCTTTTGGCAGCAAGGCAAAGAGCTGTTGTCATCTCGTTGTCAATGATCAGATATGGGGTGTAAATATAAACATAATGATTTGCAGTATTAATGATATTTAAATATACGTTCTCTCCAACGATCTCATGATCTAATGGATTATCCGCATAAGGTTGTATAAATCCCTTTCCTTTAAAGGCATCTTCATAATGCTTATGTGGCAGAAAGGCTCCATATCCTTCATCTGTCTTACGGATCGCATTCCATACCTGCAAAAACATAACAGTGAAATTCCACACTGCATCTCCCGTCACCTTAAGTCCAGCATCTTTCCAATATCCAAAACGTTCAACCTTATTAATATATTCATCAGATAAATTCAATCCACCAGTATATGCTGTATGCCCATCGATCACAACTACTTTTCTATGATCTCTGTTATTCCATGCCGTTGAAACAAATGGTTTGATCGGATTAAATGGCATCGCATGATCCCAAACCGCTCAAGCTCTTTGTAATATTTATAAGGGAGCAAATCCACACATCCTACATCATCGTACATAAAACGTACTTCAACACCATCATTGACTCTGTCTTTCAGAACTTCCAAGATCGTATCCCACATATATCCTCTTGAAACAATAAAAAATTCCATAAAGATATAATGCTTTGCCTTCTTAAGGTCCTCGATCAGTTCTTCAAACATTGCCTCTCCCGATGGATAATACTTCGCATCGGAATTCTCGTAAATCGGATATCCACCATACTGATCTATATACTTTGCCTGTCCTGCGACTGATAATCTTCCTGTTCCAGTCGTTCCATCACTCCATAATCCTGTCCAAGCAGAAATTCTGTATCCTCGATCGACTGTTCAAGTTCCATACGGAGCTTCTTCGCTGGCTGCTTATCTCCCAGGACCAGATATAAGAATCCGCCAAAAATCGGAAACAAAAGGATTGGTATCGTCCATGCAAGTTTATACGCCGGATTATCATCTTTATTCGCAATATAGATCACAACAGTAATGCTGAATATGCGAAATACCCATTCGATCGCTTTGGAATATTCTCCGATCACCACAACCATATAGGTCATCCAGATCATCTGTAAAATGATCGCAACGGTCACGAATACCAGTCTTCGAAGTTAAAAATTTAAGAATTTTTGAAATTTGGTTTTGTTAAATGTTCTGCTATCTTCATCTTACGTCCTTATCTTCTTCAAAAGCTACTTCTTTTCATCTTAACATAGATACCATTCAATTTCAATTTTTATTTCATGAATCCTGACATCATGCAGCCTCCCGCTGCCCCGCATTCCATGATCTTTGCAATATTTTCTTCATTAATTCCACCAATTCCATACACCGGAATCTTGACCGCATTTACTACATCCGCCAAAAATTCAAGTCCTCTTGGCGGCAGACCTTTTTTACAATCTGTCACAAAGACATGTCCTGCAAACACAAAATCCACTCCCAGTTTCTGTGCTTTTATCGCCTCTTCTGGCTTATGGATCGATGTGCTGACAGATTCAAAATCAGACAGATCCCCGCTTCTTTTAAAAATACCGGATATGGAAGATGAATCTTCTTGATTCCAAGTCTTCTTGCCACATCGATAAAATTATGAATGGTTAAGGAAGCACCGTTTCTGTCACAGATTTCCTTACATTTCTCTGCGATCTCATAGTACTCTTCTTCTGACAGATCCTTTTCTCTTAATACGATTGTTTTCACATCTTTCTTTGACAGATCCTCGATCACATCAAAAAATGGTCGTTTACATAGATTCCTATTTGTCACTGCGATAAAACATGGTTTGTTCATTTTAACTTCCTTTCGTATTTTCCTGACTTTCCTTCTGCTTTCTTATCTTACGGTTCATGATCCCGCCTAATCTTCCTGTTTCACTGGCTGATAATGACTTCCATCCACTCTTCTTTAGTTGATCAAGCAGACCAAGTTCTGCAGCAGTTTCATATTTTAACCGTTCCATCTCATTCATTTCTTCGAATGTCTTTTCTATAAAATCCTTTTCCTTTGGCATAATCTTCTTCCTTTCTGATTTGTCATTTTCTATTCTTAGAATATGACAAATCAGAAATTTCATACATGCACGGGAATTGTTTTTTGCAGGGTTACAGAATAAATGTAAATTTCTTTTACACACTTTCCTGTAATCTTTTCCAATGCTTGTTGGTAAGATTCCATCTGTGCACGATAACGTCTGATCAAAATATCCTCTCCCCCTTCTCTGACCCGGTCTGTTTTATAATCTACCAAAATAATTTTATCTTCTTCCTCAAATATACATCAATAATTCCCTGAACAACAACAAAATCATCCGTTTTTGCTTCTTTGTCCATGTCAGAAAATGGAATTCCCGTCACGAACTGCCGTTCTTTATACAGCAGTTTCTTCTGTGCTGCCTCTTTCATCCTCTTCCCAAGTTCTGATCTCGTCAGAGCGAGGATTTCTTTTCGATAGATTACTTTTTCATATTCTTTTTTTAATTTTCCAAGAGAGATCCATCTTTCGATATCTTCGTTTAAACTTTTCATTGTATAGTCTTTGGAAAATCTAGTAATTCAAAACTTTGTGAATGATCGTACCTTTGGATGCCGCTGAAATCTTTTCAGTTTTCTTGACAAATGATGGTATCCTTTTTTCTTTCTCCATAGAAACAGATGAATACATCACTTCCTCAGTATCTGCTGCCTGACTCATACGTTTGATCTCTGATACAGAATATTTTAAACGACCTTTTGTCTCTGCCTCATTGCGGTAATGATATGCAAAACTCTCTTTCAGTGCTTTTACATTTTCGTTTGGAATCTGATCATTTAGACGTTCATAGAAGATCTGGCGGTTCATCTCATGAAGAAGTTCATTTCCTTCCTGCTGCCACAAAAGATCTTCCAGAGTATAGATTTTCAATCGATAATCCTGTTTTGGAATCATCGGAAGTGCCTTTTTGATCCAGTCAAAAATAACTCCTTCCGCTCAAACGATCAATTGCTGTGACCTCTCCTTTTGCATTCCAGTCAATATCATCTTTCTTGATCCCAGTCAAGATCAGTTTTTCTTTTGCTCTTGTCATTGCAACATAAAGAACTCTTAATTCTTCTCCTAAAGACTCTCTTGTCATCTGATTTTTGATCAGATTCTTTAAGATCGTCTTCTTTCTTGTACGATAAACGGGATCAACATGATCTGCTCCGATAAAATAATCTCCGTGGAAGATCATACTTCCATTCCCATCCCTTAAATTAAATTTCTGATGGATCTTTGATACAAAAACAATCGGATATTCCAATCCCTTACTTTTATGGATACTGGAAATACGGACCAGATCCTGATCTTCGCTCATCGTATTTGCCTCTCCATAATCCATATCGTATTCCCTGCACTGTTCGATAAACCGCACAAAATGAAACAATCCCTTGATCTGGCTGCTTTCAAAAGCTTTTGCATGTTCAACGAGCATCAGGATATTTCCTTGTCGTTTTTTTCCTTGCGGCATGGCTCCTGCATAATGATAATACCCACTTTTTTCTAGAGCCAGCCAGATCAACTGTGTTAATGGCAGATATGTCTTGGCATCCCGTAACAGATCAAGCAATTCCAGTGCTTTCTTTGATTTTTCCATCTTATCTTTCGTCTCACAAAGACATTCATAGAGAGAATCTTTTTCTCCATCTACCTTTAATCGTCCTAGTTCTTCCTCCGACATCCCGATCATTGGAGACCTTAAGACAGCTGCAAGATCAATATCCATATATATATTATCAACTACAGACAATAAACTTAATAACGTGCGGATCTCCACCGTATCAAAATACCCTTTCTGATTATTTGCAAATGCTGGGATTCCCGCATTCATCAATTCTTTCTGGATCACTTCCGCATTTGTCTTCATAGAACGAAGCAAAATAACGATATCACTGTATTTGGCTTTTCTTAAAATCATATTGCCTTCTTCATCTTTTTCCAGTGACCATCATTGGATCTTCTCCCATCAATCATCTCATGAATCCTTGTTGCGATCATTCTAGCTTCCAAAACAACTGCATCTTCTTCCGAGTCTTTGACTTCATTAGATTCTAACAGTAACAGTTCTGTCTGTGCATCACATCCCTGTTCAAATTCCATCGTTGGAACAAGAGCAACATTTTGAGTATATTCGATATTTCCAAGATCTTCATGCATGATCTGGTAAAACACGTCATTGACAAATGTAAGGACCTCACTGCGGCTTCGGAAATTATTACGGAGCTCAATGAGCTGATATTCTTCCCCCTTTTGCTGATATCCATGATATTTTTCAAGAAACAGCTCTGGCCTTGCCAGTCGGAAACTATAAATACTCTGCTTAACATCCCCTACCATAAACATATTATGACCGCCTTCGGATTCTTTGGATACACTCCTTAAGATCGCATCCTGAATATAGTTACTGTCTTGATATTCATCGATATAGATTTCTTCGTATCCATCGGACTTTTCTCTTGCGATCTTACTTGGCACTGGATTGCCTTCCTCATCATAATGATCGATCAAAAGTTCCAGCGCAAAATGTTCCATATCATCGAAATCCATGATATTTTCATTCTTCTTTTTCTCATCATAACGGATCATAAATTCTCTCGTCAGATCGATCAATCCTTTTAATGGACTTTTGATCCTTCTTAATTCATGAAAAATTTCTGACTCATTTCATAAAAATATGCTGCTTTCAGATCATCAAGCAGATTGTACGCCTGATTTCTTTCATACTTACACTGATCCTGAAGCATTTCATCAATCTCATCTGTTTTTTTCTTACGTCAGAAGTCGTGGTTTCTCCATCTTTACAAAGCTTTCACATAATTCAGAAAATGTCTGTGCTTCTTTGATTCTTTATTGATGATCTTCTAAATCTTTTCGCAGTGTTTTTTCATAAAAATATGGTCCACCAGGAGAAAGTGCCAGTTCTAATGCTTCCTGAATCGTATCATATGCACCCTCTATCGAAAATCTTGCATCTCTTAAGATAATCTTCATAAATGGTGCCTGATCAAACTGTTCTTTTGTCTCTACTGAAATATTTTCTTCTGCCTGATCAAGCCATTTTTCTGGTTCTCTGTGGCTTCTTGCATTTTCATATAACTTTAAAATATATTCACTGATGATATTATCATTTTTCCTGGAGAATAAGATTCGATCAGATTGATAAAATCTTCTTCTTTTTTCTCATAAGCTTCTTCCAACAGATCATCCAATATTTCTTTTCTTATTGCAGATAATCTTCCTTCATCCCCCGGTGCTGTATTCGGATCAATACCAAGCACATAAAAATAATCACGGATCAGATTCATACAAAAACTATGGATCGTTGTGATCTGTGCCTTGTGGATCAATGACAGCTGCTTAACAAAATGCTGATTTCCTGGAAATTCCCGCACCTTTTCATCAAGTGCCGCCATAATCCTTTCTTTCATCTCCCCTGCTGCTGCTTTCGTAAATGTCACGACAAGCAGATGATCCACATCGATCGGATGTTTTTCGTCCGTGATCTTTTGTATAATACGTTCTACCAGTACCGCCGTCTTTCCAGAACCTGCCGCAGCAGATACTAAGATGTCGGCATCTCTTTGATCAATGACTTTCTGCTGTTGTTTGGTCCAAGGCATGTTTTCCCTCCTCTAGTGATACTTTCTTAATCTTCTCTACCTGATCAACACCATCTTCATAGGCGCAGATATTCTTAAACTCACAATACTCACAAGGTTTTCTTCCTTCATATTCATATGGCTTTATAGAAATATCTCCATGCATCAATGAATTTCCAAGCTCTGTCATTTTCTTTTCCACAATTCTTCCCAGATTGAACAACTGTGTTGTATTTAAAACAGAAGATCTCTTGTCATATCCATTCTTCGTTGCACGGACCGGCAGTGTCAGATATCCTTCTGATCCCGTATGTTCCATATGATCGATCAACTGAAAATCTTCATTGACGACGCCACTCATCTTAAGATCTTTTAAAATCTTATCTTCCGCCTCATTCTCGTGTTCTACATTGACGATCGGATCATCCAAATGAAAATAAAACATTCCTGCCGGATATACCCGCTTTCCTGTTTTCTTTTCGTATAATTCCATCATTGCGTTCATATAAATGATCAGCTGCATCTGCAATCCATGAAAAATCTTGGCAAAATCAAACTTCTGTTTACCTGATTTGTAATCGATGATCTTTAAATATTTATTTTCATCATCTTCTATACTGTCCATACGGTCAACCACTCCAGAAAAGAACATTTTCTCTCCATCTTCTAAAGCAAACGTCATGGAATCTAAATGATTTTCCTCTCCAAAGGCAATCTCATATTCTTCTGGTGTAAAATCACCCTCTTGATATGTTGTTCCATCGCCCATACCGCTCGTTTAGAGATTCGTTTCATCCGCTCCAGGACATATTCATTTCTGTGGCTGCTCTCAAACAATTCTTTTTGAATATCCGTAACTGCCTGCTCGACCATCAGTCTACAAATTCATCTCTTGATGCATCATCCGCAAACTTCCAATCACTGCGCTTTCCAACTAATTCCATCGTCTTATGGAAAACTTTTCCCATATCGGTCGGCAGAATTTCATACACCAGACGTTTTCGAAGTCTTAACCCATACTGCATAAAATGAGAAAATGCACAACCGGCAAACTTCTCCATTCTCGTTACACTTCCTGAAATCGTATCTCCATACAGATCATGAATCAGTTCCTTGCTCAATGGCAACGCCTGATTGGTGTAAATCTTGCATCTACATAATCACCCACAGGTTCCAACTCTTTTAGAGCATGATATAACGTCTGCATCCATTTCATTTTCTCCGGATCATCGTCTCTTTCATCAAATTCCATCTCCTGCAGACAAAGAATCATCTGATCTAGCGCTTCTTCCTTGTATAGCCCGTCTGCACCTCTTCTTCCTGCATCGTAACCTTTAATTTTGGAAAAATGCGTTGAATCCTTTCAATAAAATAGGACGGACGGTTATTATTTCCTGCTGCATCCATCATGCGATAGGATAAATACAAACGATCGGTTGGTTTTGACACCGTAAGATACAAATAAAACTGTTCCATATAGGCAGACTGTTTGATGCCAGGCGCCAGATTTATTCCATAGGTTTCAAGCACTTCTCTTTGATGGTCATTGACAACCCCTCCACCGCCATTGGCTGCAGGAATCACACCTTCATTGATACCTAGGAAAAATAAGATTTTTACTTCTTCGGTTCTCGTTCGTTTCATATCACCGATCATGACCTGATCAAGACTTGGCGGGATCACACCAATCTGCATCTCTTCCAGTCCACTTTCCAAAACACTTAAAAAGTCATCATAAGAAAGCTTTTCTTCTCCCAAAATCTCTGCCATCTGTTCTAACAGGTCAATGACCTGTTCATAAACCTTTGCATAGGTTGCTGCCGCAATGAGATCTCCTGACGCCTCAAACATCTCCTGTTTCTTTACCATCTTTCCTTCAACATCCAATGTTTCCAGAAATTCATATAGATAGATAAGCTTTCTCTTGACCGTACTGCCTCTTCGCTTTAATCCAGTTTTTAATGTTCCAACTTCCTCAATAAAACGAATCCTTAAGGCTTCCGCTCTTCCAACATCTTCATCAGAAAATAACTTAGATGCAAATGGGCGGTTCCATCTGGCAAATCCACGAATTCCACAAGCCAGCACATAATTTTCCAGAAAATCTGCTTCTTCCATTGTAAAATTCGAGAAACCTGATTTTAAATAACGAAATACCATATCATATGAAAAATCTTTCTGGATCATCTTCAGAACAGAAAGGAGTGTTTCTATACATGGATTATTTAACAGTTTTCGATTCACATCTACGAAATATGGAATATGCAGATCATTAAAACTTTTTTCCAATTCATTTTGATAGCTGTCAAGATCCGCTGTTAATACAACAATATCTTTATATCGATATCCTTCTTCCCTCACAAATCGTTCAATCTCATTTGCCACTGTTCTACTTTCCTGCCTTGGATTCATAAAACAACGGATTTTAATATCTTCTGGTTCATCCTTGTATATCTCATATGGATAACGCTCGATATTCTGCTCCAGATGGCGTAATTCCTTAGAATCTCTCTCATCCGCCAACAGATGATATCTGGCATCACCGGGGTTCCTGCATCCTGCGCAAGTTTGATCAGTTCATATTTTTCTTTCTTTGACATGGCAAATAATTCATATTCACGGTACTGACTTCTCACGTAACGCCCATCTAAAGTCAGTCCAACATATACATTTTTCCCAATCTTTAATAGCTTTTCCAGTACTTTTCTCTGGATCGGCGTAAATCCTGTAAATCCATCCAGATAGAATGTTGCATTCTTTAATTTCTCTGATCGTTCCACTTTCTGTGCCAGAACATCTAATAATTGTTCAGAGATCAAGTACCGTTCCTTGATATAATCTTCAAAATTCTCCATCACAAGAAGAATATCTTCCATCTTTGAGCGTAATCCTTCTTCTTTCATCCCATCTGTAATCTTCTTTAAATCTTCCATGGACACGTCATACTGATAGACCTCTGCAAAAAAAGATTTTAATTCATCAATAAATCCCTGTTTTTCATGTCTGGACGCAATACTTTAATTCTTCTTTATGCTGCTCCATAATCTTTCGGATCACCATAGATTTTCCTTCATCTTCCAAAAGGTCTTTCGGAATATATGATAATTCTTCGAATACACGATAAGTTAATCATGAAAATCCCACCAACATCAATGTTAAACGTTCCATGACGTGGATGTCTTGTGACCAGTTGTTTTTGTGCATTTAGCGTTGACTGGTCCGGCACAATAAAAAAGAACTCCTCATCTTCGTGTTCCATGGAGTCTTTGATCATCTGATCATAAATAAAATCTGTTTTTCCGGATCTCGCAGACCCTAGTATAAACTGTAATGCCATATCATTTCCTCCATTTCTATCATTATATCTTATCCTTTATTTTCCGTAAAGATGTTCTAAATATCTCATTCCATTCATAAACTATAGATAGAATCTTTTAGGAGGATAACTATGTCATCAAAAACGAAAATTGTCGTATTAAAAGCACGGGAACTTATTTACACCGGAATCTTTATCTTACTTGGAATACTTTTGATCTTACTTTTGATCTTTATGTTTGTTCCTTCCCATAAATCAAAGAAAGCAAAAGAAACTTCCGGTTACACACAAGGTGTCTATTCTTCTCCATTAAAACTTGGAGAAAACGAATTAGAACTTTCGGTCACGGTAAAGGACGGCAAAGCAAAATCGATTTCTTTAAAACATTTAAATAAATCGATCAAAACAATGTATCCTCTGATCGAACCTTCTCTAAATGAGATCAATAAACAACTTCCCAAAGTTCAAAATATTGATGATATCAAATTTGACGGGCAAAGCAGTATACGTATACATTATTAAAACAAGCGATCAAAAATGCATTAAAGAAGGCACAGGATTAACACCCCTGTGCCTTCTTTTTATTTCTTATATTCTTCTAATTTCTCTGTTTTGTATTTCGTTTGTAGATCTTTCCTGTATCTTTATCTACATAGAAATCTCCGTATTTCTTCCCAGAATCATCGGATGTATCATAGATTTCAAAATGATATCCACTGGCTCCATCCCTGTATTCCTGTTCGTCTTTTGTCTCATTTCGAACTTCATACTTACCATCTTTATCGTCATTTTGCAGACGGTTTAATAAATAATCATGTGCATCGTCATAGTTATCAAAACCATTTGCGATATCATCTACCGCATCTCCAACTCCATCTGCCACATCATCAACGGCATCCTCAGCATCGTCTACCAGATTATCTTCCGTTGTACCTGATGCATTATTATTTTCTGTTGTTCCTTTTGTCGTAGAATCCTTTCTGCCGTTGCCACATCCAGTAAATACAACGGATACTGCAAGGATCAGTGTAAACAAAAGACTCGTAAGTTTTAACGTCTTTTTTCATCTTGTATCTCCTTTTCTCTTTAACATCTTGATACTTATATTCTGTCCAGAAGAAAAGAAAATATTTATTTTGATATGAAAAATTCTTATTTTTGTTCTATATTTTGGCTGATCTTATTTTCTTGTAAGCTTCAGTGCGATCTTATCTCCGATCCATTGTCCAACCTGAACGATGATGACAAGTGCAACAACTGTTACTAATAATACTCCTGTCTGATAACGGTTATATCCATACATGATTGCAAGATTACCGATCCCGCCGCCTCCAACAGCTCCAGCCATTGCTGAATATCCGATCACACTAACAAAAGTTACAGTTAAAGCACGAACCAGTGCTGGTGTTGCTTCTACAAATAAAACCTTACGAATAATAAGAGGCATACTTGCTCCTGTTGCAACCGCTGCTTCGATCACACCCTTATCAACCTCACTAAATGCACCTTCCACAAGTCTTGCATAGAATGCGATTGCTGCGATTGCCAAAGATACAGATGCTGCGATTGGTCCGATACTTG
>ENA-OQMZ01000636-OQMZ01000636.1-human-gut-metagenome-genome-assembly--contig:-NODE-636-length-14509-cov-1.952997_pt1 | contig 14509 bp, 14 predicted proteins | sample MGYA00242621_ERZ504862 | MGnify/ENA primary metagenome ERZ504862 (study PRJEB26092, sample SAMD00036393) | human gut metagenome | host: Homo sapiens | study: EMG produced TPA metagenomics assembly of... | reverse complement strand
ATATCCAGAATGGTTTCACCTATACCTATTACTTTCTCATTTTTATATTTACGATTTATATACATAAAACCGGAACACAAATGACACAAATCCTTTAATAAAATTCTATTTGCATTATTTGTGTCATTTGCGTTCCGGTTCTATTTTATTTTACTTACTTAACTCGCGTGAACGCTCACCTAAGTACCCTCCATGATGGCGTTTGCTATACTCTTCGATGGTAAAACCGGTCCTTTTCATGGTTTCCACTACCAAAATATCACCTATCACGGTCATAACTGTAGTTGAAGTTGTGGGGGTCATACCCAAAGCACACACTTCATCAGGATGCCCGGTGCATAAACAAATATCAGACTCCCGGGCCAATGGACTATCCGCATTTCCGGTAATAACAATATATTTCAAATTTGGGTTCAAATTATGTGCAAGTTGTGTCAGTTCCACAATTTCACGGGTTTTTCCTGAATTAGAAATCAGAAGCAGCAAATCATTCTCCTGCAAAATTCCCAAATCCCCATGTTGGGCTTCGCTGGGATGTAAAAACACTGCCGGAATACCTGTAGAGCAAAAAGTCGTAGCTATATTCATAGCTATCTGTCCGGCCTTACCCATACCGGTAGTCACCAGCTTTCCTTTTTTACGGTGTATTTGCTCAACTATCAATTCCACTGCTTTCTCATAAGCATCAGTTATAGGAATATTCAAAACAGCCTGAGCCTCTTTCTGCAACAATTCGTGTATAGATGTCATCATAATAGGTTACATGAATATTATTTAAGTAGTTCGGTTAGTTCTCTCAAGTCATTGGCAACAGCAAAATAACTGTTCAACGGATGATGGGCAAAATGCTGCCTCTCCAATCCGGCCAAAAAGTCGATAATGCCATTCCAAAAGCCATTTATATTATAAAAAATTACTTTTTTACGATGATAGTCCAGCGTAGCGGCCGCCATTACATGAAAAACCTCATCCAGTGTACCCACTCCTCCCGGCAAAGCTATCACTACATCCGATTCATTCAACATCACATCTTTACGGTCACTCAAATTATCCGTACGGAAAGTCACATCCACCAAATCGCTGGCTCGTCCACGTTCTTCCAGCTTGGTCGGAATAACTCCCATTATCATCGAACCGTTGTCTTTGGCTGCCTTGGCAATACATTCCATCAATCCGATATTAGCACCTCCATACACTAACGTCTTCTTGTTTTGTCCCATCCAAACGCCCAACTCACGTGCTTTTTCAAAAAACACAGGCTCTATATTCTCGGATGCGGAACAGAAAATAGCAATTTTATCCATCATCTTGTTTTCTGTTAGTAAATACAAATATCTGCATTTTTTGAAGAACGGCAATAACTTTTGTTGTATTTTTGCCAACCGAAACTTATTTGAAGCAAAAAACAATGTCATACAATACTTTCACCTTGCCTAACGGGCTGCGCATTATTCACGCTCCCAATCAGTCTAATGTAGCCTATTGCGGCTTTGCCGTCGATGCCGGAACCCGTGATGAAAACGAACAGGAACAGGGAATGGCCCATTTCGTGGAACACCTTATCTTTAAAGGAACACAAAAAAGACATGCATGGCACATCCTGAACCGCATGGAAAATGTAGGCGGAGATTTAAATGCATATACGAATAAGGAAGAAACAGTGATATACAGTGCTTTTCTGGTAGAACACTTCTCACGGGCAGCAGAACTGCTGGCAGATATTGTATTTCACAGCACCTTCCCACAACATGAGATTGACAAAGAAGTGGAAGTGATTATTGATGAAATACAAAGTTATGAAGACAGTCCGTCAGAACTGATTTTTGATGATTTCGAGGAATTGATTTTTCCCAATCATCCTTTGGGAAGGAATATTTTGGGCAAACCGGACTTATTGCGTAGTTTCAAAAGTGGACACGCCTTGAATTTTACTTCCCGTTTTTACAAAGCTACCAATATGATCTTTTTCATTCAAGGCAATATAGACTTTAAGAAAGTGATACGCACCATAGAGAAAGTGACAGCGACATCCCTTTTTCCATTACCGAACGCCAACGGACAGAACCTTTTCTCTATATTCCTAAGACATTGACACTGAATAAAGAAACACATCAAGCCCATGTAATGATAGGTAGCCGGGGATATAATGCATATAATGAAAAACGAACCGGACTTTACCTGCTGAACAATCTGCTGGGAGGACCCGGTATGAACAGCCGGCTGAACGTTTCCTTGCGCGAACGCCGGGGGCTGGTCTATAACGTAGAAGCCAATCTGACCTCATACACAGACACAGGAGTGTTCTGCATCTATTTCGGAACAGATCCGGAAGATGCAGACCGTTGCATCGGACTAGTTCATAAAGAATTGAAAAAACTGCGTGACAGCAAACTAAGTTCCTCACAACTGAGTGCAAGCAAAAAAACAGATCATCGGACAAATAGGAGTTGCCGGAGAACAATTTTGAGAACAATGCATTGGATATGGGAAAAACGTTCTTGCACTATGGTAAATTTGAAGGTCCGGAAGAAGTATTCAAACGGATAGAAATGCTGACAGCAGAACATCTGTGGGATATCGCCAATGAAATGTTCGATGAAAATTATCTTTCAACCTTGATATACCTATAAAAACAGGAAATCACCCTAAATTTCAAACATTACATTTCTCACAAATAAAAATCTAATTGTATTTTTGTAGAAATACCTTTAACTAATATCATTAATTTATGAAGAAACTTCAACTATGCATTTTAGGAAGCTTATTCGCAGCTTCCTTACAAGCACAGAGTACAGATTACACCAAAGGATTGAGCATCTGGTTTGATACCCCTAATAATTTGGACGGACGCGCTTCCTGGTATTCTCCTGCAACAGACAAAGCATGGGAAAACAACTCACTCCCCATAGGAAACGGCAGTTTGGGAGGCAATGTTATGGGATCTATAGCGGCAGAACGAATCACTTAAACGAAAAGACACTATGGCGCGGAGGACCGAACACAGAAAAGGGAGCAGCTTATTATTGGAACGTAAATAAAGAGTCGGCACACCTGTTACCCGAAATCCGCCAAGCATTTACAGACGGTAACCAGAAAAAAGCAGAAGAACTTACCTGCAAAAATTTCAACGGACTGGCCGATTATGAGCCAAGCCGTGAAACACCTTTTCGCTTCGGCTCCTTTACTACATTGGGAGAAGCTTACATCGAAACCGGTTTAAGTGAAATCGGTATGACCGATTATAAACGCATCCTGTCTCTTGACTCGGCCATGGCAATAGTCAGTTTTCGCAAAGATGAAGTGAACTACGAGCGTAAATACTTCGTTTCCTACCCCGACAGCGTGATGGTACTGAAGTTCACAGCCGACCGTCCCGGCATGCAAAACCTGATATTCAGCTATGGCAGCAACCCTGAAGCCATAGGTGATATCAAAACAGACGGTCCCAATCGTTTGCTCTATACCGGTCGCCTCAAAAACAACCAAATGAAATTTGCTCTCCGCATACAAGCCATAAACAAAGGAGGAAGCCTGAACACGACTGATGGCAAATTCATTGTCCGCAATGCGGATGAAGTCATTTTTCTGCTGACCGCAGATACCGATTATAAACTCAACTTCAATCCAGACTTCAAAAGACCCCAAGACGTATGTCGGTCTGATCCGGACCAAACAACCCTGGCCATGCTAGACGCTGCCGCTGCCAAAAATTACAACGAATTATGCGAGCGACACAAAACGGACTATACCCAACTGTTTGGCAGAGTCAAACTACAACTGAACCCTCATGCTCCTATGACCTTGCAATATCCTGCCGTTACAGATCTTCCCACCCATCAACGTCTGGCACGCTATCGCAAAGGAAATCCGGACTACCGGCTGGAAGAAATCTATTATCAGTTCGGACGATACTTATTAATTGCCAGTTCACGCCCCGGCAATCTCCCGGCCAACCTGCAAGGAATGTGGGCCAACGGGTAGATGGCCCATGGCATGTAGATTACCATAATAATATCAATATCCAGATGAACTACTGGCCTGCTTGCTCCACCAATCTGAACAAATGTGTATGCCTTTGATAGACTTCATCCGTACCTTGGTAAAGCCGGGAGAAAAAACAGCCCAAGCCTATTTCGGCGCACGCGGATGGACAGCCTCCATATCCGGAAACATTTTCGGATTTACCTCCCTTTGACCGATGAAAATATGTCCTGGAACTTTAACCCGATGGCAGGTCCCTGGCTGGCAACTCACATTTGGGAATACTATGATTACACCCGAGACAAAAAATTCCTGAAAGAAGTAGGCTATGATCTTATCAAGAGCAGTGCCAACTTTGCTGTAGACTATTTATGGCATAAACCGGACGGGACCTACACTGCTGCTCCTTCCACTTCTCCCGAGCATGGACCTGTAGACCAAGGAGCTACTTTTGTACATGCTGTAGTCCGCGAAATATTGCTCAACGCCATTGATGCCAGCAAAGCACTGGGTGTCGATTCCAAAGACCGTAAACAATGGCAATATGTACTGAAACATCTTGTACCCTATCAAATAGGACGTTATGGTCAGTTAATGGAATGGTCAACAGACATAGACGATCCCAAAGACGAGCATCGTCACGTCAACCATTTATTCGGACTGCATCCGGGCCACACCCTTTCACCAATTACTACTCCCGAATTAACCAATGCCGCCAAAGTTGTTTTAGAACACCGCGGTGACGGAGCTACCGGCTGGAGCATGGGATGGAAACTGAATCAATGGGCACGTCTGCAAGACGGCAACCACGCCTACAAACTATTTGGCAACTTACTAAAAAATGGGACTTTGGACAACTTATGGGATACCCATCCGCCTTTCCAGATTGACGGTAACTTTGGCGGAACTGCCGGTATCACAGAAATGTTGTTGCAAAGTCACATGGGATTCATCCAATTACTCCCAGCCTTGCCAGACGCATGGAAAGAAGGTTCTGTCAAAGGGCTTTGTGCCAAAGGTAACTTTGAAATTGACATTATCTGGCAGGATGGGAAATTAAAAGAAGCCGTCATTCTGTCCAAAGCCGGTGAGCCCTGCAATCTGAGATATGGTAACCTGACTTTTACCTTTAAGACAACTAAAGGAAAGACATATAAAGTAATGGTTGAGAATGAAAAACTGAAAAAAATCCCCTTATAAGAACAAAAAACAGTCAGACAAATCCCCCCTCATTTTTCAATCTATTTTGTCATTCTGAACACTATGTTATCTTTTACATCTGTTCAGAATGACAAATTATATATAATATCACAGCCATTCGGTTATCAATATCCTCTTTTCGCTTTGAATTTCAAAACCTATTTCTTATATTTGTACAAATATTTGTTTTTAAGACCTTATCTGAATGAGAAAAACCGTCTATGTAATCCTGGTTCTATGTTGTTTTATCATAAAAGCTTATTCCATCAACCGTCCTTATTATCATTTTAAACAACTTTCTATTAAAGAAGGGCTTCCAACCTCTATTATATCCCTATACGATGACAAAAACGGTTCATTATGGGTCGGAACCACTCAGGGAATATATCGTTTCAATGGAGAAAAAATCAAGAAATATAATCTACCGGACTTATTACGTAAAAACAGCCATTACATCAACGATATTTTCGGAGATAATGAAGAGCGGATATGGGCGGTCACCTCACAAGGAATCAGTTATTATGAATATGAGAAAGATTCCCTGCAAATTTTTCTGCGACATAATCAGCCGGTAAAAGCTTCCATTATAACAACTGAAGGAAGCAAGCTGCTGATACCTGTAACCGACACATTGCTTGTATATGAAAAAGAATTAAAACATTCCAAAGCAATCCCTTTAAAAACAACAGGAATCCATATTATCAAGATGGAGCCTTTCAACTCCACTCATTACCTGATAATAAACAATGCATGGGAAATAAAGCTATTAAATAAACATACAGGAGAAATAACTGATTCTCCATTCGGTGAATCATCCAATGCATACGATCTATATAAGGATTCCTCCGGACGTTACTGGGTTTCCTTCTACGGGCAAGGAGTAAAATGTTATAATCAGGATGGACAACTGCTGGACCTCCTATAATAACCCGCTAATTCAAACTTGAGCAACGATATCGTTCTTGATATAACAGAATGGGATAAAGCCATTTGGCTGGCAACAGATGGCGGCGGAGTGAATATAATCTATCCGGACACTCATGATATTCAAATCTTATCAAACAAAGAAAACCGGCAATTCCCTGCCAATTCAGTCACATGCCTATGCCACAGCAACAACCACATGTGGATAGGTATGGTGCGGGAAGGCGTACTAGGAGCAGAAAAAGGTTTTATCACTACCTATACCAAAGCTGCACAAAACCCAGCCTCAGGCTTGTCCGACAAATGCCCCTTATGCCTATGGGAAGATAAAGACGGACGGATCTGGATTGGTACGGACGGAGGCGGTATCAACTGCTTTGACCCGCAAACGGAACGTTTTACCCACTATCCGCAAACATTGGGAGAAAAAATAGTATCCATTTGCCCTTTATCCGAAACCGAACTGCTAGCATCCAGTTTTTCAAAAGGAATCTTCCGCTTCAATAAAAAGACAGGAAACTACCAGCGCTTCTCTCTTCCGGACAAAGATGCAGAAGCAAAGCTGGCAAGCTCCAGTGCACCCACCAATATACGAGTTAATGATCGGAACGAAATAGAACTATACGGTAATGCTTTTTACCGATATATTCCCGGAAGCCAACAACTTATTCCCATCCACTTCAAGAACAAACAATTACAATATTCCTGGATCTATATTGGAAAATACCGTACTTATCCTATTTTTTCATGACCGAAACAATGTATTCCAATACAACAAAGAGAAAAACGAATACGAAACCATAGCTTATGAGAAAAATAACCAGATATTAGCTGCAAGCATTGATTCTTTAGGGACTCTATGGATAGCCGAACCTAATGGAGTCACCAGAATTCACCTGCCCTCAAACCGTAAAGAGCCATTAAAGCTACCCGATGGAAATGACGTAATCACTTCTTTTGTCATTGACCATGAAGGCATCGTATGGATGGGGTCATTGGGAATCATATACGCTTATAATCCACATAAAAATCATTTTGTCATCTACAATGAGATGGACGGCATATTACCTAACGACTTTTTAGCCAAACCTGCATTGGTGGCAAGTGACGGCAACATATACATGGGTGGCTCCGAGGGATTGGTACGAATCAACAAAGCTTTAAAACCAGCTTCGGCTCCACCTCCCATCACACTTAAGTTGCAAGAAATAGCATTGAACGGCACAACAGTTCACTTCATCCCCCGATCAACTATGGAAATTCCTTATAATTTCTCCTCCCTAAAAATACATACACAACTGGAAGGGGGAAATGTATTTCACAAGCGCATCTACCGGTTCCGTATAAAAGGCTGAACACAGAATACACAGAAACATCCCGTCCCCATCTTGTTTTACATACCATTTCTCCGGGCGACTATAAAATAACGGTTCAATGTACACAGAACGATGGTAGCTGGAGTCCTGAATTCACTTTGCTGAAATTCACTGTCCTTCCTCCGTGGTGGCAACAATCCTGGTTCATCCTATTATGTGCGGCCATCATCATTCTTTTCATTATCTATATCATAAAGCTCACGACCGTCAACTGAAACGGAAATACAAGGAACAGGAACGTACCATCTACAAGGAAAAAGTGAAAGCTTTGATCAATATCAACCATGAACTGCGTACCCCTTTAACCTTAATTTATACACCGTTGAAACAACTTACAAACAGCAAACAAATCCCCTATGAACTCCGTGGCAAACTATATGGTGCGTTCAAGCAAGCACGACAAATGAAAAACATCATTGACATGATTCTGAATATGCGCAAGATGGAAGTAGAGAAAAATATCCTGCGCATGTCTTCCACGCCCTTCAACGAATGGTTGCAAAGTATCCTAAATGATTTCAAGGATGAACTTTCGTTACGTAATATCTCATTGGCATTTACTCCTGACACTACCATAGAAACTATGTATTTTGACCGCAGTCAATGTGAAATCGTCGTTAACAACCTATTGACAAATGCCTATAAATTCAGCGAAGAAAATTCTACTGTCACTGTTTCCACTTACCTCGAAGGTAATGGAAGCCGTGTACGGGTAACTATAAAAGATGAGGGAATAGGTCTTCAAGAAGAAGATATAGCCAATTTATTCACTCGCTTCTATCAGGGTAAACATAGCTTTCAAGGTAACGGAATCGGCTTGTCATACGCCAAGCAACTGGTAGAAATGCACGGAGGCATCATCGGAGCCCAAAATAATGAAACCAAAGGAGCGACTTTCTTTTTCACATTACCGTATAGACAGGAAGCCGCCGACATTCAATCTACACCTCAAACCTATTTGAATGATGCATTGCATCTATCAGCCGACATCGATTACAAACAACCTCAACAAGACAGCATAGAGAAATTTCATTCTATTCTAATAGTGGAAGATGATCGCGACTTATGTAATTACCTGATTTGCAACCTACAAGTTCTGTTTGAAGAAGTGTATGAAGCTCATGATGGCATGGAAGCTCTTCCTATCCTTACGTCACAACGCCCCCAAATTGTATTAAGTGATGTCAAAATGCCCCGCATGAACGGATTTGAACTATGCCGCTATATCAAACAAAAACCAGACTTAAACTATATGCCTGTGATACTGCTTACTTCCTGTGTCGATGACGCCAGTATAGAAGAAGGATACAAAACAGGAGCAGAAGCCTATATAACCAAACCGTTTGACATGGATTTACTTTCTATCCAGATACAGAATATCATGCATAATCACAACATCGTGAAAAAGCACTATGCCACCATAGATATCCCTATACCCAAACAAGAAAATCTGAATCACATCAATGAGCAGCTGATGCTTCAATTCAGCCGCATTGTCAATGAAAATATCAGCAATGTGGATATGGATGTCAATTTCATAGCAAAGCAAATGGGAATGAGCCGTGCGTCACTCTACAACAAGACTAAAGGAATGATGGATATAGGCATCAGTGAATACATCATAAAATGCCGTTTGGAATATGCCCGTAAATTACTAGATGCCACCACACTGTCCATAAGCGAAGTAGCAGAACAGTCAGGATTCAAGCATTCACGCAATTTCAGCACTGTATTCAAAAATGCAATGGGAATGAGTCCGTCCGATTATAGAAAAAAAGATTCCCGACCTTCTTGAAAACAGAAAGACCGGGAATACTTCATGCTATGTTAAATTTAGGTCAGATTAGGTTGTCAATCCTTGTAAATGTTACGAATAGGGTCATCATACTGAACTTGGAGACGTAATAATTCCGTCTTCAATTCTTTAACCAACTCTTCCGTTCCAGGTTGTCCGTAGATATTATGCATCTCCATAGGATCTTCCTGTAAATCATATAGTTCCCAACAGTCTATGTCATTATAAAAATGCATCAAATTTATAACGTTCTGTACGTACACCATAATGGCGGCGGACAGCATGTTCAGCCGGGTATTCATAAAAATGATAATACAATGATTTACGCCAGTCAGGCACTTTCTCCCCCTTCAGCAAAGGCAAGAAAGAAACTCCATGCATATCTGCCGGTACCTCCACCCCTGCAAGGTCCAATATAGTAGGACCATAATCAATATTTTTGCACCATCTCATCAACATCACCTTCTTTCCTCCCGGCAAACGGACCAGCAAGGGGGTACGGAAAGACTCTTCGTACATGAAACGCTTGTCAAACCAACCATGTTCTCCCATATAGAATCCCTGGTCGGAAGTATAGACAATCATCGTATTTTCCATCAATCCGTTCTCTTCCAAATACTTCAAAACACGCCCCACATTACGGTCTATGGAATGGATAACCCGCATATAATCATGCATATATTGCTGATATTTCCACTCAGCCAAAGCCTTACCCGTTAACTTATCCTGTTTGAATTTGGCAATGATAGGATCATAATGCTTGTCCCAAACAGCCTTCTGTTCCGGATTCAGAGCATTATACATATTTCTGCCCGCTTCTTCCAGTCCCGTTGTGGTATGGATCTCATTCTCCTTGTCCGCCATCTTCAGGTCATACACCAAATCCATATCCTTTATAATGCTCATTTCCTGCTTGGATGCAGGAATTCTGCCTTCATATTTATCATAGAAGTTCTCTGGCATCGGATAAGTTACATCATCATACAAGTCAAGGTCACAAAGATCAGGCATCCAGGTACGATGAGGCGCCTTATGATGAATAAAAAGACAGAATGGTTTACTCTTGTCCCGGATGCTGTCCATCCAATTTATTGCCAAATCTGTCACAATATTGGTAGCATAGCCTTCCCGTTGTACCCGTTCGCCATTTTTAATAAATTTCGGATTATAATAATCCCCTTGTCCTATCAGGATGTCCCAATAATTAAATCCGGTAGGTTCAGATACCAGATGCCATTTACCGATCATAGCAGTCTGATAGCCATTAGCCTGAAGCAGTTTCGGGAAAGTCTGCTGGTTACCGTCAAATGTGGTGGTATTATCCGTAAATCCATTGGCATGACTATGTTTACCGGTCAGCATACAGGCACGGCTGGGACCACTCAGGGAGTTTGCCACAAAACTATTTGTGAAACGGACCCCTTCATTGGCTATCCGGTCAATATTGGGCGTCTGCATATAACGTTGGTCATAGGCACTGATCGTCTGATAAGAATGGTCGTCACACATGATATAGACTACATTCATCGTTTTTTTTACCTCTTCAGATTTCTTTTCTTTGCAGGAAGACAGCGATGACAACACCACTGCTCCCGTCAAAGAATATAATAACACAGGTGTTACTCTACTCATATCTTTTTTTATTAACATAATTCCTACCATCCAGGATTTTGTTCCCACATACCACCGGTCAAATCTCCTAACATACGTGTCTGAATGGGTAACAGATAGTCACGGTTGACATTAAATTTCCAACCCGATTCATATCCTGCGGGATTCGTAGGTATAATATAGCGCAACGGATCCCCGGGCTTGCCTGTCAGGAAAAGATTATTTCCCGAAGCTTGATCATAAATTAACTTATCACCATATACAGGATGGTTCTCAAGATTACTTCCCACAAAGAGCGCACCTTTCGGCCATTTGCCCACTATTAATTCGTCCGCAGCAGCCCAGCGCATGATATCTTCCTGACGGCGTCCTTCACAGGCTTTTTCAACCCGGCGTTCACGACGTACAGCCTGAATATACTTATCAAGATTGCGGAAACCATAATCAGCTTCCTGATTATACTCCCTGTCAAATCCACCGGAGGCATACCTACACGGTCACGTAAAGGTTGCAAGGCATCAATAATTTTCTGCGCATTCCCCACACCATCCAGTTCAGCCAGAGCTTCTGCATAATTCAGCAGGATATCTGCATAACGGAACTGAATAGCCGGTGTGGCTCCCTTGAACTCGGCATCCAGACTGCCCGTATAATCAATTTGCACATGTTTTAATAAAGAATAACCAGTCATATTCTGATTATAGGATGAAGTACCAATCAATGGCGGTACAACATAATAAGGAGCCTTGTCATCCGGACGTAATTGCTGCCCCGGCATACAAACAGTCTGTGACAAACGCGGATCACGCAAAGTCGGCTGCAATTCATTCCCGAACACCTTTTTCGCTTCAATCCGCTCATCACCAACAAACGGTTTACCATCAATTGTCAGATAATCATCCACTAATGAAGCCGTAACACCTACACTCCCTCCTCCTTGATTTAAGTAACGGTTTACATTATTACCAATCTGATCTCCATCATACTGTTTATACCAAAGTACTTCCGGATTACCCGATAAATCTGTAGTCTGAAACATCTGACGATAATCATCCAATTTGTTACCAGTATTATAAATGGCCCATACGCACGATCCATCACTTCTTTTGCAGCTGCAACAGCCTGATTAAAATAATCGCGAATTTTTTCATCGGTCACCGTAGAATCAAAAAACTTATCATTTTTCGCTTTATGGTATTTTTCCCAAGTTCCTTCAAACAAGGCCACTTCACTTTTCAAAGCACGCGCCACATCTTTATGAATCCGCATGGTAGCACTATTGTTCTGAGTATTGAGATACATCACCGCTTTATCCAGATCAGCCAAAATACTGTCGGCAATAATCGTGCGGTTAGCACGAGGCAATTTCATTTCTTCCATATTAGGATCAAGCGGAGTGTTCACCCACGTCAGGCGCCCATAGCTGATAAACATCTGATAATAATACCATGCGCGGAAATAATAAGCCTCACCCACATACTGATTATAATCAGCAGATCCTTTTTCCACACAATTATCTAAATTACACAGCATAAAATTTAAATTACGGATAGCTGTATAATTTTGCAGTTTGACCGCACTACTCAATGTCGTTTCACCTGCCAAACGGGTACTAACCGAACTGGAAGCCATATTATCACTATGTGTATCTGCCCCGGCAATATATTGTCCACCACCGGCATCAAAACCTTGCGCACGCATTCCATCACCAAAGCTGACATAGTCATATTTATAATTACCTGTCTGATAGAATTGATCCAGATAATTTCTCATTTCCCCCGTACTTGCAAAAGGAATCGTCGTAGACAATACCCCTTCAGGCATCTTATCCAAATCATAGCAACCGGTAAGACCTAACATCAAAACCAGACCCAAAAATATATTTCTTTTCTTCATAATATTCATCAAATTATAAGTTAACAACTAGACCAAAAGATATCACCTTGTTCATAGGATAGTTCTTTCCACCTTCAGCCGTGTAATCATTCTTGGTAAAGATAGCTTCCGGGTCAAACATTCCTTTCAAAGTGGTAAAAGTCAACAAATTCTCACCAGAGAAAAACACCTGCACTTTCTGTAAACCTACCTTTTTTGTCCATACGGCAGGGATATCATAACTCACTGTCAGATTTTTCAGACGACAATAAGCACCACTCTGGAGATAACGGTCACTAAGCGTCATTGTCTTATTACGGAAAGGAACCACTCCTCCTGCTGTATGAATATAAGGTTTTGGATAATTAAGCCCCTGTATTTGTCTCACTCCAATAATCCAAATGCTCTTTAAACACCGTCACCTGCGCATAAGGTCCGCTTCCCCAAAAATAAGCTCCCGTACCAGGATCCCAGTCCCGCTTAGCGACCCCTTGGAACATAGCGCTTACGGTTACACCTTTCCAGCTAATTGAACCGTTAATGGTATATTGATAACGAGGAGTGGTATTACCGATTACTGTCATATCACCCATATCATCCAATGGTATTAAGCCCATTATTGATTTTCTTATCCCCATTCAGGTCACGATATTTTACATCTCCCGGCGTCCAAGGTTTACCGCTTATAAAAGACAAATCATAGGTATTATTATACTCATCCGCCTCTGCCTGAGTCTGGATCAGTCCGTCCGCCCGATATCCCCAAATTTCACCAGCTTTCTTTCCTTTATACCAATTATCTTTAGGATTTGTTCTAGTCCCTTCATATTCAGTTACTTCAGCAGTAGCATCCGAAAGAGAACCGCCTATGCTATAGTCAATATCCTTTCCAATTTTTCCACGATAACTCAGCACCAATTCCCAACCACGGTTACGCATACGGGCATTATTGGTTTTAGGAGCGTCTGCACCAAAGAAATCCGGGAAATCCACCGTAGGTCCTAACATATCCTTCGTATCACGTTGAAAAACATCAAAAGAACCGGTCAACGAATTACCAAAGAAACCGAAATCCAAACCTATATTCTTACTCTCCACTTTTTCCCAAGTCGTATTCGGGTTGACTACGGCAGGGGCCTTAGTAAAGATGTGGCGTCCATCAGAGAATATATAATTTCCCAATTTATCATTCAAATCCATAGTAGCGGCAAAAGTATAAAGGGCCGCACCCGCCTGATTACCCAGTAATCCGTAAGAAGCACGAAGTTTCAAGTTGGAAACTACATCGGCTATTGGCATCATAAACTGTTCCCGGGTAATATTCCATCCTAAAGATGCAGATGGAAAGAAGCCCCAACGATTACCTTTGGCAAAACGTGACGATCCATCATATCGTCCATTCAATTCAAGAAGATAACGTCCGTCATAATCATAATTCACACGTCCGAAAAAGCCACGGGTTGCCCAGCCATTACGAGTATCGACTACCGTCTTATCACCGGTTCCCATACCTACATTAGGATTTGAAGTTGAATAAAGTCCGGTAATCGAGTTCTTCATATAACTATAGTCATTATTTTCTTCCTGATAACCTGCCATTACGGTAAAATTATGCTTGTCTCCCAAAGTAAAGAGATAATTCGAATATAAATTTATAGATTGGTAGCGAGTATGCGCATAATAACGGGTAAACTTGCCATCGGGTGATACACCCAACTCATCACGCACACCTTTTGAAGTACTCACC
>ENA-OQMZ01000635-OQMZ01000635.1-human-gut-metagenome-genome-assembly--contig:-NODE-635-length-14529-cov-1.731079_pt1 | contig 14529 bp, 21 predicted proteins | sample MGYA00242621_ERZ504862 | MGnify/ENA primary metagenome ERZ504862 (study PRJEB26092, sample SAMD00036393) | human gut metagenome | host: Homo sapiens | study: EMG produced TPA metagenomics assembly of... | reverse complement strand
GAAGATCATCTCCCAGATCTATACCCCGGAGCAGGGCTCGGTCACCGTCAAGGGCAAGCTGGTGCCATTCATCGAACTCGGCGTTGGCTTCAACCCGGAACTGACCGGCCGTGAGAATGTGTACTTGAACGGCGCTCTGCTTGGATTCACTCGTACGCAGATTGACGCGATGTATGATGACATCGTGGAGTTCGCCGAGCTTGAGGACTTCATGGACCAGAAGCTCAAAAACTATTCCTCCGGTATGCAGGTTCGTCTTGCCTTCTCCGTGGCCATCAAGGCGCAGGGCGACATTCTGGTGCTTGACGAGGTGCTTGCCGTCGGCGATGAGGCGTTCCAGCGCAAGTGCGACAACTTCTTTGCTGAAATCAAGAAGGACCCGACCAAGACGGTCATTCTTGTCACCCACTCCATGGATGCGGTGAAGAAGTACTGCAACAAGGCCATCCTCATCAAGGACGGCGAGATCGTGGCGAGGGGCGATAAGAATAACGTCGCCGACATGTACACTGAAGAGAACTTAAAAACCCAAAAACACGAGAAGCAAAATGATGAAGGCGCTTACGAGCAGGGCCTAAATGAGGCATGCCCTATTCTGCGAATCAAACCGATTTCCAATGTTGTAGTAAACGGAAGCACTCCGTTTGAGTTTGATCTCGAGTATCAATCCAATGCCAAGAGCGCTAAAAATCTTTTTATCACATTCACTCTTTTGATTCCAAAGAGGGGGAATTATCTATGATTCCGCCGATGCTCTCAAAATAGTAGAGCCAGGTCATCATACAGCACATCTCCAATTGCCACTGAACCTATTTACCAATGGTGATTTTAAGTTGCAAGCCGCAATGATGACTCCAGATCCAGATCGTCCAGGACATCCCAAGCAAATTGCCTATACCAATGAAGACAATTCTTGCTTCTTTGCAATCCGTGAATCTGGACATCGCAATGGTTATGGCCTTATCAATAGCGAATCCTTATCAATTACCAAAAGAGTGATAGCCTAATAGAATTAGTGTGTGGGTGAGCATACGTTCACCACACACTAAATTCTATTAAATTTACGTCTAAGCCACCTGGGATTGCTGTTATTTTTAACCCTACCCGATACGTATAAGTTTTCTTAATTCTTGATAATTCAACTCGAGCTTCATTACTCTGCGTTTCCGCAATTTCTTTTTCTTTCTGAAGAAGACCAATTTGTCTATGCAAATCGGTAACTAAATCATTGTACCAACTTGAAATTGCGTTATGCCAATACGACTAAGATTGTATTCATTAAGATGGATACGATCTTCTATTTTTTATCAAGTAAAATTTGATAATCCTCAATAGACATACGAACAAATTCGCGATAAAGCTTCTCTAAAGCCGAATATAATGTATCATCATCTTGAATTGACACAAGCTTCTTACGAAGAACTTCAGAAATTATAAAACGACTTTCGAAACGTTTTACATAGTCGAATACGCCAATCTGCATAATTGAATCAGCTCGAATTCTACGCTCATACAGTTTTTCATTAATTATGCCCACTCTTTTAGCGTCAAGAAGAATCTCCATAGTGAAAGGATTATCCTCAAATAAGATTCCATCAACAAAATGCTTATCTTCAAGTAGTGAATGCTTATAAAGCGTAAATGGTACGGAAGGAACATAATTATTATTATTTATCATTGCAGTAAAAGCTTCACGACCACTTGAAATCTGCAGATTTTCTACCCCACGATCACAATATCGCTCATATTCAACAATACGTTTTTTAGTCGCTTTTTCACTACCCGCAGCCTGCAAATCATCAGCGAAAGCTGTGGCAGAAAAAAAGACAGCATCTAACTCATATTGCTTTGCAAGGGTATACAAAACGGATAGTGCATTTTTTGTTAGTCTATCATCTGAATCTAGAAATAGATATACATACCAGATGCCTTCTCCATACCGGCATTCCTAGCCGCACTCAGGCCTCGATTTTCCTGCTGCAGATGGTAACATTCTGTCGAATTGAGTCGACGGCCTTGCAAATAACAGAATACGTATTATCCGTCGAGCCATCGTCCACCACAATGAGCTCCCAATTTGAAAGAGTCTGATTCTTCACGCTGAGAATAGTCTCTTCAATGTAAGATTCCACATTATAAGCTGGAATAATGATGGAGACTAGGGGAATTGTTACGTCCGTTTCCATATAGCATCCTTTCCGCAATATATTTAAAACAAGTAGTTAGTCAAAACGTTTTGTTTAATACAGTGTAAACGCTTCAGCCAACCAGCCGACAATAGCATTCTTCACGCTTTTCGAAGTCGAACAGTACACTGTTGCTCAGCGAGTAATACATCAATGCGGCCAAATAAGGAAGAGCAATGCCTAAGATTTCAATCGTCATTCCCGCATACAATGTCGGCAATTATTTGCAGGAATGTCTTGATTCAGTACGGAATCAGACCTTCTCTGATATAGAAGCGATTGTCGTAAACGATGCGAGCCCAGATAATGTCGGAGAGGTCGCAGCACAGGCGGCTGCACAGGACGCACGTATCCGAGTAGTCACCAACAACCCGAATATGGCACACACCGCACTCGCATGGCGGGCGTAGAAAACGCTTCCGGCGAATACACGTTCTTCCTTGATGGCGATGATGCCCTCAAGCCTGATATGTGCGAACAGCTCGCCGCGGAGATCGACAAGCATCCCGTGGACGTACTGCATTTCGGTCTTACCGTTGTCGCAACCAATGACCTTTTGGAAAACGAACGCCAAGCCTTCGAAACCTTCAACAACACTCCAACACCGGATTCCACTGGCGAAGACATCGTCCGCGACATCTTCGATGAATCTCGCGGATACAAGGTCGATTGGCGAGTGACCCAGCGCCTGTACAAAACATCTTTGTTGAAAAAGGCATTTGCGGCCATGACTCGAGACCGCCTTGGCCGGTCCCAGGACGGCTATGAGTGTTTCGTGGTTTCCGCCTTCGCGCAAAGCTACCATTCCTGCAAGGATTGCCGAGGATACATCTACTACTACGGTCGCGGCATCAGCGGCACCAATATGATCAATGCTGCAAAGTACGCACGCTATTGCGGTCATTTCAAGGCTGATTTTAACGCGGCTTATGAGTTCGCCGATGCGCAACGCTCCGAGATGCTTCATGATTGTGCACAGGGATTCCAGCGCAAGGCAACCGAGATTCTTGCCAACGATTGGAAGGTGCGTGTTCCCGAAGAGGAAAAGGCGGAAGCCGCCAAGCAGATGGAGGCCGTATTCGGCCCGGCAATCACCGGTCGTGAATTGTACCGATTCGTGCGCGATGATGCTATGCGCTGCTTTCCAAAGGCCAGCTCCTTCGACGGACGCCAACCTGAGCAACTGGTTCGGTATAGCCAACGCCATCAGCGTACCCACCGATCGAGTATCCGCAGACACTATACGATTCCATGAAATGAAACGAATCGCCATTTCCCATATGCATGAGTTGACTGAAAAGTCCAACAACACCGAAGCGTTCCAAAACTACGACAAGCAGAATATCCGCATTTTCGTCACCGCGCATAAAACGTCGACCGTTTTGACAGCGATATCATGCAACCAGTGCAGGTCGGCCCGAAGAACGAGCGCTTCCCTTGGGCGTTCCATGATGACGAGGCGAGAACATCGCCGATCTCAATCCACGCTATTGCGAACTGACCACGCAGTACTGGGCATGGAAAAACATCAATGCCGACTACTATGGCTTCTGCCATTACCGCCGTTATTTCGACTTTTCCGAAACCGTGCATGAGGAACGCGTTCGGAGAAATCATGGACGACTATATCGACGCCAAAGCTGCGAAGGAATACGGTTTAGACGATAATAATATCGCCCACGTAGTCAAACAATACGATGTTATCACCACGCCATTCGGCGATCTAGATGAAATCATCAATAAGTACGGAAGTCCTCGTGCTCTGTGGGAAGCTGCTCCTCTGTTGCATGATGACGATTTGAAGCGCTGCTATCAGATTCTGTGCGCCATGTATCCCGATTATAGGAAGGATGCTCAAGACTTCTTCAATGGCAACAAAGCCTGCTTCTGCAACATGTTCATCATGAGGAAGGAAATCTTCTTCGAATACAACGAATGGCTGTTCCCGATCTTGAGGAATTCGACAGGAACACCGATTACAGCACGTATAGCAAGGAGGCGCTGCGCACTCCGGGGCACCTTTCCGAACGCCTGTTGAACATCTATTTGATGCACCATAAGCGCATCAGTTCCAATTGGAAGTTCAAGGAACTGCAGTGCGTACATTTCACCAATCCGGAACCTGCCGAAGAGCTGGAGCCTCTTGATGTGTTCGACAAGCCGATCGTTCCAGTCGTGTTTGCCGCGGATGATAATTATGTTCCACAGCTCACCACCACGGTCTATTCGGCTATGAAAAATGCTGATCCGTCATATTTCTATGATGTTGTGGTGTTGCAGCGAAATATCGCTTGGGACAAGCAGGAACGTCTGCGAGACTTCTTCAAACAATTCCCGAATATGTCATTGCGATTCACCAATGTGGAACGTGAGTTGTCTGGACACGATCTTTCCACAAATAATGCTCATATCAGCATCGAAACCTATTATCGATTCCTGATTCAGAAGCTATTGCCGTTCTACGACAAGGTACTGTATCTGGATTCGGACATCGTCATCAATGGTGATATCGCCAAGCTGTACAACACCGATTTGCAAGGCAAGCTGCTCGGTGCGATTCGAGATATTGATTTCCTTGCCAACCTTAATGTCAAGCATGGCAAGCGCATGGGATACGCCAAGAATGTACTGAAGATGAAGAATCCTTACGATTACTTCCAAGCTGGCGTTCTTGTGCTCAACACCAAGGCCATGCGCGAGCGCTACACCATCAGGCAGTGGCTTACGTATGCGTCTAACCCTGCGTTCATCTATAACGATCAGGATGTGCTTAACGCACATTGTGAGGGAGAAGTACTGTATTTGCCGTGGGAGTGGAATGTGGTTCACGATTGCGGCGGACGTGTCGGCAATCTGTTTGTGCAGGCACCAAACGACATTTATGACGCCTACATGAGGTCACGTAACAACCCGCAGATTATCCACTATGCCGGTTTCCAGAAGCCGTGGACTGATCCAGATTGCGATTTCGCTTCCATTTACTGGCGTTATGCGCGTGAAACACCATTCTATGAGCGTTTGTTGAAGCGTGTGGTAAAAGCTACGGCACCGAAAGCTCCTGTCATTGTCACGCCAGCCAAGCCACCTCGCGCGGTGGGTGAAGATAGCCCAATTCGTAAAATCATTGACCCAATCATGCCGATTGGGTCGCGCCGGAGGGAACTCCTCAAGTCAATCGGACGCACAGCACGAGGCCGACGCTAATTAACACCAAATTTAAAGCCGGTGAAAAGCATTAATACTGCCTTTCACCGGCTTTAAATTTACTCTCGCTTTACCGCTCATCCTCAGCTGCCTGTGCGCTGTTTGTTTGCTCACCAGCCCCGAGCATTCCAAGCATGAGCGGCGCAATCATAACCATTGGGATGAGATATCTCATGCCTTCTATGGTCACGGTAGCCGGTGAAATCCATAGAAACAGGAACGTGACAACATAAGGTGCCAGCCACGAGCAATGTCGCTTTTTACGACGTATACACTCGTAGAGAACAAACACGAATATCCATGTCGACCACACCGCACGCGAGCACAATAGATTCACTATTGGAGCTCGCGCTATGTGATCATTAATCGTCTCCTGAAGTTTCTGCACTGCATTTTTGAAGCCGCCAAAGCATAACCCTAATTTCACCGAATCAGGTAACGCATAATGATCGCTTCCTAAAGCATACGTCTGCATTACTAAATTACCAGCATTCGAATCAGTAGGTGAAGGAATGCCCAGCCAAGCCTCCTGCAAAGCGACATACGCTTCAACATATGTTTCCGGATGAGATGCCAGCCCATGGATCCAAGCAATCGCATATTGACCTAAATATTGATCATTCTGAGAATCCCAAGAATAACCTTTCACATTGTCCGATGCCCACCATTGGTACCGGTCGGCTACATCATCACCCAGAATTTTGTAGATAACTTCTAGATCCTGTCTCGAAACATCATTTTCATGCCGCTTCACCAGTAACGCGGATTGCTGCAACGGAACGGCAAGCATCTCTTGTTTTCCACCTTCCTGTATATGGAATACAGGGAAAACAATTTTCGGCATCAGTATCATAAATACCGATATAACGACAGTAAAAACACCAACAACACGCTTACGAATAATCGAAGATACTGCGAAAAATAAGATAATACAGCATATAAGCACGATGTAGACGCCAGTTTTTTTCGTAAGCCCCATCAAAAGCGCAGTCAATAAAAACGCCGTAAAAAACTGAGGATGTTTAAGTAATAATCCCTGAGTTCTTACCGCTTCAACAAATATCATGGCAAACCAGATAAAAAACGGCATGAACAACGAATCTTTGACCATCGTCATGGAAAACAGCGCAGTAAAAGGGAATACCGCAAAGAAAATCATTTCAGCAAAACAGAATCGCCATCCAGCGCCAATATGACGACAGTAAAGAATCATTGACGCAAGAGCTGCAATAGTGACCAGTTCGATAACTATGCACCCTAGGTACAACCCTCGATCAGCCGAGCCGAAAAACGCTCCTAATCGCAGAAAAGTACCAAATATCATAGTGTCGAAAACAGGATGGTGATCAGAGAGATAGTGACCATCAGTAAAAGTATTCGGCTGGCCATTCCATTGGAGCAGTTGCTGCTCAGTGTCATACCAGATGACACCCGGATAAGTAACAATCAGATACGGAAGCCAGCACAGCACCAACACAACCGCAATTAACGCAAACTGTTTCTTCGACGTCTTAAAAGAGAAGATCTCCCGCAACTTACGCGAAACGTTTCGATACGTTTCAGGCTCCCGATTCAACCAAGCCAGCACGCGCTCTAAAAGCAACACGAAAAGGAAAAAGAGGATTGCGATTACGAGCGTATACCAAAGCATGCGCGGAGCCAGAACCAACTGATCATGCTGACGAATGGAGTCAACCAGCGATGCCAGAAAACCACAGACTATCGTAAAAACGATTAGTAACGCACGCTGCTCCAAACTTTTTTGAATCACAGCCATCTCTCAAGCCTCCGGCGATGTACCAATACAAGTCGAAAATAGCTTATCAAGCTATGGTCACCGTTGGCCATACCCTAACCGGCATAACCTTCGATGCTGCAGATACCACAGCATATGGAAGAAATTGTATACAACCAGCGCACAATGAAAAGCAGTCGCAGCTTTTCCTCAAAGTAGAGGAAGACGATTAGCAAACATAGGGTGCGAAAGATAGTATGCGACTTTTTATTCAGATTCCGTGTCTCAATGAGGAAAAGACACTTCCACTGGTTCTGGAGCATATGCCTACTCAAATTCCAGGAATCGATGATATCCAGCTACTCATCATCGATAACGGTTGCTCAGATAAAACCGTTGAAGCGGTTCAAAAACTAGGCATTAAGCATTTCGTATGTCATGCCAAGCCAATGGGTCTGGCGCGTGCGTTCCGGTGATGGCGTTGACTATGCGCTCAAGCATGGCGCCGACATCGTAGTCAACACCGATGGCAACAATCAGTATCCCAGCGAAACCATCGGAGAACTTGTTCAGCCCATCATTCGACATGAAGCTGATATTGTAGTGGGCGATCGTCAAACCGCCACAATCAAGGAATTCAGCTGGTTCAAATGCAAGATGCAGCATTTCGGCTCTTAGGTGATCAATAAAGCCGCTGGAACCAATATTCAGATGCGGCAAGCGGCTTCCGCGCATACTCCAAGAACTCCCTGCTTAAGCTCAATATCATCACCGAATTCAGCTACTGCATGGAAACCATCATTCAGGCCGGTAACAAGCGCATCGCCATTACCTCGTATGCAATCACTACCAACCGAAGACGCGCGAGTCCCGCCTATTCAGCAACATTTTCGAACACAGGGCCAAATCCGGCGGTGCTATTATTCGCAGCTTCCTGATGTTCAAATCGAACGTCATCTTCAAATGGGCGGCTATCATCTTTGGCGTACTTGGATTGATTCCAGTAGTACGTTTCCTGGCACTCGCTGCATGGGCCACACTGCGGGCCATGTGCAATCCTTGCTATTGGGAGTCATTCTGCTGATGCTCGCAGCGTTCTGCATTGTTCTGCAGATCATCTCCGAAGTCCAGCAAATTCAACGCAAACTCGTCGAGGATCAGCTTGAGAGAACCAAGGAAATCCTTTATTCCACTGAATACCAGAAAATCTGGGCTCAACAAAACGAATACGAAGACCCCAGCAGCTTGACTGACCCATTACAAGGCTCCATACACCCTATAAGGAAACCCAACATTCATGTCTACAGGTTCTTGCATTTGGTACCTATAACGTGAGGAAGCATCCACGAGTTGGCATTCTCATCGACGGGCTACGTAAGAATGGCTGCAACGTCGAAGAAATCAACCAACCTCTTTTGTTTTCCACAGCACAGCGCGTTGAAATCCTGAAAAAACCGTGGAAAGTATTCGGCTTCGGATGGAATTTGTTGCATCTTTGGAAATCTCTCAGCGAACAAGTACACGCTTGGATGAAGAAAAATGACAAACCGGATGCCGTATTGGTCGGTTATATGGGGCATTTCGACGTACTGCTCGCCCACCACGTATTTAAAGGTGTGCCGATTATTCTCGATCATCTCATTTTGCAGGAGATACCGCAAAAGATTGTGGCGCTCGAGGATCAAAGGCCAAGCTGCTGAAAGTGCTCGACTGAATGGCCATTAATACCGCATCTCTCGTGGTATTAGACGCAAAAGAGCATCAAGCTATGCTCAATCCGGCAGACTAGAGTATGGTAATTCCAGTAGAAGCCACAGACGAATGTGTACCAAACAAACATGACAATACACGCGATGCTAGTATCGTGTTTTATGGATTGCATACCCCATTGCAAGGCGTTCCGGTCATAGCCAAAGCAGCACGAATACTTGCTGATCGAGGAATGGCTTCGCAATTCATGCTCATCGGCAAAGGCCAAGATTACGATGAGGTTCGTTCACTTTGCGAAGGGTTGAATAACGTCGAATTTCGTGAATAGGTCGAACCGGAAGAACTACCTCAAGTAGTGACATCACATGACATCGCTTTGGGTATTTTCTCCAGCACCCCGAAGGGACTGCACGTGGTTCCTAACAAGGTATATCAGTCCATGGCTGCCGAATGTGCGGTTATCACCAGTGATACATCTCCACAACGCCGAGCACTAGGCAATGACGTGGTATATGTGGCTCCGAACAATCCCCGAGCATTAGCAGACGCTATAGCGTCTCTTATTTCCTCTTACAATATTCTTGTCCGCAAACAGAGCGACGCCGCTAGAAGCGCACAACGATTCACTAGCGACATCATCACACGTGAACTCTCCCAATGGATTAAAGAACATTAATCGCGCTAATCGCATTACTTATGTCCCCTGTCTTGAATCGACTTATCGCATTTGGATTCAACCTGTTTAAGAAGCCAGCACCGGAACGCCAAATATCATTCAAAAGCTTGGGGTTGGCCACACTATTAGCAGTTATCGCATGGCGCATTGCCGGCATACAAATATGGCTGCTAGCTTATGGCTTCGGCATGGATCTTTCCATTTCCAATATGGCACTTTCCATCGGAGCATACGCATTGGCCTGGGTAGCGGGATTCCTTGTAGTATTCGTGCCTGCAGGAACAGGTGTCAGAGAAGGAGTTCTAGGTCTCCTATTCGCAGGCTCGCTTTCACCTGGAGGAATACTGGCAGTTGTGCTAGTAAGTCACATTACCATACATTCGCAGACCTCGCTTTCGCAGGAGCTGGCGCACTTCTGCGAACGTCAAACAAAAGATAACGCCTAGTTCTTGTCCTTCAAAATCGGGAAACGCCGTTCAGCTACATCCCAAAGGACATCAAACCAATGACCTTTGTTCCTATCAATAGTCAACTTGAAAAGCAGTGCACGCACCTTGTCTAAAATCAACGTTACAACAAATACAGCTATCCCAATAACAAAAACGATCAGAAGGATGACTGGCACAGAGTATGTGTTATACCAATTCGAAAGATTGAACCACTGCTGCCATAATATCCCTCGGACGTAATAATGCTCTGTAATTAGGTATATCCCAAACGTCGAGGCCGCACAACTATTGACAATACGACTTTGGAAATGTAGCCGGCAAAATAGCAGGAACAGGCCAAAAACTTAGAGCAAGTGAAAGAACCGACCATTCTCTCTCCAAACACAATAAGTACTCATAGATCCTGTCGCTATGACCTACAGTAGCAAATGACACAATTACGTTCCAGAGAAAAATTACTACAATTGAGATTAAAAACATTTTCCATGCAGTGACAGTTTGAAACGGTCTCATGTACCACTTGTAGTATGCGATTAGCACAAAAACATAGATAAAGCCCATGGAATTAAGGCTGATTTCTAGATTTGAGTTAGGAATCAGCGTCAATACTCCCCATAAAAATCCCATCGCGAGACAACACTGTCCATGGTATTCTTTCCCAATGCACGTAGTCCACGCACTAGAAATGGAGATAGGAAAAGGAAAATAGCATAACTTGTCGCATACCACCACGTATTACGAGACAGAGGGAACAATATTTTCCAAAGGATTCTATGGTTCTTTCCTCGGGTACTTTATACAGAGTCACAGCACCCAAACATAAACTCCAAAAAAGAAGTTCTCTCTCTAAAATCCATACTTTTCGACAAGATAAACGCAAAGAAGGCGTCTTATCCACGACGAACCATGCGGAAATAATAAAGAACAGCGCAATCCTACTTTACCTGGAGTGAAATAGAATAATTGCAAAGTAGTTTTTTTACAGATAGTTCTTGATCCAACACAGGCAGCGCATTATGCATCACCTCGTGGTGAAGCACAATAAGCAGCATCGCAATAATTCGCAGTAATTCAATACCGGACTCACGGTTTTTGAATCGTTTCTTTACACCCATTCAACACCTGTTTCAACTATCGTCGCACCATAAAAGTATCTTTGCCGCCGCCATCCCAATCACCAACGAGAATAGTATCACTCGTTTTGCCATAACTGAATACCTCGTCAGCAATACCACTAGCAATGGTATTTTTTCACATAGAAAGTGCTGCCACGGCGCACAGCCAAAGCATCATGTCCGTCACCACTCCAATCACCAGCAAAGGTCCGATCTTCTGCGTGACCGTAAATAAACGAACTATCAGCGATTCCGATAGCTAGCATATTTTTAATTGTAATAGGTCGATCCTCTTCGCACCGCCAAGGTGTCTTTGCCATCAGCATCCCAATCTCCAGATAACACCAAATCACCATTTCTTTCATAATTGAATGTGCAATCCGCATTACCTCCGGTCAACGAATACTTCGTATAAAACGTATTTTCGCGACGCAAGGCCAGGGAGTCCTTACCGTCTCCATTCCAATCACCTGCGTAGCTTCGTCGCCAGCACGACCGTAACCGAATGAAAATCAGCAAGCGCCGCTCTTCAAAGAATTAGATATATAATATCCGGTTTCTTCCGGATAGTCAGGAACATACTCCTTATCACCAAACGCACTCATATCCACATTCCCGCTGATGCCGTCCACTTTGCCGGAGCTGGTGTACGAATATACACCAAGGTTCCGGTAGCCTCCGGACTGCAGTGCGTTGTACCAATTGTTGACGATATCGTTGTACACGTTCGGATCGGTGGGTGGCTGATGCCCCTCCCACGTCCACTTTTCCAGGTCGTAGTACACGGGGTACGCCAAGTCACTCGCGTTCACACCGAATTGCTTAAGTTTGGCGACCACGTCAGCACCTTCTCCTTTGGCAATCGACGGAGTGTCCGCGTAGGAATACCAGTAAATGCGAACGGGATGCCGAGTCGCTTGCATTCGGAAATGTTACGTTGCGCTTTCTTGTCAGCATTGTTGCCCTCGCCGTAGCCGAGGCGGATGATCACGCCTTCCACGCCGTCGGCTTTCGCTTTGGCCCAGTCGATGTCGCCTTGCCATTCGGAAACGTCAATCACACCTTTGGCTTGCTGCACGAACAGGTTGTTCTGGTAGTCGAAGAAGGCTTTCGTATTGTTGTAAGTGCCCCAGTGCGCGCCGTATTCATTGCTTTCGAATTTGGAGAGCTGTACGTTCGCGTCGACTACAGCATTTTTGACATCTTCCGCACTTACCGGAATGAAGGATTCGCCGTTGGTTTTGGCGAGCGGATCCGGCTGCTGATCCTGCGTACCGACCAATGTTGGATCGGTCACGATTTCGCCGGTTTCGATGTTCTTGACTTCACCTTCGGGGGTGGCAGCCAGGTCTTCCGAAATCACGGTGCATCGTCGGAAATCTCGTCACTGACGTTGCCTGGAAGTTTCGCATTCGGATTGTCGGGCATGCTGTCTTGCGATTGCTGGTCGCCCGTCTGATCATCCGACTGATCGTCAGACTGCATAACAACGCCATTATCTGCAGTAACGGGACCGCTCTGTGCAACAGCATCCTCAATCGCAATATCCTGCAATGCGTAAGCCGGCGTAACCGCAACGGAAGCAGTCAACGCAACCGCAGACAGCGCAGTCGCAATCTTCACAACATGATGTGGCGAAACCATTCGTCAGCCTCTCTTGAATACAGTCATCAGCCCCAAATTATTCGGCGCGAACGTCCTAATCGCCAACTCTAACCGTACCCCGCAACCCCAGCACAGCACTTCTTAAAAATTTTAAGAAGTTCCGGCAAGCATGCAGAAGTTGAAGAATGGCCACGTGCATTATATGAGGCAACACGAGTGCGGTAAATCGGTGACGAACGGGTATCGTACGCTGTATATTGGCATTTCAGGTGGGCACTCGGCACGGTCAACATTGACCAGGACCGGAAGCCGGCACCAGGGATCACAGAATAGCAGGCAGATTCTGGAGGGGTTATGGCACGGCACGGCAAGAAGCCAAGCGAGGAAAATACCTCGTCACGCGCACCGAGAACAATTGCCGGAAGCACAACGCCCAACACTTCTGCCGACGGTATTGACGCCGCTACCAGCAGCAGCGCAGCCGACACCAACGCGATCGACACCAACGCAACCGGAACACGCACAATCGTCAGTGGCGACACGTCCGAGACCAGCGATCAGCAATCACTCGAAGCAGACGGATCCGTTAAATCCAACGAATCCCGTCAACCGCAAGACCCGTTCGACGAGGTCATAGCGCAAGGCATCAGCGATGGCGACGCTTGGACAAACCAGCATGTAAAGCGCTTCTACCGCCAGATCATTATCACCGTAGTCGTCGTAGTTGTCGTTCTGGGTGCGATTTTCGGATTCACAGGCATACGTGCGTCGCAGCAAATGCGTGACCTGGCCGCACTAAACGACTGCAAGGAAGCCGTCACGGCCATGAACACCTCCTATTCGAAGGCGTCCAGCTGAAGGCAAAAATCTCCGAAGCGTTCACCAGTTTTGACGAGTCTTACGACCTCGATAAGCTTGCCGAACTTCACCAGACGGAAGTCACCGCTCCGAAAACGCTGAGCTGTGCCGCCGACGCCTCCTCCACCATCAGCAAAGCCAACGCCGCGAAAGCCGAGTATGACAAGCAGGCCAAGCAGTTCAAGCAGGCCCTGCAGAAGGCCGACGAGTCCACGGCCACCGATGGCGGTGACGGAACTGACGGAACGGCCAGTGGCAATAACAGCACCAATGGCACGGACTGAGCCGCAGCCACGAAAGGCGATGCTGGAGTTGCCGGCGTCGCGTCCACCACGGCGGCACTGTCGTCCAATCCGACGCAGCGACGCAACCGGAAGAGGCTGATTTGAATAAGAAACGACTGGCACGCGTGATTATTGCCGCCGTAGTGACCGTGGCGATACTTGTGGCGATCATTGTTGGCTGCGGGCCGAAATGGGGCGATGGTTCGGTGAATGCCAACGCCAGTAACGCCGGTAACTCGAACAGTGCCGGCGGCTCCAGCTCCTCCGGCACAAGCGGCTCCGGCACAAGCGACGATTCGTCCACAAACTATGCGACCCGCGCGTCGGTACAACTTCCCTCCTACTACATGGAGAACATGGTTTTCCAACGTGGCAAAACGCTGGCAGTCAGGGGAACCGTCACTACTTCGCAGCGCGGAAAAACCGTTGACCCAACGCAACTGGTTACAACGATTTCACAAGGTAAGAAATCATCATCCGCGCAAGCAAAAATTTCTAAAAAAGGTGATTTCACTTGCAATTTACCTGAGCAGAAAGCAAGTCTTAAGCCATATTCATTAACAATTTCGTACAACGAAGCCACTTTGTTGACTCTGAAAAACGTGTATGTCGGCGACGTTTTTATTGCCTGCCGGACAGTCGAATATGGAATTGAATTATTCGCAATACTACGCAGGCCCCGGCGAATACTAATAGTTCGGCGGATG
>ENA-OQMZ01000634-OQMZ01000634.1-human-gut-metagenome-genome-assembly--contig:-NODE-634-length-14532-cov-1.705033_pt1 | contig 14532 bp, 16 predicted proteins | sample MGYA00242621_ERZ504862 | MGnify/ENA primary metagenome ERZ504862 (study PRJEB26092, sample SAMD00036393) | human gut metagenome | host: Homo sapiens | study: EMG produced TPA metagenomics assembly of... | reverse complement strand
CATATAGATATTATACCTCTACAGGCACAAAAAATCAAGAGTTACACATGTTTTGTATAACATGCATAACCCCCGATAAAATCTGATCTTTTTATGTTTTTAAAAATCCTTTCAATGAAACAACCCTGCAATATGCGTTGCTGGTCGCACATCGTGTGAACAGTAACAATATTGGTGGACAGCAAGGTTTTTCTTGTATACAGAATAATATCAAGATATAATTAGAATACAATAATTTTTGATTTACAAAAGGAAAAAGGTATAATGAAGAATAAAGAAAGTGATAAGTGTATGTCTTGTGCTGACATGTCTGGTAACAGGGCTTTCCGGATGTGGAAAAACAGATCAAGTATCTGACACAGCGGAACGCTCGGTTATAAAGATTGGAAGCGACAGTTATCCCCCATATAATTATCTGAATGAAGATGGTGTACCAACAGGAATCGATGTTGAACTGGCAACGGAAGCATTTGGACGAATGGGTTATGACGTAGAAATTGTCAATATTGACTGGGAGAAGAAGCAAGAGCTGGTAGAGAACGGTGATATTGATTGTATTATGGTCTGCTTCTCCATGAAAGGACGATTGGATGATTATAAATGGGCCGGTCCGTATATGGTCAGTAACCAGGTGGTTGCAGTCAATGAGAACAGTGATATCTATACCCTGAGTGATCTGGAAGGAAAGACACTTGCTGTACAATCTACAACAAAACCGGAAGAAATTTTTCTGAAAAGAACAGACAGCAGGATTCCAAAGCTTGGTAATCTGATTAGCCTGGAACACAGGGAACTGATCTATACATTCCTTGGAAAGGGATATGCAGATGCAATAGGTGCACATGAGGAATCGGTTATACAGTATATGAAAGATTATGATGCGAAATTCCGAATTCTGGATGAACCACTTATGACAGTCGGAATCGGAGTCGCTTTCTCAAAAAATGAAACTCGGGATCTGCCGGAGAAACTGGAGCAGACTCTGGATGAAATGAGAGAGGACGGAACTTCTGCAAAAATCATAGGAAAATATCTTGATGACCCAGAAAAATATCTGGAGGTGGACCAGCTTGAAGAAGAATAAAAAAATCTGTCCCAACAGAAAAGAAATTCTGGATCATCAGTATAGCTGTTGGGATATGTCTTGTCGTGCTGTCTGTACGTTTTTCAGCAATGCAGACAAAGAAAAGAAAGAGGCTGATCTTTTAGACACGGTAAATTATGTAAAAGTACAATGTTCCACATATACACATTATAATGAATCATCAGAATCCAAAAGTCTGCTTCGTGCCATTGAGGGAACCCGGCAGGTCAGCAAAAATATAGCCGCAGAAATAGAAAAATGAAAAACACTGGATAATCAGTTGTTGAAAGAAGTGCAGAGCAGTTATGGCTGACGGGAATAGCAATTCTAGATATAGATGGAAATATAGTATGTGAATACAGTACGAACGAAAGTTTATTGCCGGAAATAAAAGAATGCGCAAAAAAGAAATCGTACTGGATACAGCAATTTATGATGAAAAGGTGTATGCCAAGAGAATCAATCATAATGACGGGGCTTATATTGATATGGCTGCCTGCACAAGAAAGGATGCACCGGGAGTTGTAGTGACTTACTATTATACTTCCGCAGAGTATGCAACGAATTATACACTTACGATACAGAGGTTGTTGAATGGCTATCGGAAGGACCGGGATGGGACAATTATCGTAGCAGATGAAGGCGTGATCATTGCTTCAAACAATACCAGGCTGATCGGACAAAGCACAACAGACTATGAAGCAATCCAGAAGTTAAAAGATCATGCAGACAGTAAGCATATGATGGGCTTAACGATCAATGGAGTCCGGTGTCACGGTGTTATGCTGAAGCAGAGCGACTATTACATCTATGCTTACGTTCCAGATTCGATCATATTTCAGACACTTCTGCAAAATGTGATCATGTGTCTGTTCATTTATCTGGTCGTTTGTAGCACTAATCTGGATGATTTACAGAAAATTACAGAAAAATATTCTCAAAATAGAAAAGGAAAAAGAACAGAAGTATCAAAAGAGCCTTCTGGAAGCAGCGGAAAAGGCTGATGCGGCGAACCGGGCGAAGACAGAATTCCTGCAGAGGATGAGCATGATATCCGGACACCGATCAATGGAATCTGCGGAATGCTTGATGTGGGCGATTATTATCGTGATGATCTGTCGAGACAGACTGAATGCAGAGGGAAAATCCGTGAGGCTTCCAATATTCTCAAGGAACTGGTTAATGAAGTCCTTGATATGAGCAAACTGGAGTCAGGAGAAATTTATCTGGAAGAGAAACCGTTTAATATCTATCAAATAATAAATGAAGTGATAGATGTAGTTGGAAAGATGGCTGATGAAAGAGAAATCAAGGTGGAACACAAAACACCAGAGATCATTCATAAAGATCTTATAGGCAGCCCAATCCATCTGAAGCGTCTTCTGATGAATATCCTGAGTAATGCCGTAAAGTACAATAAAGATTATGGAAAGATTTATTTGAGCAGCAGGGAGATTCCTTCCGATCAGGATGGAGTTGTAATGCTGGAGTTCATATGTCAGGATACGGGAATTGGTATGAGTGAGGAATTCCAAAAACATCTGTTTGAGCCATTTGCGCAGGAGCAGAAAGGCGGAGCATCCAAGTTTGGCGGTACCGGTCTGGGAATGCCGATCACAAAGAGTCTTGTGGAAAAAATGGGTGGAACAATCATCTTTATAAGTGAGCAGGGCATAGTACTACTTTTGTGATCACAATTCCATTTAAAATAAATGAAGATGTAGCGAGAGACAAAGAGAAGCAGGAGGAAGTAACGGCTTCCATCAGAGGATTAAACATTCTGCTCGTAGAAGACAATGAATTGAACATGGAGATCGCAGAATTCGTCATTCAAAGCGAAGGAGCTTCTGTGGTAAAGGCATGGAACGGTCAGGAGGCAGTGGAAGCTTTTGAGAAAAGTGCTTCCGGTGAATTCGACGCAATCCTCATGGATGTCATGATGCCGGTTATGAATGGATATGAGGCAACAAAGATGATCCGTTCAATGGATAGAAGTGATGCAAAGAAAATTCCGATCATCGCAATGACTGCGAACGCTTTTGTTGAGGACCGAATAAAGTCAAAAGAAGCGGGAATGAATGAGCATGTCTCAAAACCGATCGATATGAAACTATTAGTGAAGATTATTGCTGAATTAGCAGGAAAAAATAAAAATTGTAAGGATAAAGGATGAGTGAGAAACAAAAACTATTTATTGTAGATGATTCAGAACTTAACAGAGATATATTAAAGGAGATTCTTGGCAGCAGTTATGATTATCTGGAAGCTGAAAATGGAACTCAGGCAATCCAGATTTTGGAAGTGCATCCGGAGATCGACCTGATGCTTCTGGATATCAATATGCCGCAGATGAATGGATTCCAGGTGTTGGAGCATATGAGGGAGTTGCAGTGGATTGATGAAGTCCCGGTTGTCATGATTTCATCAGAAGAATCTGTCGAAATTATGCGAAAAGCGTATGATCTGGGAATTACAGACTATATCAGCCGACCGTTTGATGCAGTTATCGTAAAGAAAAGAGTCCAGAATACATTGGGACTTTATGCAAACCAGAAACGACTGATCAATGTGGTTGTAGATCAGGTCTATGAGAAAGAAGAAAACAACACGATTATGATTGGAATCCTGAGCAATGTATTAGGTTCTCATAACAGTGAAAGCAGCGAACATATATTACACATCCGTATCGCAACGGAGATGTTGTTGAGAGAATTGATTAAGAAAACAGATGCGTATCATCTGACAGAAGCGGATATTGCTCTGATCATAACAGCATCTTCCCTTCATGACATTGGAAAGGTCAGCATTCCGGAAGAAATCCTCAATAAACCAGGCAGACTGACAGATGAAGAATTCAAGATCATGAAAAGCCACAGTGAGATTGGAGCGTCTATGATCCGGAATATGGAGTTTCCACAGGACAAGCCACTGGTACGCATTGCATGGGAAATCTGTCGGTGGCACCATGAACGATGGGACGGAAGAGGATATCCGGATGGACTAAAAGGGGAAGAAATACCAATCTCTGCGCAGATCGTGTCAATTGCTGATGTGTATGATGCGCTTACAAGTGTACGGTGCTATAAGAATGCATATGATCATGATACGGCAATCCAGATGATCCTGGAAGGTCAGTGCGGACAGTTTAATCCGCTTCTTCTGGAATGCCTGAAAGAGATCAGTCCTCAGTTGTCCAGAACATTTAAGAAAGAAAAGGATGACAACAGAGAGTATTATGAAGCGCAGAGGATCTCAGAAGAAATACTGAGGCAAAATGCATTGCCACGCAAGGATCATTCCCAGCGTGTTATTGAGATCATGCAGGAAAAGATAAAGTTCTTTAAGGAGAATAGCGGTAAGATTTCAATGGAGTATAATGCGATCTCAGGAAACCTGGTTTTGACAGACGGAGAATCGCAGAAAGAGTATCAGAGAGATAATCTGGAATTTGATTTATATGGAGCATATGATATAAGCGAAGAGGATATTCAGCGCGTAAAAGATTCGCTGGATTCAGTAACAAGTGAAAATAAAGAAATTTCAATGAAAGTAATGTTAAAAGTAAGAGGTGAAAGGCAGATGTGTGATCTGAAACTGCACACATTGTGGTCGTCACTGAAAACAGATGGATATATCGGAATTGTCGGGCAGTTGGATATTGTGAAGTAATGCCACAAAAATGGAAGACAAAATAAAAAGAGTCACAGTTGTTCCCTGATGGAACAGGCTGCGACTCTTTTCTGTTCAGATATTCAAGCAGCTGCGTAAAGTGTTCTGTAGAGCTTCTTCCAGCCTAAAGGATCTTACCTTTGGACGATATCTCATATCAGACACTGTATACACTGTCACGAATGCTTCCGGATCCTTCTTGATAATATAATTCATCAGTTTCTGATATTCACTCTTGTCCACGATCGTAATAATCTCTCTGTGTTTCTGCATATTATATGCGCCTGTCGCCTCGTAGAATGTTGCTCCGCTATGCAGTTCATGCAAGATAAACTGACGGACTTCTTCTTCGTATTTTGTAATAATACATACACGCCGTTTCAGATTCTGGCCAAAGATAAAATGATCCAGCACAATACCATTAAAATAAGTTCCAAGCACACTTAAAACGACAGCTTTCTTGTCATAGATCAGAGCGGAAGAAAGTGCCACACACATGCCCGAGATGGACATTGCTTTTCCTAATTCTATGTGCAGATATTTATTCATGATCTTCGCTACGATATCCAGTCCGCCAGAATGATGCATTCATGTTAAATAAAATACTGAGGCCGATAACTTACGACCAGGATATAGCATATTACATCCAGTTCACTGCTGTTTGTCAGCGAGGTAAAATCCGGAAATATGTGTTCAAATACTGCAAGATACAACGGCAGCAGGATGCTTGTGTAAACCGTCTTTGCTCCGAATTCCTTTCCGCATGTTACAAAGCCTATTAGCAGCAGGACAACGTTCAATATCATTGTGATCGTTGATACATGCAACGGTATATAATGTGACATAACAATTGCCAGTGCGGATATACTGCTGATCGAGGTCATACTCGGAATCAAAAAGAAATATACGGCCGCGGCGATAATCCCTACTGCTATCGTCATGATGGCTGTTTCTTTCAAATTGTCGGATGTGAAAATCTGTTTCTCTTGTTTGTTCATTTATCATTCCCCATTTTTAGATACTTAGTATTCAGAAAAATCAGATACCAGTATTTATATTATATCTCTAATATATTCATGGAGACAATGGTTAATTTTATCAGTCGCAATTACAGCGGTCTTGCAGTTTGAGATTGCAAACCTTTATGTGACAAACCTAACTGCCTATGATATTATAAATTTGATATAAGCGAAAATGACTTTTGCAGAAACGAAAGTATCTGAGTACAAATAAGCAGGAAATAAACTTTGTTACCTTTTGTAGTTTCGCGAGAAACCTCTTGATACTGCAAGGATGAGGTGAGTATAATGAATGGTGTGGTTGCAGGAGCGGTCAAATAATTAGAAATGAGGAGACTTGGCATGGAGAAAAAATGGTGGAAAGAAAGTGTAGTATATCAGATATATCCTAAGAGTTTTAAAGACAGTAACGGTGATGGCGTGGGAGATATCAGAGGAATCATACAGAAACTCGATTACCTTAAAGAACTTGGGGTAAATGTGTTATGGATTTCTCCGATGCTGGAATCACCTCAGGACGATAATGGTTATGATATTTCTGATTACCGTAGAATTTATGAAGAATATGGAACTATGGAGGATTACGAGGAGTTGTTGTGTGAAGCACACAAAAGATCCATCAGGATTCTGATGGATCTCGTAGTCAACCATACATCGGATGAACATAACTGGTTTATTGAAAGCCGCAAGTCAAAAGATAATCCATATCGTGATTATTATATCTGGAAAGACCCGGTAAACGGAAAAGAACCTAATAACTGGGGCGGAGCATTCGGCGGTTCTGCATGGGAATATGATCCGCAGACACAGATGTATTATCTGCATCTGTTTTCAAAAAAACAGCCGGATCTCAATTGGGAAAATGAAAAGTACGCCAGGAAGTTTACGATATGATGAAATTCTGGTGTGAAAAAGGAATTGATGGTTTCCGTATGGATGTTATCAGTATGATTTCCAAAGATCAGAGATTTCCGGATGGAGAAATGAATAACGGACTTTATGGCGATTTTGGACCATATAGCGTACATGGTCCAAGAGTCCATGAATTTCTTCAGGAAATGAATCATGAAGTCCTTTCAAAATATGATATCATGACAGTTGGTGAAACAGCTGGAGTTACAATTGAAGAAGCACAGAAATATGCGGGTGAAGACAGAAATGAACTGAATATGGTATTCCAATTTGAGCATGTGGAGAGTGGATGCGGAGATTATGGAAAGTGGACAACTCAAAAATATGATTTTAAAGAGTTTAAAAACATTATGATCAAATGGCAGGAGAAACTCCAGGGTAAAGCATGGAACAGTTTGTTTTTAGGTAATCATGATCAACCGAGAAGCGTCAGCCGTTTTGGAAATGACAATCCGGTATACAGAGAAACATCTGCAAAAATGCTGCTACCTGTATTCACATGATGCAGGGAACGCCATATGTATACCAGGGGGAAGAGCTTGGTATGACAAATGTTTATTTTGACAAACTGGAAGATTACCGTGATATTGAAAGTATTAATTACTTTGAAGAGTTTACTGAATCAGGTCTTATGACTCCGGAACACATGATGAAATGCTGAGTGAGAAGCCGTGACAATGCGAGAACTCCGATGCAGTGGGACGACAGTAAACAGGCTGGATTCACAGAGGGCGAGCGTGGATCAAAGTGAATCCGAACTACAAGAAGATCAATGCAGCACAGCAGCTTGAAGATCCGGATTCTGTTTTCCACTACTATCAGAAACTGATCCGATTGCGTAAAGAAAAAGACATTATTGTTTATGGTGAATTTGAACCTCTTTATCGTGAGGATGAACAGATTTTTGCGTACACAAGAAAACAGGATCAGGAAAGCTTCTGACTGTCTGCAACTTCAGTGATAAGAATGCAGAAGTAGAAGTGCCGGAAGAATTTAAAGGCGCAGAGTGTTTGATCACAAACCTTGGGAGAAAAGAATTTGACGGAAAAATTATTCTGAACCCATATGAAGCATTCGTATTATATTATAAACATCAGGTGACAGAGAAATGATTAGAAAATATAGATATGGAACTCCGTTTAATACGGAGGCACTGACTGAAAAAATTGAAACAACTGAGGGCATTCTCCCATATGGAGAGGTCAGTCAGGAGGAAGGATTTGTTTTTACTTATATCATGGATGAAGATGACATTGTCTATGGTCTGGGTGAAGCCAATCGTGGAATCAACAAGAGAGGATATTGTTATATCAGTAATTGCACAGATGATCCGGTACATACAGAGGACAAGCGTTCTTTGTACGGAGCACACAACTTTATCATCGTGAGTGGAAAGACTACATTTGGATTGTTTTTTGACTATCCGTCGAAACTGACCTTTGATATTGGATATGACAGAGCGGATACACTCAGGGTATCTTGCGAAAATGCCGATCTGGATATCTATGTGCTTGAAGGTGAGAATGCATATGATATCGTAAAACAGTTCCGCCACGTAATCGGACGCAGCTATATCCCGCCGAAGTTTGCTTTTGGTTTCGGACAGAGCCGCTGGGGGTATACGACGAAAGAAGATTTCCGTACTGTTGCAAAAGGATATCGGGAGAATCATATCCCAATCGACATGATTTACATGGATATTGATTACATGCAGTCATTCAAAGATTTCACAGTGAATGAAGAAAATTTCCCGGATTTTCCAGAATTTGTGCAGGAAATGGATGACCAGAATATTCGCCTGATTCCGATCATTGATGCCGGTGTGAAGGTTGAGCCGGGATATGAGATTTACGAGGAAGGTGTCAAAAACAACTATTTCTGTAAGAGAGAAGACGGAAGTGATTTTGTTGCAGCTGTATGGCCTGGAGATACCCATTTTCCGGATATGCTGAATCCGGAAGCCAGAAAATGGTTCGGGGACAAATATCGTTTTCTGATCGAACAGGGAATAGAAGGTTTCTGGAATGATATGAATGAGCCGGCAATCTTTTATTCTGCTGAAGGGCTTGCAGAGGCAAAAGAACTTGCCGGAGCGTTTGCAAAGGATACCGAAGGCAAGACCCATCCCTGGGAAATGCAGGACAAGATGCTCAGTATTGCAAATAATCCGGAAGATTATAAAAGATTTTATCACAATGTCGATGGCAAAAAGATCCGTCATGACAAAGTACATAATCTTTTTGGCTACAATATGACAAGAGCAGCAGGAGAAGCTTTTGAACGCATTGACCCGGAAAAACGTTTTCTGATGTTTTCCAGATCTTCTTATATCGGAATGCACCGTTATGGCGGAATCTGGACAGGCGATAATAAATCCTGGTGGTCGCATATCCTTCTTAACCTGAAGATGCTGCCGTCTCTGAATATGTGCGGTTTCCTGTATACAGGTGCTGACCTTGGAGGATTTGGCAGTGATACGACAAGAGAACTGTTGCTTCGCTTTCTTGCACTTGGTGTATTCACACCACTGATGCGTAATCATTCAGCAACGGGAACAAGAGAGCAGGAATGTTATCAATTTGAAAAAATCGAGGATTTCCGCGCTGTCATTAATACAAGATATCGTCTTGTGCCGTATCTGTACAGTGAGTACATGAAAGCTGTGCTGAATGATGACATGTATTTCAAACCACTTGGGTTTGTTTATCCGGATGACAAGAGAGCAATCAGGATAGAGGATCAGCTGATGCTTGGAAACGAGATCATGATCGCTCCGGTCTACGAGCAGAACGCAAGAGGCCGTTATGTTTATCTGCCGGAAGAAATGAAATTTATCAAGTTCCTGCCGGACGGAAGTATTTCTGAAGAGGTTCTCGCAAAAGGTATTCATTATGTAGATGTGGCACTAAATGAAGTACCGCTCTTCATTCGAAGTGGTAAATGCATCCCGGTTGCAGAAGCAGCAGAGTGTGTGAAAGATGTTGATACCGAACATCTGCAGCTTATCGGATATAAAAACAGCAGTTATACGATGTATGAGGATGATGGAATCCACAAGGATTACGATAAGGAAGAAAATTATCGAGTATTCACAAATTAACTTTTAAGTGTAAAGAAAAAATAGCCAATGTTAATTTCCATTGCTTGTATCGGAAACAGCATATTCGTATAATTTATAATGTACATGTACATATCGAATAGAAGGGATATGAAATTATGATTAATGAGAATATAAAGCATTTCCGAAAAACGAGGGGAATGAGCCAGGAAGAAATGGCAGTAAAGTTAAATGTTGTTCGGCAGACAGTTTCAAAATGGGAAAAGGGATTATCTATTCCGGATGCAGATGTTTTGATTGAAATGGCAAATTGCTTGATGTATCGGTTAGTCAATTGCTTGGAATTGAGGAGAGTATCCATAGTAATGGGAATTTGGCGGAAGAATTGGCGGAACTAAATGAACAGCTGGCAAGAAAAAAGCAAAAAGAAAAGTTGTTAGTATCAGGCAAACCAGAAAAGAGGTCTGATTCTGTTTGTTACATTTTTATCTATGATGATTACAATGAGTGTGAAAAATGAAGTCGTATCAATTCTAATGGCAGGAATATGTATGCTGATTGCAGGTATCGTACTGTATCGTAATTTGGCTTTGTTTACAAGTCTAACAACTGACGATTTAAGAATTGGTATTTTCCGTGTTACCACACTTTGCAATATTAGCATTTTAATCATTGGTATTGTTTTTGCTTTTCTGAGTGCAGTTGATGTCATTACTTTTTCGGAAAATGGAGAGAAACTATTTGCTATGGTATTATTGTCTTGCATAATGGTTTTTATAGGTATTGTATCGCCGAAGTTGCCATATAACAGACATACCGGCCTTCGTTTGCCATGGACTGTGCGTGATGAAGATACCTGGAAGATTGCACATAGAATTTTAGGATTTATTTCATTTCCGATGGTATTGCTGTATATAGCCTGTGCATTAACAATTTCTGATTTTGAGATTGTGTCTGTCGTGACAATGCTTATCTGGATCAGTATTCCAGGTGGAATATCCTATATTTATTTCTATAAAAAATACTACAGTAACAAAAAGTAAAAAGCTATCCATTAAAACACAGAAAGTCTTAGTTATAAAATAGAGGATGTAGGAATTGGGGGAGATTATCTGTTGGTTCGGACAGTCTCCTTTACTGCCTTAATTGCAGTCTCATAGTTCACATCTTCTTCTAAGATGCGAGCAGTAATCTTTTTCCACGATAACTGGAAGAATATGAAAATATGCATAATCACCTAAAGCAAGATAAAAAATAAATATGCAATAATGCACAAAAAGCGATTGCGTTTTTTAAGCACAAAATCAATAGACGATTGTAAATAAATATATTATAATCCATATTAAATCAATCAATTATTGCTATTATGTATATGCTGGAGATTGGTCCAGTGTTTCTACCAACTACCGTAAAGAGTTGACTACATAATCCTATGTGGTGACTCTTTTTTTATTTGCCTAAAAAGAGTTTTATTTGATGACCCTTTTTAGGCTAATATTTTTATAGGGAGGGGGAATTTTTCATAATAAGAGCCGAACTACATAGATGGCAGAATTGCAAAATGTGAAAGTGAGGTTATACTTATGGAAAAAAGGGATAGTTTTTTTGAAAGATTTTTTGGGATTTCACAAAGTGGTTCTACAATGAAGATTGAAGTTTTAGCGGGAATAACAACATTTATTACAATCGCTTATATTCTCATTCTGAATCCACAGATTTTAGCAGACCCATATATGATTATGGGAGATACTGTTATGGCAGGAAAGATTTCCAATGGTGTATTTATTGGTACTTGTATTGGTGCATTCATTGGAACAATATTATGTGCTCTGTATGCTAAGGTTCCGTTTGCACAGGCTCCGGGAATGGGACTGAATGCGTTTTTTGCTTATACCGTTGTATTAGCTATGGGATATAGCTATAATCAGGCATTAGTAATTGTATTCATATCTGGTATTTTCTTTATTGTTATTACAGCAGTAGGACTTAGAGAAGCAATCATCCGTTCAATTCCGGATGCTGTAAAAATGGCGATAACGCCAGGAATTGGTTTGTTTATTACGATTATCGGATTGAAAAATTCCGGATTAGTTGTAGGAAATTCAGCAACACTTGTAAGCATGGTAGACTTTGCACAGTGGAGAAGTGAAGGTGGAGATGTTTCATTAATTTGTGGAGCAATTGTTGCACTGATCGGTTTGATTGTAATTGGTGTTTTAAATGCACGTAATGTAAAAGGTTCTATTATCATTGGTATTTTAGTGGCAACTGTAGCAGGAATCCCTCTGGGAGTTACAAAATTATCTTCTTTTGACATGAATTTGGGCACAAAATTCAGTGATTTTGCAGAAGTATCATTATTTAAAATGGACTTTGCAGGTTTATTTGCAGGGGAAAATATAGTGAGCACAATCTTTACAGTAATAATGCTTGTACTTAGTTTTTCTTTAGTAAATATGTTTGATTCTATTGGAACTTTGATGGGTGCTGCAAGACAATCTGGTATGATCGATGAGAATGGAGAAATCATTCACATGAAAGAAGCATTGATGTCAGATGCGATTTCAACAGCAGCAGGTGCTATGGTTGGTACATCTACAGTTACAACAGTAGTAGAATCCAGTGCAGGTATTGCTGCAGGTGGAAGAACAGGTATGACAAGTTTAGTTACAGCAGTAATGTTTCTTGCTTCGATCATATTTGCACCAATCGTAAGTATCGTACCTGGTCAGGCAACAGCTCCAGCTCTGATTTTTGTAGGTATTCTGATGCTTAGTAATATTAAAGAAGTTGATTTCAGTGAAATGTCAAATGCATTGCCAGCATTCTGTACAGTTGTATTTATGCCATTCACATATTCTATCGCAAATGGTGTAGCAGTTGGATTGATCACATATTGCTTTATGAAACTGTTTACAGGTAAAGCTCGTGAAATCAAAGCTTTGACATGGATTATTTCAATGATATTTATCTTACGATATGCCTTTATGACATTGGGATAAAGCAGAAGGATTTTATTGTAGGAGGTTTAGTAGATAATGAATGAAAAAAAAGATCTTAGAGCTTTAAGGGGGCAGATTGTATATACTGAATCTTCGAATAAATTAAAGATTTGCGAAAATGGATATCTTGTATATGAAGCAAATAGAATTGAGGGAGTGTATCCGATACTTCCGGAAGAATATGAAGGAATACTGGTAGAGGATTATGGAGACAGAATCATTGTTCCCGGATTTGTAGATTTACATGTACATGCACCACAATATGCTTTTCGTGGATTAGGTATGGATATGGAGCTTTTAGACTGGCTGGAGACAAATACTTTTCCAGAGGAGTCAAAGTATAAAGATCTAATTTATGCAGAAAAAGCTTATCAGATGTTTGTAGATAATCTGAAAAAAAAGTGCAACAACCAGAGCATGTATATTTGCAACGATTCATAAAGAATCAACTATTTTATTGATGGATATGCTTGAAAAAGCAGGACTTGCTACGATGGTTGGTAAGGTGAATATGGATCGCAATTCACCGGATTATCTGAGAGAAGAAACAGAAGAAAGTGTAAATGAAACAATCTCTTGGCTTGAAGAAGTACAAAAGAAACAGTATCAACATACAAGACCGATTTTGACTCCTCGATTTATACCGAGTTGTACAGATGAACTTATGCATAAGTTGAAAGATATTCAAGTAAAATATCAGATTCCGGTACAGTCACATCTTTCAGAAAATTATGGAGAGATTGCATGGGTACAGGAATTATGTCCAAAATCAGAATTTTATGGAGATGCATATGATCAGTTTGGGCTGTTTGGAAGAGACAGCAAGACGGTTATGGCTCATTGTGTACATTCAGATGAAAATGAATCAGGAGGATGAAGGAAAATGGTGTGTTTATCGCACACTGTCCGGAATCTAATACAAATCTGTCATCAGGAGTGGCACCTATCAGACAATATTTGAAAGAAGGAATGCATGTAGGATTAGGAAGTGATGTGGCTGCTGGATCTACTGAAAATATGTTTGTAGCTATGAGGTATGCAGTTCAGGCGTCAAAGTTGCGTTGGAGATTGAAAGATGAAACATTGACCCAATTAACTATGCCTGAAGTATTTTATATGGCTACAAAAGGAGGCGGAGAATTCTTTGGTAAAGTAGGAAGTTTCGAAGCAGGATACGAAATGGATGCAGTAGTGCTCGACGATAAACGACTGATTCATCCACAAGAGATGGAAGTGGAACAGCGTTTAGAACGAATGATTTATTTGGCGGATGAACGAGAAGTTTATGCTAAATATGTAGCAGGAGAAAAAGTATCTGATTAAAAAAGAGGTTCTTTATAATTAACTAAAGATTGGGGTTCGGAAATAAGATTTCTCGCAAGAGGCAGAACCCCAATCTGCCTCTTGCGAGAAAATACCCGTTCACCTCTTGGATTAGTATTTAATTAATGCAAATCCAAGAGGTCTATTTATATATTGGAGAGTGTAAACTCATACAATCTTTATCTCCAGAAATCTGTTTTTTGTCTAAGACCGATGTCTGCACTTTTAAAACCGGGTTACTTCCTTGCTTCAACTGCACTTCATAATCCTGGATCGCTTTAAATGCAATCCCTGATAAAATCAGGATAACCGGAATGTTAATGAGCGCCATAACCCCCATCAGTACATCGGAAAGATCCCACAAAAGAGACATCTCCATTCCTGCGCCCAGAAAGATTACAAGTGCCGATACCAGTCATGAAGCCTTTCATAAAGCTTTTCCGGCTTGTTTTTGTTGAATGTTAG
>ENA-OQMZ01000633-OQMZ01000633.1-human-gut-metagenome-genome-assembly--contig:-NODE-633-length-14594-cov-1.427041_pt1 | contig 14594 bp, 21 predicted proteins | sample MGYA00242621_ERZ504862 | MGnify/ENA primary metagenome ERZ504862 (study PRJEB26092, sample SAMD00036393) | human gut metagenome | host: Homo sapiens | study: EMG produced TPA metagenomics assembly of... | reverse complement strand
GTTGTTTGTATTTTTTGTTTAATACTTACTAAATAAACCACATTCTAAATTTAGTAAAAGCACCAAACATAAGGGTTTTCAGTGTATACAAATGAACATTGGTCAGTTTTTTTCGTGTTAAGATCTGATAATTTTTTTCTGCTTCTTAACTGAATCTTAACTGTTTTTTATCATCTTCAAAGTGATTTTGTATATAAAAAAAAGACATGCAAACTGTTGATCACTTCTAAAAAAACTGTCTGCATATCTTCTTTTATTCATTATGGCTTATTATCTTATTTTTATATAACTTTGATTTTCTCTTCTTAGTCTTCGATCATATTGATACGACGAATGTGTCTCTCATCATTTGAGAATTCTGTCTCAAGGAATGTATCAACGATATCAAGTGCTAAACCTTCTCCAACAACACGTGCTCCCATTGCAAGAATGTTTGCATCATTATGTTCTCTTGTTGCATGTGCACTGAATGTGTCACTACAAAGTGCTGCACGGATTCCTTTGATCTTATTCGCTGTAATAGAGATTCCGATTCCTGTTCCACAGATTAAGATTCCCTGTTTTACTTCTCCGTCTTTGACTGCATTCGCTACTGCTTTTGCATAAACTGGATAATCACAGGATTCTTCTGAATAGCATCCATAATCTTTCACTGCATATCCTTTTTCTTCCAGATGTTTGATAACTGCCTGTTTTAATGCATATCCACCGTGATCACTACCAATACCTATCATTTTGTTTCCTCCTAGTCTTTCTTGCCATATTTTCTTAACTAAACGGGCAATCTGTTCAAAACAGCGCTCGTAGTCGTCATCTTCCATGCCGTATGGGTCAATGATCGCACCTTCCACTCTGGCATATTCATTCAATGTCGCGATCTCTTTGTATCCATGATATTCTTCTAAGATCTTATCTTTCTGCTCTTCTGTCATGGTTAAGATCAGATCGCTTTCTTCTACTTCTTCCTGCGTAAGCTGCGCCGACCGAAAATCAAGACTTTCAATCCCGCACGTCTTTATTACCATGTCTGCTGCTTTGACATGGACAGGTTCTGGAAATAATACGACCAGCCCTCTTGAGATCACTTCAACATTCTTCTGATCTGCATCCAAAAGATACTGGCGAAGGATCGACTCTGCAATAAAGCTTCGGCACGTATTATTCGTACTCACCATTATTATCTTCTTCAAAATATTCTCCTTTTTAAATACGGAGGATTTCATGTCCTGCTGCTTTTACCATACGGTTCATGATCGCCTCACTTAAGGGTTCACCTTCAAATCCTTCGGAATAGATCATATCAACATCCTTATGGTCAAATTCTCTTAATACATCATATAAATTTGCTGTTACTGTCTCGAGATGTGCTCTCTGTCCTACAGAAACAACTTCATCTGCCTGATAGAGGTCTTTTGTCTCATCCGATGCAATGATTCCTATCTTCTTACCCTGTTCCTTTTGTTCTTTCGCAAGCTGATTGATATGATCAACGACTTTCTCCTGATCATCGCCTAATACAAGCACCATCTCCGCCTTTGGTGCATAGTGTTTGTACTTCATTCCAGGTGCTCTTGGAATTCCGTGATCGCTTGCTTTTAAAGATGTATTCATCAATACTTCACACCCAAGAAATTCTTCCATGGACTCCTTTGTGATCCATCCTGGTCTTAGGATCACTGGAACTATTTCTGTAAAATCAATGATCGTTGATTCTACACCTACCATAACATCTCCCCCACTCTAAGATCATCGGAATCTTTCCATGAAGATCTTCCATGACATGTTCTGCTTTTGTCGGACTTGGACGCCCAGATGTATTCGCACTTGGTGCTGCGATCGGCACTCCTGATCTTCTGATCAGCTCTAATGCAACTGGATGATCCGGCATACGGATCGCTACTGTATCAAGTCCGCCTGTCACACAATCTGGTACCTGATCCGCTTTCTGCAAGATCACCGTCATAGGTCCCGGCCAGAAATGTTCCATCGCACGTCTTGCATTGTCTGGAATCTCTTTGACCAGAGATTCTACCATCTGCATATCACATACGTGAAGGATCAATGGATTATCAGAAGGTCTTCCCTTCGCTGCATAGATCTTCTTTGCCGCATCAGGAAGTAATCCATTCCCTCCAAGGCCATAGACTGTCTCTGTTGGAAATGCAACAAGTTCGCCTGCTTTGATCAGCTCTCCTGCTTCTTCCATATCCTTTTTGCAATCTTCCATATTATTAATTTTTACAAGTCTTGTTTCCATATTAAACTCTCCTGACTTTTAATCTTTCTTCAATGATTAAATGTAGTCATTTGGATTTATTATAACATTAAATATGGAAAAAATAAAGTATTGCACCATTGAGACTTCGCAATTTATACTTTTGATACTTACATCATATAATGATGAGAGTGTCAAAATAAATTTTGCCACTCTCTGATGTACCCGGATTGTTCCATTGCTCCGCAATTCCGCAATCCTCGAACACCTCGAACTCCCATAAAATGGCGTATTCACACCATTTTTTTCCGTTCTCGTTGTTCAGCGTGTCAATAAATATAAATTGCTTCCTTGTGCAAGCACAAACGCAATTTATACTTTTGACACTTACATCATATAATAAAAAGAAAAAGGATGTTCTTCCTATGAATCAACAACATCGTTTCATCTTCTGGGGTGTTCTTCTGATCGTCGTTTTATTATCTGTTTCTTCTATTACATTCCCTATCTTTGTTGCACAGACTGTCAAGAATCAAAATGTGATCTGTATCGATGCCGGACATGGCGGTTCTGATCCTGGGAAGGTTGGAAATTCGAATATTTTAGAAAAGGATATCAATCTTTCTCTTGCTATTAAAGCTTCAAAAACTTCTGGAAAAGAAAAATTATAAAGTATATATGACAAGAAATGGGGACTATAATCTTGCGGATTCGAAAGAAAATGAGAAACGAAGTGATCTGTCCAATCGAAAGCAGCTCATTTTTGAGAATGATCCTATGGCAGTGATCAGCATTCATCAGAATAGTTATCCAAGCAGTGATGTCCATGGAGCTCAGGTTTTCTATCCGCAAGGGTCTGAAAAATCAAAGCAGTTAGCGGATCATATCCAGTCTGCTTTGATCAAGGGGCTTGATCCGAACAATCACAGGGAGGCAAAGGCAAATGCTGAGTATTATCTGTTTCGGGATAATCCTTATCCGATCGTGATCGTGGAGTGTGGTTTTTTATCTAATCCTGAGGAATTGAAAGCTCTTCAGGATGATGGGTATCAGAAAAAAGCTGTTCAATGTATCTTAGATGGCATTGAAAGCTATCTATCAGATATATAATGAGCTGGGAAATTAATCTCCCAGCTCTGCTATACTCTTTGCATATTATTCTTTGATTTTCTGATATTCTATGGCGTAGATCTCTCCTTCCTGATCGTTGACATACTCTTTCATGTAAGAATCATCTTCGTTGAGTATTAGATTAGATGTTCCAGATTCGCATCACTTATTGTAATGCCGTCCACACGGATCGCCAGTCCTTGTGACAGATAATAAGATAATTCATCATGACTCGTCATACGTACCCTCCAATCTTATTAAGCAGATGTTTCTTGTTACTTTCTTAATCTCATACAATGAAAGTTCCTTCCTTACATCGTCAGTGTTTCTTGTGGTATATAAAAATTCCGCACTGTTTCCAAATGTAAGTCTTGTCGCGACATAATGTAATTATATACATAATTGGAAATTATTTCAAGCTATTTATGGATAAAATTGTAAATTTCTTGAAAAAGCTTTACACACCGCAAAAGTAATACTATAATAACATCAAAGTAGTAAAGGAGTGATGATTATGAAAATAGAACGTATCAGTGATAATCAGATCCGATGTACTTTAAATAAAGAAGACTTAGAAGGAAAGGAAACTCTGTTAAGTGAACTGGCTTTTGGTTCTGAGAAGGCAAAGGGTCTGTTCCGGGAATTGATGAATAAGGCAGCCACAGAGCTTGGATTTGAAACAAGTGAAGATAATCCTTTGATGGTTGAGGCAATTCCTGTATCCAAAGAATGTCTGATCCTTGTTATCACAAGAGTGGATAACCCGGAGGATTTCCGTGAACATTATAAAAAACTGCCGAAAAGTCTATTGGCTGGACAGCTCGCGGGAGCTGATGAAGACATTTTATCTAATCTTCCAGATCTGCTTTCAGACTTTGGAAAATCCACATTTTCAGCAGATTCAGGAATGATATGAAACGTGTACTCGCCGATGACGGAGTTGGCATCTTTGCTTTTACTTCTCTCGATGACGTTGCATTTGCTTCAAAGTTACTGAACAAGTACAGCCTGTCCAGTACTTTATATAAAGATTCTGAAAACCAGTGCTACTATCTTTCATTGACGGATCTTGACGATTCGCCGAACAGCACGGTCATGGATGAGATTCATCAGCTTTTATCAGAATATTGCAAACGTCTGCCAAACACATATGCAACGAAAGCTTTATTTAATGAACATCTGACGACGATTATTGAAAAACAGGCGTTGAAGAAATGGCTGCTTATTAAAACAAACGAAAAGGAATCCCCGAATATTTTGTGTTCATGGAATTCCTTTTTCTATTTTATAGATACATGGCTTCTTATTGGATTTAGATTCCAAGTTCTTTCATATTTGTCGGCATCTCGATCATTCTATAAAACTCTTCGACTGCTTCAATACCTTTTAATGCTGTTGATTTTACATCATCGCTTTCTTCTACTCCCATAACATCGACTGCAAACTGTGCAAATCGTTCTGGTTTCTCGTCCATAACATATCTTGCCCAGCTTCCCCATACAGCTGCAAGCCCTGCTCCATGAGCCACATCAAACATTCCACCAAGCTCATGTTCAATCAGATGCGTTGCCCAGTCACCTCCGCAAGTTCCGCAGCCTGTCAAACCATTATGTGACAGAGATCCACACCACATGATCTCTGCTCTTGCTTCATAATTCTCAGGATCCTTCTTTAAGATCTTGCATATTTCATACATTTTTCATAACGTCCTGAGCGATCTTGTCTGTGATCTCCATTGTATCTTCTAATACAAAATAACGTTCCATTGTATGCATCATGATATCTGCACATCCGCACTGTGTCTGATAGTCTGGCAAGGTATATGTGATCTCTGGATTCATGATCGCAAATTTAGGTCTGGCAAGATCTGTATCCAGTGCTTTCTTATACCATCCTTCTTCATTGGTGATAACGCAGGAATTACTCATTTCACTTCCTGCTGCTGCGATCGTTAAGACGCTTCCTAGTGGATAACATGCTTTTGGTCTTGCCTTTCCTGTAAACAGATCCCATACATCAACCTCTGGATTACCAAGTCCATACGCAATCGCTTTACAGGAATCGATAACACTTCCTCCTCCAACTGCAAGAATGAAATCTACTCCTTCTTTCTTGCATAATTCGATTCTTCATATACTTTTGAAAGATGTGGATTTGGAACTACACCTCCAAGTGTTACATAATCAATGTCAAAATCCTTTAATGCTTCGCAGACTCTGTCCAACAGTCCAGACTTTTTAGCACTTTGTCCACCATAATGTACCAGAACTTTCTTACACCCTTCTTCCTTTACCAACGGACCAACTTTCAATTCCGCATCTTTGCCAAATACAACCTTGGTCGGTGTAAAATATTGAAAATTTAACATACCTCTCTGTGATATCCCCTCGATTCAACAACGGCTTGGCCACCGTTTGGATCGCATCTTCCCAAGGAAGTACATGATCTAATACCTGTACCGTTTCCTCTACTAAAACATCTTTCAGCCCAACCTGAAACTTCGTACTTACATTGTCGGATTTTTCCTCTTCTGTCTCTGAATTGAGTGCTGCTGCGAATTCCCTTTTCAGAGCTTCTTCATCCTTAATATCTGCATATTTTCGAACGACATTTAATAATGTAGAAACATCTAGCTTACGAGGAACAATCCCAACTAATTCTCCCATGACTTTGTCCCTGAATCTCATCTTAGATATCTCATCAAGAAATGGCTTTACAACAAATTGTGTCACGATTTGCCACGACTTCTCACTCTCCTTTTATTATTCTTACGGTCAGGTTGTTTGTTGCATTTTGTCGTAAATTGGGCATAAAATCAAGGTTTTTGAGTGATATTTTTTGGTTATTTTTACAGTTTTCCAACAACGTTTTATGATTTTGATGATGAGTTTTGGTACTTTTTCCACTTTGATCATTATTCGCAAAAAAAAGAAAGGACTATATCTCTTAGTGCTTTTAATACACTAAGGAACATAGTCCTTTTTCACTTTTAATTTCTTATTGCTCGATTAATTATGCTTCTTTTGTCTGAGCATATTCGTTTAATCTTCCAAGCAGTTCATCTAAGTCCATTCCATGAACATAAGCTGCCTGTTCAATGCTTTCTCCCTGAGATGATGGGCATCCAACACATCCCATTCCAGATGCCATAAGGATTGCTGCGTAGTTGGATCTAATGCGATCAGATCTGCGATGATCATATCTTTTGAAATTGCCATTTCGTTTGTTCCTCCATAAAATTTAAATTAATATTTTCAGAAAATATGTTTTGCGATACATGTTTTCTAAAATAGTTCAAACTAACATTCATAGTATAATACATTCTGTTCAAAGTGTCAAAATAACTTTATAAATTTTCCACTTATTATTGTTAAAAATACAACAAAATTACTTGATATTCCTTCCTAAGTATATTAAAATAGAAATGGTCGAGCGGGGTTTACCCGCTACTAATGATTATACTATTTATATAAGGAGGATATAACTATGGCATATGTAATTTCAGACGCTTGTATTTCTTGTGGAGCTTGCGAAGGAACTTGCCCAGCAGGAGCTATCAGCGAAGGAGACGGACAGTACGTAATCGATGCAGATACATGCATGGAATGTGGAGCTTGCGCAGACGGATGTCCAGCAGGAGCTATCAGCAGGAATAATTTCCAGGTACGTATATTGTTCAAGCAACAAAAAAGAGATGCATTTTTATGTCATCTCTTTTTTGTTCCATATATTCTCTTACTTGTTTCGATGTTGGCAGAGATTCTATTGCCCCTTCTGTTGCAATAGATAAAGCTGCTGTATAATTCGCGATCGTCAGCACTTTTCCAATAGAATCATCCGTACAGATCCTTGTACAGAATGCCCCGATAAATGCATCTCCTGCGGCTCTTGGATCGACCACCTCTACATCTTCGATCGCTTTCTTATAGTAAAAACGTTCTGGTGTGTTCATGATCACACCCTTTTCGGCTAGTGTGATCAGTACTGTTGGTACTCCTCGTCCACGAATCACCGCAGATACGACTCTTGCTTCATCGAGATTAAATCTTGTCCACTCCCTCTTCCAATCACTATGGATCTTAATACCTGTCATTGATTTTGCTGCCTGCTCATTGACGATCAGGTATGTAACGCACTCCATAAGTTCTTTTGAAAGTTTCTTTGCCGGAATAGGATTCAATACTACATCAACTTCATGTTTATATGCATAGCCCGCAATTGCTTCATTGACTTCCATCGGTATCGCATTCTGAAGCACAACGAGATCATATTTGTCCATCTCATCTTCCAGATATGCGATCTCATCAACCGTTAATTGTGTTGTTGCCCCTGGTATAACGATCGATCTTTTCTTTACTTTCTGTCCTGGAACAGTCTCTAATAATACAATCGAAGATCCTGTTGGGAGCACATCATCCATAAATTCGATCTGATTTCCATGCTGTTTCCACTCCTGCTTCCTTACATACTTTAACCAGTTCTTCTCCATTCCCTGTCCTCTTCCGATCTTACCAATCAGCGTAACATCTGCCCCAAGGCCGAGCCATCTGTACTGCCTGATTAGCCCCCTTGCCTCCGGGTGATTTCTTAATATCTTCACCCATCACTGTCTGTCCTTCTTCTGGGATCACAGATGTTTCTATGCCTTGATTCATCATAAGACTTCCGACTACCAGGATCTTTGGTCGTTTCTTCATATTCGAATTCCTCACTCTATCTATTCACTCCTCATCTGTTACAGATCAGACTGATAAATTTATTATAATATTGTCTGAATCCAAATACAATCTTTACTTATCTTTCTTTTCGTTTTTCTTTCTGAAAAAATCTTCGTTTTTCTCTGGATGCTGCAATTTCTTCTCTTGCTTTTTGCTGATTTCTGATCATCTCATCTAGTTTCTGAAATCTTTTTTTCTTCTTCAGCTTCTCTTAGCCGAAACTGATAATCCATTTCTTTTACTACCCTGTCTGAAACCTTAGAACTGATCTGATCTGCAATATGATCTTTCTGTTCCAGAATCGCCTGTCCCATGATCTTTACCAACACTTTTTGAAACTGCATCATTTTATCAGACGTATTCATCTGTTTTTCTTCCGGAAATGGAATGATGTTTCCGGATAATTTCTGTTTGATCTCTTCGCTGTCTAATCCAGCATTTCTCATATCACGGATCTGTTCAAATGTATGTATTTCTTTGTCTCCATAACAACGATATCCTTTTTCATTTCGAGGGATCGTTAAGGAAAATTCTTCTTCCCATGTTCTTAAATGATATGTTTCAAGGCCTAACTGCCTGGCTGCTTCTGATATCATACGTCTTTTTTCTTTCATATGTCCCTTCCTTTCCTCCCCTTCATTATAAGGTTTGAAAAGGACTTCAAACAAGAAAAACCGTCCTCTAAAAGATGACGGTTTCTGGCATTTTTCTCTTTATTTTTTACTTTTTAGATTCCAAGATCATCCATCGGACCGCTTTCTTCGGATTCATTTGCGATCTGATCTAAGCGCAGTGCAAGGGTTGTATACCTCCGTTGCTCATTGACATTCTGGATCATGGAAAATAACATATTTCTGTCTCCTACGATCGTTAAACAGTTTTTTGCTCTTGTGACTCCTGTATACAGAAGGTTTCTGTGGAATAATACTCTTGGTCCGCTTAAGATCGGCATCACAACCGCTGGGTATTCGCTTCCCTGTGATTTGTGGATCGTGACTGCATATGCAAGTTCTAATTCATCAAGACTTGCATACGGATACTGGACTTCCCTCGTCTCATCAAATAAGACTGTGATCTTCTCTGTGTAATCATTGATTTCTGTGATGATTCCCATATCACCATTGAATACTCCAACTCCCTTATCTACGGTGAATCCTTTGCTATTTCGCATTTCCCATTCAATCTGATAATTGTTCTTGATCTGCATGACTTTGTCACCTTCCCGGAATAATCCAAAGGCGATCTCTTTTTCTTTCTTCTCATCAGATGGTGGATTCAAATATTGCTGCATGACCTGATTGAGCCTCTCAACACCAAGTTCACCTTTTCGCATTGGTGTTAAGATCTGGATATCATATGGTTTCACATGGACATATCCTGGTAGTTTATCCCGTACTAAATATACTAAAACTCCTAGTACATCCTGAATATTATTTCTCTGTAAGAAGAAAAAATCTCGGCTCTTATTATCTAATTCAACTGGTCTTCCCTGATGGATCAGATGGGCATTTCTTACGATATGGCTGCCTTCTTCCTGACGGAAAATCTGGTTTAATTCCACGACTTTAAACTGTCCTGATGCAATCATATCTTTTAAGACATTTCCAGCACCGATCGATGGCAACTGATTGGCATCTCCTACAATGACCAATCTTGTTCCAGGCACCATAGCTTGCAGGAGTGCATTCATCAGATATAGGTCTACCATGGACATCTCGTCAATAATGATCACATCCGTTTCTAATGGATTACCCGCATTGCGTTCAAACATGGATGCATTTCCCTTTTTCATGTCACGTTCCCTGTCAGCTTCCCCATTGATCTCTAACATACGATGAATCGTCATTGCCTCATATCCTGTTGCCTCTGTCATACGCTTTGCTGCTCTTCCTGTTGGTGCTGCCAAACGGATATCCAATCCTTCATGTTCAAAATACTGGATCATTCCATTGATCGTTGTCGTCTTACCAGTTCCAGGACCTCCGGTTAAGACAACGATACTATCCTGTGCCACTGCATGAATCGCTTCTTTCTGTTTTTCAGCAAATGTATCTGCTCTGTCTTTTCGATCATTGCGATCATTGTCTCCACCTCAGAAATGGAAACATCATAATGGATATTTAAATCCAGCAACATTCTTGCCGTATTGACTTCCATATGATACTGTGGTGCTGCATAAACTCTTGTCTCTTCATCCTCTTCAATGACGATCTTGCGATCGATCATCATTTCTAATAAATGCTCTTCGATATCTTCTGGTGTTACCCCTAAGATATGAGCTGCATTTCTGCACAAAATACGTTTTGGCAAAAATACATGGCCTTCATTTAGTGCCCGCATTAAGGTGTAAAAAATTCCAGAAATGATACGGTAATCTGAGCTGCTTCCAATCCCGACTTTCTTCGCGATCTCATCTGCGATCTTAAATCCGACTCCTGCAATATCATCCGTCATCTTATATGGATTTTCCTGAATGATCGTATACAAATGATCCCCATATTCTTTATAAATCTTCACAGCAAGATTATTATTGATTCCATATCCAGACAGAAACATCATCGCCTGACGCATTTCCTGCTTCTCACTGAATTCCACGGCGATCGCTCTGGCTTTCTTCTCGCTGATTCCTTTTACTTCTGCAAGACGTTCTGGCTCCTCTTCGATAACTCGGAAGGTATCCATCTTAAACTTCTTTGTAATACGTTTTGCAAGTGCAGGTCCGACTCCTTTGATCGCTCCGGAACCTAAATAGTGTTCCATGCTGTCAATATCATCTGGAGCCACAATCTCATAAGTTCTCATCTGAAAATTGTGGTCCATGCACTGGGTGATCGACATAATCTCCTTCCAAAGATATGTATTCTCCATCATTTAAGAAAGGAAATGATCCAACAACAGTCTCTTCATCTCCATCGACATCAAGGCTTAATACAGTATATCCGTTATCTTCATTCCGAAAACGTATATGATCTACGTATCCTTTCAAATATGCCATTGTTTTCTCTCCTTTCTTCTGATCTACAGTATAACGTGAATTAAGGCCAGGATGAATTGCATCCTGGACCTCTTTGAATCTCTAATGATTATTTGTCCTTTGATTTTTTATCATCATCTGCTAAATATTCGATATATTTTCCTGTACCGATTGCTACAGCTGTTAAAGGATCTTCTGCTGTCATTGTGTTGATTCCAGTCTTTTCTTCGATCAGTTCTTCTAATCCCTGAATTAAAGATCCACCACCTGTTAAAACGATTCCACGATCAGAAATATCAGCTGCTAATTCTGGTGGAGTTCTCTCCAGTACATTGTGTACTGCGTCTACGATCTGGTATGCAGGTTCTCTTAAAGCTTCTTCTGTTTCTTCAGATGTCACAGTCACTGTCTTTGGAAGTCCTGTTACAAGGTTACGTCCGCGAACGTCCATTGTAAGATTTTCTGGGCGTTTGTATACTGTACCTACATTGATCTTGATCTCTTCTGCTGTACGTTCTCCAATTAATAAGTTATGTTTCTTACGCATGAAACGTACGATTGCTTCGTCAAAGTCATCTCCAGCTACTTTGATAGAGTTGCTTACTACGACTCCACCTAAAGAGATAACTGCGATATCAGCTGTACCACCACCGATATCAACGATCATATTTCCACAAGGTTTTGCAATGTCGATTCCTGCACCGATCGCTGCTGCTACTGGCTCTTCGATGATGGAAACTTCTCTTGCTCCTGCCTGATATGTTGCATCTTCTACGGCTTTCTTCTCTACTTCAGTTGCACCACTTGGTACACAAACACTGATGCGAGGTTTTCTTCCAAATAAAGACTTACCAACTGTTCTGCTGATAAAATAACTTAACATCTTCTCTGTAACTGTATAATCAGAGATAACTCCCTGACGTAATGGACGAACTGCCACGATATTACCTGGTGTTCTTCCTAACATTAAACGTGCTTCTTCTCCGATTGCTTTGATCTTGTTTGTATTTCTATCAAATGCCACTACAGATGGCTCTTTTAATACTACACCTTTTCCTTTGACGTAAACTAATACGCTGGCGGTTCCTAAATCAATTCCAATATCTGTTCCTGCTGCCATAGCAAAATTTCCCCTTTCGCTTTCTCTTATCTATCATTATTATGTTATTTCTACTTTATCCGTATTACGTGCAGTTCTACACACGTACACATACTCTCTTATTATAAACATTTTCCAAGAAAATTCAACTGATTTTTATCAATAATTCTGCGAAATTTTCAGTAAATCTTAAGAACTTACTTTTCCCAGCGTCCAGATGCCCCACATGGAAGGACCAATCCGTTGGATGAAACTGGTAATCCAATCTCATCTGAGACTACTTTTCCACCAAATTTCGCTGCTACCTGAGTCTCTAACATATAAGTTAAAACTGCTGGCTGTAAACCTGTTGTATAGGAGTTTACAAGGAAGAATAATGGGTCATCGGACAGAATCTTTGTACATAGTTCGATAAATGGATAAATCTTCTCCTCGATCTTCCAGATCTCTCCCTTTGGTCCTCTTCCGTATGATGGAGGGTCCATGATGATTCCATCATAATGATTACCTCTTCGGATCTCACGTTCTACAAACTTCACACAGTCATCAACTAACCAGCGGATTGGTTTCTCTCTTAATCCAGAAAGCTGTGCATTCTCCTTTGCCCAGTTTACCATACCTTTGGATGCGTCAACGTGTGTGACTGATGCTCCTGCTGCTGCCGCTGCAAGTGTTGCCCCTCCTGTGTAGGCAAATAAGTTTAATACTTTTACTGGACGATTTGCTTTTCTGATTTTGTCTGAAAACCAGTCCCAGTTCACTGCCTGTTCTGGGAATAATCCTGTATGTTTGAAGCTGAATGGCTGTAAGTGGAATTTTAATTCTTTGTACTGAATATCCCATGTCTTAGGAAGATCAAAGAATTCCCACTGTCCGCCGCCTTTGTGACTTCTGTGATAATGTCCATTTGGCTTCTTCCACTGTCTTAACTTCTTTGGGGTGTCCCATAGAACCTGTGGGTCTGGCCTTACCAGAAAATAATCTCCCCAGCGTTCTAATTTCTCACCGTTTGATGTATCTAAGACTTCATAGTCTTTCCATTGGTCTGCTAACCACATATTGTATATTCTCACTTTCTGTTTCTTCTATAAAATATCATCTTGTGCATGTATCTACATACTTATGTTTATTATAGCCTAAAGACAAATTCTTTCGCAAGGGTTCCATATAGAAAAAAAGAACTTTCTGCATCTTTTCCATGCAGAAAGTTCTTAAACTATGTAATTCCTATGATTTTTAAGCCTGAAGTCCCATTAAATGATTAATAAACTGCTGAGCCGTACGTCCAGAGATTCCTCCGTGGCTTAATTCCCATTTGTTTGCTTCAAGTTTCAGTTCATCTTCACCCATATTGATTCCTGCTTTGCGGGCAAGTTCGAAAACGATCTCGAAGTATTCTTTCTGACTTGGTTTTGAGTAGTTGATCGTCACACCAAAACGGTTTACCAGAGATAATTTTTCTTCCATTGTATCGGATCTGTGCATTCCGTTGCTGTTTTCCACATCAGATCTGTCATTCCATGTCTCTTTGATAAGATGACGACGGTTAGATGTTGCATAGATCAAGATGTTCTCAGGTTTTGTTTCCACTCCACCTTCGATGACTGCTTTTAAGAACTTATATTCGATCTCAAATTCTTCAAAAGAAAGGTCATCCATGTAGATGATAAATCTGTAGTTTCTGTTCTTGATCTGTGCGATCACGTTAGAAAGATCTTTAAACTGATGTTTGTAGATCTCGATCATGCGCAGACCCTGATCATAGTATTCGTTAACGATCGCTTTGATACTTGTGGATTTACCTGTACCACTGTCACCGAATAATAGCACGTTATTCGCTTTTCTTCCTTCTACGAATGCTTCTGTATTCTCAACAAGTTTCTGTTTCTGGATCTCGTATCCGACAAGATCGGATAATACAACTTTGTCCATGTTATTAATCGCACGGAAACGGATGTTGTTATCTCCACATTCTTCGATACGGAATGCTTTATTCAGACCGAACATACCAACTCCATATGCTTTGTAGAAGTCTGTCACCATATCAAAGAATTCATTCTCATCTTTGGCTGTCTCTAATCTCTCGCTTAATGCCTGAACTTTCTCGCTGACATTCTTATTGTACATTAATTCTGGTTTACCGATTGCCTGATAATCAGAGATTCTGCTGAAGCAATCTACACCTAATTCATCTTCGATTCTGCTAAAGTCAAAGTCAAATAATTCTTTAAATGCCTTAAAATCACTCTTTGCAAAGTGGTTGACACTTCCTTCACTTGCTCCGACTTTCTCGCATGTGATACTGAATGGATTTTCATTTGTGATCAGTAAGTATGTTAAATAGTTGTGCCACAGATTCTTGTCAAATGCATAGTCTGTTGCAACTTCTAAGATTCTCTTTACCTGTTTAAATACTCTTGTTCTTAAAACATCTTTTGTCTGTGATCCTTCGTCCATGCAGCGGAAATATCACTTAAC
>ENA-OQMZ01000632-OQMZ01000632.1-human-gut-metagenome-genome-assembly--contig:-NODE-632-length-14598-cov-1.244351_pt1 | contig 14598 bp, 21 predicted proteins | sample MGYA00242621_ERZ504862 | MGnify/ENA primary metagenome ERZ504862 (study PRJEB26092, sample SAMD00036393) | human gut metagenome | host: Homo sapiens | study: EMG produced TPA metagenomics assembly of... | reverse complement strand
AATCAACAACGACATGTTTCAACAACATGCCAGTATTTTAGAAATGCCCTCGTAAGATCAAAATTATGCAGATTACCCCAAAGGAATCAGCACTGAATTTAAATACTTAGAACATTTTTTCTACAATCTACTGATCGAAGAAAAAATACGAATTAAAGAATAGAGAACTGATCGTAAAAGAAACTATTTTAACTTAGAAAAAAGAAGAAATCTGCAAACTCAAATACACAAAGACTAAATAAAAGCATTGACAATTATTAAATCTCTATATTATAATGACTCAATGGGCAATGACGGAGAAAAGTACCATAAATTATCGTTCCCAGTGAGCAGGCGATAGTGAGAATCCTGCAAAGTGAATTCATGCGAAGAACACTCCCGAGCATCAATCTGAACGCAGAACATGAATAGAACAAGATTCAAACCCTGTCAGTAGGTGCGACGTAAGCTGGGCGTTAACCGGCACACAAGAGAGACTGCAAGACAGTAAATCAGGTGGTACCGCGGACTAGAGATATACAGTTCGTCCTGAAGTAACAATTTCAGGACGGCTTTTTTGTACCTGATTTTAAGGTGACAGGGAACTAAGAAAACCGCCTGAACGCAAGATAGAGAATACAAGAAAAAGGAGAAAAGAAAATGTCAGACATGTACCGTACCAGAACCATGGACCAGATTTCTGAAGGTGACATCGGAGCACAATTAAAGATCGCTGGATGGGTAGAGAATATCCGCGACCACGGTGGAGTATCATTTATCGACTTACGCGACATGTATGGAGTAATGCAGGTCGTATTAAGAGATACAAGTTTATTAGATCATGTAAGAAAAGAAGAATGTTTATCTGTAGAAGGTGTGATCCAGCACAGAGACGAAGAAACATTTAACCCTAAGATTCCTACAGGAACAATCGAATTAGAAGCACACAAGATCGATATCTTAGGAAAAGTATACAGAGATCTTCCATTCGAGATCGCAACAAGTAAAGAGATCCGTGAAGATGTTCGTTTAAAATATCGTTACCTTGATATGAGAAACAGAAAGGTAAAAGATAACATTTTATTCCGTTCCAAAGTCATCCGTTTCTTAAGAGAAAAGATGGAAGACATGGGATTCGTAGAAGTTCAGACACCGATCCTTTGTGCATCATCACCAGAAGGAGCTCGTGACTACGTAGTACCTTCAAGAAAATACAAAGGTAAATTTTACGCATTACCACAGGCACCACAGCAGTATAAACAGTTACTGATGGTATCTGGAATCGATAAATACTATCAGATCGCACCATGCTTCAGAGATGAAGATGCTCGTGCAGACCGTTCTCCAGGAGAATTCTATCAGTTAGACTTCGAGATGGCATTTGCAACACAGGAAGATGTCTTCAAGATCGGAGAAGAAGTATTAACAGAGACATTTAAGAAATTTGCACCAGAAGGAAGTGTGATCACAGAAGCACCATATCCAATCTTTAGTTATAAAGAAGCAATGCTTCAGTTTGGAAGTGATAAACCAGACCTTCGTAACCCATTAAGAATCATCGACGTGACAGATTTCTTCCAGAGATGTACATTCAAACCATTCCATGGACAGACAGTACGTGCGATCAATGTTCATGCAAAACTTTCTAAAGGACAGCATGAAAAACTGTTAAAATTCGCTCAGTCTATCGGTATGGGTGGACTTGGATACTTAGAAGTCAAAGAAGAACTGAAATACAAAGGACCGATCGATAAATTTATTCCAGATGATATGAAGATGGAATTAGCTGAAATGGCTGGATTACAGGAAGGAGATACAATCTTCTTCATCGCAGCACCAGAAAAAGCTGCTTGCATCTATGCAGGACAGATCCGTAACGAATTAGGAAGCAGATTAGACCTGTTAGAAAAAGACGCATACCGTTTCTGCTACATCAATGATTTCCCAATGTATGAAATTGATGAAGAAACAGGTAAATTAGGATTTACACATAATCCATTCTCTATGCCACAGGTGGATTAGAAGCATTAAATGAAAAAGATCCATTAGATATCTTAGCATACCAGTATGATATCGTATGTAACGGAGTAGAATTATCATCAGGAGCCGTTCGTAACCATGACATGGAGATCATGAAAAAGCATTCGACATCGCAGGATATGACAAAGAAACATTAAAAGACAAATTTGGAGCATTATACAATGCATTCCAGTTCGGTGCACCACCACATGCAGGAATGGCACCAGGAGTAGACCGTATGATCATGTTACTTCGCAACGAAGAAAACATCCGAGAGATCATCGCTTTCCCAATGAGCGGAACAGCACAGGATCTGATGTGCGGAGCACCAAACGAGATTACAGAACAGCAGCTTCGTGAAGTGCATATTAAGGTTAGAGATTAATTAGAGATCATAAGATTAAAAAAAAGACAGGAAACAGACCAAAGAAGGTCAGTTCCTGTCTTTTTGTTTACCAGAAAATTTTGCATGCTACAATAATAAAAACAGACATCAAAGGAGGACACCAACATGAAGATCAAAAATGCAACAATCAAAGATTTGACACAGCCTATGAATACATCAAAAAACTCTGGGACTACAACACCTACGACTATGAAACAACTAAAGAAGTCTACGAAAAAGTACTACAAGACGAAAACAGTTTTGCATTTTTGCAATAGAAGAGGATGGAACTTTCATGGATTCTGCCAATGGAGACTAATTTTCAGACCTTTCTGGATGTCAGGGCTTACCTGCTATGTATCAAGTTTGATTACAAACGAAGAAGACCGAGGTAAAGGATATGGTGTAAAATTATTAGATCATGCAAAGAAATTGGCAAAAGAACGAGGATGTAAAGCAATCACTTTAGACTCCGGACTGCAAGAGTACAAGCTCATGGATTTTATGAACATTACGGATTCGAGAAAAGCTGCTATGGATTTGAATTAGCACTGTAGAAGAAAGGAAAAATAATGAAAATATTAGTCAGTGCCTGCCTGTTAGGAATCGAATTGCAAATATAACGGAAAAAATAACAAAAATGATAAAATTATAGAATTACTAAAAGACCATGAACTAATTCCAGTCTGTCCAGAGATCATGGGAGGACTGCCAACACCAAGAATTCCGGCAGAAATACATCAAAACAAAGTTATCGCAAAAGATGGCAAAGATGTTACAAAACAATACCAAAAAGGTGCCGAAGAGACACTAAAAATTGCAAAGTTATATAACTGTCACACGGCGATCCTAAAAGAAAAAAGTCCATCTTGTGGCTGTGGCAAAGTCTATGATGGAACATTTACAGGCACGCTGATCAATGGGGACGGAATCACAGCTAGATTATTAAAAGAACATGGAATCAAATCACAGGGGAAACAACCTTAGATATCACAGAATAAAACAGTGAACAGTAAAATGAGGATCCAAATATGAACAACAAACAAAAACTATTAACCGCAACAGCGATCACAGGAACTATTGTCAGTGCATCTGCATTTACTGTCTTCGATTATGCGATCTGTCGAAGAAAAAAACAGCCAGATGTCCGTAAAAAAAGAAAAATGGAAACCATATCTTGATTACGTTTTAAAAGAACAAGAATGGCTAAAAGAACACCAAGAACAAGAATTAAAAGAGATCAGATCAAAAGACGGACTAACACTACGGGCAGCCTACATCCCAAGAGAAAATGCCAAAGGAACTATTATCTGCATGCACGGTTACCATTCAACAAACGATATCGAATTCGTACCGGAAGTCCGATTTCTATGGAATCTTGGATACAGCATTCTTCTTCCATGCAGAGAAGCCACGGAAAAAGCGAAGGACGCTATATTACTTATGGAGTGAAAGAACGCCATGATCTCAAACGATGGATTTTGTATACCAATCGGAATTGGCAGCCAAGAACAAAGATATTTTTCTATGTGGAATTTCTATGGGGTGTGCTACAACCTTAATGGCAGCAGGTCTGGACTTCCAGACAATGTAAAAGGAATTATTGCTGACTGCGGATTCACTTCTCCATGGGATATCATCAAACACGTAGCCAAAGAAAGATTTCATCTTCCACCATTTCCATTAATGTACATGGTAGATTTGATCAGTGAAGTAGTAGCAGGATTTGGATTGAAAGAAGTCAGCATCCCAGAAATCATGAAACGAAACAAGATTCCAGTGTTGTTTATCCATGGAGATGCAGACGATTACGTTCCGATGTGGATGACGATCAAAAATTATGAAGCCTGTGCAGCAAAGAAAGAACTCTATATTGTTTCAGGAGCAGGACACGCACTAGCATTTTCAAAAGATATGGAAGAAGGGAAAACGAAGAATCAAAAATTTCATAAATAAATATAAGACGATCTAAAATAAGAAGAACCATTCCGTATAAATGATTTTACAGAATGGTTCTTGTTATTATAAATTTCCTAAAAAAACCTATTTTAAGATCATAAGATAACTTTCCGGCCGCTGTGTGATCTTGATTTCTTTCAGAATTCTAAAATTGGATTTTACAGCGAACTGTTTTACATATTCACGGTTTCTTGTATACATAATGATTGTTCCTTCAGGTCCAAGAACTCTTTTGGCAAATGGAAAGAACTTCTCATAAACCTCACGAATCTCCGCTTCTGTCTTCTGGCCAGTCGCATAAGGCATCTCCGTAAAGATTTCATCAAAAGGATAGTCATGGGTAAATGTAAAACAATCCTTATTGATATAATGAACGATCTGGTCTGCAAGATTTGTGTTATAGATCGCTTTCTCAATGGCTTCTGGAGAATGATCGATACCATAAGAAGTATTCCCTTTTACAACCTTCTGACGCTCGATCAGCATCGTACCAACCCCACAGAAAGGATCAAGAATCTGCGCATCCGGGATCATGTAATCTTTGGCAAGTTCCACAAGTAAAGCAGCATTGACTGGTTTGATACTTGTTGGAATGAACTCCTCGCGATAACTAAAACGACGATCAACGATCGTATTTAATTTCACTAATAAATAATAATCCCCAGATTTACCTTCGATCATACGGATCTCAAATTCATAATGAGACGTAGAATTTCTTAATTTATGTGCCGTCAGCTCTTCTAAATTCGAAGCAACTTTCTTCGCAAATTTGGAACGTTCAGAAAGTGCCATACGGCTTTTCACTCCGATTCGGAAATAAAAAGGGAAATCCCCTTCATGAGTATTTTCTAATAATGCCATTAAATTCGAACCAGCGATCACGGATGCAGCAACATCAGCATCAGGTTTACATGAAACCATGCCTGGAATTTGAAATAACAATTCATTGTATGTGCGGATTGGTAATAAACGATTCAGATGATTTGTCTTTACACGCACGCCCATTTTTGAAGAAGCAGCTGAAGATTCTTCCATCAAGGCAGCAGTAATTTCCGGGTGTAATGAGTTAGTGCGGAAAATACAATGAAATGTCTGGCGGCCGCCTAAAAATCTATGCTTCTTAAATGGTTCGATCGTATTGATCAGTTCAGAAAGTGCATGAAGTTCATGTTCTACATGCTTTTCTCATCGTCAGAAGCTTCATAAAGAGATAATTCTTCATAACGTTTTCGGAAAACATCCACATAAGGAGCCGCATTTAAAGATTTTAAAGCAGTTAAATAAGCCTCTTTTACAAAACGTGTATCTTCTGTCTGATAAGCATGAAATACAGCATCACTTTCAGAAATAAGTGCCAGATCACCGATCAAAAGAGCAGCATTTTTTCTTGTTTTTGCATCTTCATTTTCTAAAAATACGGATAAGTCCAGATCACCATCATGGATCCAAGACAACAAAAGTTCTCTTTTAGAAGAATCCTTGATCTCCTGACGCAGGAACTTAAAGACTGACGTACTTCGATATTTTGATTTAATCTTTTACATAAACGATTGATCATATATACATTCCTTTTCTAAATAATGTGTATAAGGAAAAGTCCTTAAAAACTATAAAAACAGTATACCTTATTGAAATAATTTTTGCAAAAAAAGTGAAAATCATGCTATAATAATATGTAACCAAGAGAATAATAGGTAAGGAAGTATATGAAACATATAACGATCAAGAGAGCAGAGCAGACAGATGTCGATATGATCATGCAATTGATGCAAGAAGCAGTGGATACTGTGAAGGTTTCCGATTGGTTTCTGCCAGATAACAGACAATATATAGAAGAACACATAAGCGACCGGGGATTTACATTGAAGGCTTTATCAAGTAACAATGAGATCTTGGGCTTTTTTTATTGTCGATCTTCCGGGAGAGTCAAAACATAATCTTGGATATGATCTGAATTATGACGATCATAAGATACACAAAGTTGCACATATGGACTACGCAGTTGTGACAAGTAAAGCAAGAGGTTTGGGGCTTCAGAGAAGATTTTTCAAAGAGGCAGAGAAACAATTAGAAGACACGATATATGAATACTTCCTTGGGACCGTTCATCCGGATAATATCTACAGCCGAACAAACTTTGTCAAAGCAGGTTACAGGGAAGCAAGACAAATGTCAAAATATGGTGGTATGCAACGTATCATCATGGAAAAGGAGAAATGACTATGAGTGATCAGTATGATGTTATTATGATCGGAGCAGGACCTTCTGCTATATTTTGTGCTTATGAATTAAAGAGAAATAAGCCGGACATGAAAGTTCTTATGATCGAGAAAAGGTCGAAGAATTGAAAAAAGAGCAATGTCCAAAACGTAACACTAAAGTATGTGTTGGATGTAAACCATGTTCTATTACAACAGGATTTGCCGGAGCAGGAGCATTCTCAGATGGTAAATTATCCTTATCCCCAGATGTAGGTGGAAATCTTCCAGAGATTCTAGGATATGATAGAACGATCGAATTATTAAAAGAATCCGATGACATTTATTTAAAATTCGGAGCAGATGAGAAGTATACGGAATCGACGAAGAAGAGATCGCAAGCATCCGTAAGAAAGCAATCCAGGCAAACTTAAAACTGATCGAATGTCCGATCAGACATTTAGGAACAGAAGAAGGATATAAAATCTATTCAAGACTTCAGGAACATTTATTAAATGAAGGTGTTGATATGATCTTTGATACAATGGTCAAAGATATCATCATCGAAGACGGAGTTGCGAAAGGAGTCGTTACAGACAAAGGCGAGACATACACAGCCGATGAAATCGTAGCAGCTGTAGGACGTGAAGGATCCGAATGGTTAAGCGGAATCTGCAGAAAATATGACATTGAAACACAGGTAGGAACAGTCGATGTCGGAGTTCGTGTAGAAGTTCGTGACGAGATCATGGAAGAATTAAACAAGAGCCTTTACGAAGCAAAACTTGTTTATTACACACCAACATTTGATGATAAAGTTCGTGTATTCTGCAGCAATCCATCAGGAGAAGGTGGCAACAGAATAAGTATGAAAATGGTCTGGCAGTGGTAAATGGGTCATGCATACAAAGCAGACGAATACAAGACAAACAACACAAACTTGCATTACTAGTATCTAAGAACTTTACAAAACCATTTAAAGAGCCGATTCAATATGGAAAACATATCGCACAGTTAAGCAATATGCTTTGTGATGGCAAGATCTTAGTACAGAGATTTGGGGATTTTGTGAGAGGAAGAAGAACAACCGAAGAACGTCTGATAAGAAATAACATTACACCAACATTAAAAGATGCTGTTCCAGGAGATCTTTCACTCGTATTCCCATATCGAATCATGAAAGATATCGAAGAGATGATCTATGCATTAGATGAAGTAACACCAGGTATGGCAAGTGATGAAACACTTCTTTACGGTGTAGAAGTTAAATTCTATTCAAATAAGATCTTAACAAACAAAGACTTTGAGACAAATATCAAAGGACTTCGTGCGATCGGTGACGGAGCATCTGTAACAAGAGGATTACAGCAGGCATCTGCGAATGGATTAAGCGTTGCGAAGAGTATCTTAAATAAATAAAATATCAAATAAAAATATTAAAACAAAAATCCCTGACAGGTTTCTAAACCATTAGGGATTTTTCTGTTTGAGAATCCTGCAAAGAATGATTCTTCCTTATAAAAAAATTATTTTTTGAATTTAGGATGTTTTTCATAGAAAGCTTTGTTCGCCTGCTCTCCTGCAAGGATCAATCGATAAAGTCCTTCTTTAGGACATAAGAAACTTCCCAAAGGATAAGGTGTTTTGGTGTATAATCCATGAAAATCTGTTCCACCAGTCATGAAAAGATCATGTTCCTTACAAAGAGATGTAATATGCTCTCTTGTTTTTTCATCATTTCTTGGATGATTTAATTCAATTCCATCAAGCATATGTTCTTCGATCATCATCTCCATCACATTGTCAGCTTTATACTGCCAGGATGTGCAAGCACGACAACGCCTCCGCAAGAATGAAGAAGATCCGTGACCGTTTTTGCATCCATATAGCGGTATGGAAATTTATGAGGGCCGCCAGCACGGAATAATTCGTTATGTAATTGACCGATCGGAGTTCCAGTATATCCCATCATGGAAAGAACCTGCATGATATGTGTGTAGTATACACCAGTACTTTCTTTGGATACTTCATAAAGCTGATCCATCGTGATCGGATATTCATCCATCAATGACTGATAAGATTTTGTGACAGCATCGGATAATTTCTTTAAGTCTTTGCTTAAAGAATGCTGAAGCCGGTCAGTGTCAATCGGATAATAACATAAAATATGAACATTCGTCTGTGTCTCCTCATGCCATGCGTTTGCCTCGACGGCAGGAATCGCATGAACACCAAGCTCTTTCCCAAGTCTTACAGCTTCCGGAATGGAATGTGTTGATTCGTGGTCAGAGATTGCAATATAATCAAGGCCGATACGTTTCGCATAAGGAATGATCTGGTCAACACGCATAGCACCATCAGATAAAACGGTGTGACAATGTAAGTCTGCTTTCATATAAAAATACCTCCAAAATATTTATTCCATTTTCTTTAAGATCGTTAAAATAATTAGATAATGACTGATGAAATAATTCCTGATCTTCTTTTGACAGTGATTCAAAACGTTTGGAAAGGTATTCTTTGACAAGCGCTTTTTCCTGAAGGATCAGCTGGTTTCCTTTCTCTGTGAGTTTTACATAAACCATTTTTCTGTTTTCATCACTTCTAAAACGTGTGACATACTCATCCTTCACAAGTGGAGAAACGGCTCTTGTAGCCTGTTCCTTAGATGATGCCAGATAAGAAGATAACTGTGACATATTCAATGAACGACCTCCAGACAGTGCAAATAAGATAAGAATCTGTGTTTTGGTAAGATCCATGGAAGGTATGTCGATCGTGTTTAAAAGAAATTTCTGACAGATTGGAAAAATTTCAAAAAGTGCAGAAACATCATTCAATGTAAATCCCTCTCTTTCGATGTTTTTCTAACTAAAAGTATACCACTTTATGAATAAAAATCAATAATCAACAAAAATCAATATTTGACAAAAGTCAAAATAAAAAGATAAAATAGGAGAAACACTATAAAATGACCTTGATCAAAGGAGGTAACCTATGAGTGAAACAACAACACAGATGCAGGATTTTTTGACACGCCAGGGCGAAAGTCTGCATGATAATTGTGAGATAGAGAAAGATCTGTACAAAGAGCTGGGAGTGAAACGAGGACTCAGAGATGTCGATGGAGTCGGCGTTCTTGCAGGTCTTACGAATATATCCTGTATTCAATCCAGTGAGATGATCAATGGAGAGAAAGTACCTTGTGAAGGAAAGTTATTTTATAGAGGATATAATATATATGAATTAGTCGATGGATTTATGAAGAGAGGCGAATTCGGATTTGAAGAAATCACCTATCTTTTACTATTTGGAAAACTGCCGGATGAAAAACAAATTGAAAGAATTCAGAGAAATTTTGGCACAGAGTATGACACTTCCAAAGAATTTCACAAGAGATGTTATTTTAAAGGCACCATCGAAAGACATTATGAACACGTTGACAAAGAGCATTTTAACACTGGCATCGTATGATGATAAAGCATCTGATATTTCTATGGAAAATGTATTAAGACAATGTCTGATGTTGATCAGTGTTTTGCCGATGATGGCAGTTTATGGATATCATGGTTACAATCATTACGTCAATGATGACAGCCTGTACATCCATCGTCCAGATCCAAACTGTTCCATGGCAGAAAATATTTTAAGAATGCTGCGTCCAGACAAATCTTATACAGAATTGGAAGCCAGAGTGTTAGATATTGCACTCGTTCTTCATATGGAACATGGAGGAGGAAATAACTCAACATTTACAACCCATGTCGTGACATCTTCAGGATCAGATACATATTCAGTGATCGCAGCTGCACTTTCATCATTGAAAGGTCCCAAACATGGAGGAGCGAATATCAAAGTTGTTGAGATGATGCAGGATTTAAGAAAAAATGTGGATGATATCAGTGATGAAAGTCAGGTAGAAGAATACTTAAGAAAACTGCTGCACAAAGAAGCATTTGACCAAAAAGGACTGATCTATGGAATGGGGCATGCAGTATATAGTATTTCAGATCCAAGAGCACAGATTTTCAAAGCTTTTGTAAAGAAACTGGCCCTTGCAAAAGAAAGAGAAAAAGATTTCGAACTCTATTCTATGATTGAAACATTGGCACCAAAAGTAATCGCAGATGAACGAAAAATCTACAAAGGGGTCAGTGCAAATGTCGATTTCTACAGTGGATTTGTGTATAGTATGTTAGATATCCCATTGGAATTGTTCACACCGATCTTTGCGATGGCAAGAATCGTTGGATGGAGTGCCCATCGTTTGGAAGAATTAACAAATGTGGATAAGATCATTCGTCCTGCGTATCAGAGTGTACAAGATGAGAAAGAATATATTGAGATGGAAGATCGATAAAAAAGAGGGATTCCCTCTTTTTTTATGCAAAAATATAAGCTTATAAAATGAGGAAAACCGGAGACGAGGAGAGTCTCCGGTATTATGAAAAAGTATGAAAAAAAAGTTTTAGCTAAGTAAGTTTGTTTGTTACTTGCTATGGTTTTAGTATACTCAGTAAATGTGAAAGAATTGTGTCTAAAAAATGATGAATTTATGTTTTTTGGTCATATTTTGAGAAATTCAGTGATTCCATATGCAACTCCGTCCTTGTCATGATGTTTTGTGATAAAGGTCGCAGCATCCTTACATTTTGAAGAAGCATTTTCCATGGCAATTCCGATACCAGCTTCTTTTAACAGATCAATGTCATTATCACCATCACCAAAGGCAGCGGTTTCTTCAGGTTTTAGATTCAAATATTCCCGAATAAAACGAAGTCCGGAATGTTTTCCGGCATCTTTATGAGAAATCTCGATCAGCTGCGAAACAGAAGAAGTAATATAGATCTCATCACAATTATATTTAAGTTCATTCCAAATGAGCTGCTTTTGCTGCTCGCCAGAGACAACAATATCCATACTGTCAATATGATCAATATGTTCTCGAATAAAAGAAATAATATCATCAATAGGAATTCTTGTAGATTGGATGTAAGGAATTGCTTGTGGAGTTGTACCATAGGAACAGGATCTTCCACATAAGCTTTCAGGCATAAGCTTTGCCATCAATAAAAACTTCAAGGGCAGTCTCATGCTGTTTAGCAATCTGAATTATACATTCAACGGAAGCAGGTGTCATCTTATATTCATGAAGACAGGTGCTTGTAGGAATATGGTAAATGGCAGCACCATTAGAAGTAATTGCATATTCAATTCCAGGCACAGCAAGAACATCTTTAGGCAGCGTATCAAAAGAACGTCCACTTGCGATCACAATGTGAACACCATTTTCAATTGCATGACATAAAGCATTATAATTTCCGTCAGAAAGCCGTCCACTTGCATTTAATGTTGTACGGTCAAGATCAAGTGCAATACATTTTATATTCATAAGAAACCTCCAGATTTCGCATTTGTTATACATAGTCGATATTGTGTAATATATTTTACACATGTGAAAATATTGTATCTTTTCTTTGAAACAATTACAATATACGAAAGGAGGAAAAATAAAAATGGGAATGACAACATTATGCTATATAGAAAAAGATAACAAATATCTGATGCTGCATCGCATCAAGAAAGAACATGATATCAATAAAGATAAATGGATCGGAGTCGGTGGTCATTTTGAACATGGAGAAAGCCCGGAAGACTGCATGTTTCGTGAAGTTATGGAGGAAACAGGACTAACCCCATTGTCATATAGATTTTGTGGGATCGTCACATTTTTGTCCGATATGGGAACTGAAAAAGAAGCATGGGAATATATGTGTTTATACCATATCGAAGAATTCAAAGGCGAGATCAAAGAATGTGATGAAGGAGTACTAGAATGGGTAGACAAAGAAAAAATATTAGACCTTGATCTGTGGGAAGGTGACAGGTTATTTTTACGCTATATGCAAGAAAGAAGATCATTTTTTTCGTTGAAATTGGTATATGAAGAAGGAAATCTGGTGCAAGCAGTCGTAGATGGAAAAGACTTGGAATTTTTTGATATCTTAGATGAAAATGGAAACAAAACAGGAAAGATCAAAGAGAGATCTTTGGTCCATGAAGATGGAGATATCCATGGAACTGTGCATATCTGGATCAGAAGAAAAACAGAAAAAGGATATGACTTGTTGTTACAAAAACGAAGCAAAGAAAAAGACTCCTTTCCAGGCTGCTACGACATCTCATCCGCAGGACACATCAGTGCAGGTGATGAGCCATTAGAAACCGCATTAAGAGAACTAGAAGAAGAACTAGGGATCAAAGCAGAACCAGAACAAGTTAAAAAAGTATGTATGCATGAAGGAAGCATGAATGGAAACTTCTATGGAAGAGAATTTAAGAATCATGAGATATTAATGATCAGAATCAGTGCTGATGTCAAAAAGGCTCCTGTACTAAAGAATGGGAATACCAGATTCAGCAGTAACAAGGAAATATTGATCGGTAACTGAAAATCAAGGAACATATTAATGTTATGCATAAATGTTCTTCCTAATTTAATGCCACGAATGATCGATGTAAAGTTATCATCTGTTAAAATGATATCTCCAGCTGCTTTTGCAACATCTGTTCCGGAATTCATAGCAAATCCAACATCTGCTCTTGCTAATGCAGGAGAATCATTGGTTCCGTCTCCAGTCATTGCAACAGACATTCCTGTTTCCTGTGCTAAAGTAACTAATTCGAGCTTTGTACTTGGAGCACATCGTGCGATCACTTTTAGTCTTGGGAGAATATCTTTGATCTTATCATCTTTCATTTCAGAAAATTCCTGATCTGTTAATGCAATATCTCCATCTTCATAAATACCAGCTTCTCTCGCGATCGCAATAGCTGTTTCTAAGGCATCTCCTGTCATTTCAATGACCTGAATACCAGCTTCTTTTGCTGTCTGAACAGCTTCTTTCACGCCTTCTCTTAAAGGATCTCTGACTCCAACAAAACCTTCAAACACCATATCATCTGGTAAAATATCTTTTTCAAGCTGACCATTTTTTCTTGCAAAAGCAACACAGCGAATTGCTTTATGATTGGCTTCTGATAACTGCTGTTGAATTTCTGATCTTCTGATCACGTCCAAATCCATGATATCTCCGCCAACTGGATCGATATATTTGGTACAGTGTTCTAAGATTCTTTCTGGAGCTCCTTTATAATAAGAAAAAACAACATCATTTTCTTTGACTGAGACACCAGAAAATTTTAATTTACTGCTAAATGGCTGCCTGGCAACAATTTCTTTCCTTCATTGCTTCATCGTAAACTTTCATCTTATCTTTAATAAAGAATAGATAACATGGATCGATCAATGGAATTTCCACCAGTGATATTCCCGTCTTTATCAAAAACAGCCTCATTGTTTAAAACAAGATTTTCCTGAAAGGCATCTCCGGAAATGATCTCTGGAGTCATAACCCCAGTTGTTAATGTTCCAGTTTTATCGGTACAAACAAGATTTAAATATGCCATTTCTGGATCTTATTTGGATTGACTGCAAGAATATTTGCTTTTTCCATATTCACAACATTCTGCTGAGTTACTAATTTGACGATCATTGGTAATCCTTCTGGAACTGCAGCAACGATGATCGTTAAAGCAACACTTGCTTTTTCAAACAATATCTTTAAAGATCATCATCCATTCCTGGTTCTGATATCCACCACCAATGACTTCGATCACAACCATTAATGCAAAATGCTACAAATGCAGCAATCGGATCCCCAGCGAGTAATGAAATCACTTAATTTATTTAATGCGATCGTTAGTGCTGTTTCTGGAGCTTCTAATGTTTGAGAATCAACCAGTGTCTTTCCATTCACAGTATCAATTCCAACAGTTGTGACGATCATTTTTCCACTGCCTTCCATCACAGTTGTTCCTGCAAATAAGCAGTTTTCATTATTATAAGAATCCGACGTGATCTTTTCTGGAATATAACCTTTGATTGGCTTTTTATGGATCTCAATGGTTCTTCCATTGATCGCAGCATTACTAACTGATACTTCGCCATCTACGATATATCCATCTGCGTAAATATCCTGTCCTAATTCGATACAG